>ERZ650308.1007-NODE-1007-length-15048-cov-16.806910_pt1 | contig 15048 bp, 9 predicted proteins | sample MGYA00376244_ERZ650308 | MGnify/ENA primary metagenome ERZ650308 (study PRJEB26733, sample SAMN07839295) | wastewater metagenome | biome: small river; feature: stream; material: water | place: USA: North Carolina | collected 2016-04-26 ...
CAAGACCGCTTCCGGTTTCGCGGAAACGAATGCGAATCCGGTTGCCTTCGATGGCATTAGAATCATAGATGGGTCCAGAAGAAACTATGTTATCACCGTAGGCTATTTTTCTCGCGGCCAGCGCCAGTCTTTCCCCGATCGGTTTCTTCGTCAAGGGATGAATGTCATTCCATTCGCCTAGATCTAAAGTCACGGCCATTCCGCTTCGCGGAATACTTAAGCTCTTTAATTGACCCTCCCGCAAGACGGCCATATTACTTTCTGAAGGAAGGAAATTGCGGTCCTGAAATCCAGGTAATTGCACGTATAAAAAGGGAAGTTCGGGTTGTTTGAATTTGGTTCGCCAGTCTTTCGCTAAGGCAGGTAAAAGCGACGCGTAAACTTCCGGTTTCCACACATTCGTCTCGCCTTGGTACCACACAATTCCTTTTAAGGAGTAAGGTAAGAAAGGCGCAATCATCGCGTTATACAAAGCAGTTGGAGTGAAATTAGAGGGTGCGGGCTTTTCTACTACCGGCGGGAAAACCTCGCCCACTTTGTATTCCCAATCTCCTTGTAAATCGATGGTTCTATCGCCTACGATCATTTCATATCTTTTGTCCGGAACAAATCCACCTTTTCCGGCGGTATTCGTCACCCTTATCACCACTACATTTTTGCCTGTTTTTAGTAAATCCTTTTTCACCGTGTATCTGCGAGGCGGATATTGATAAGTCACATTTCCTACCTGCTCGCCATTCACAAAAACTTGATCCGCGTCGACGATTCGACCCATAAATAGTTTGGCAGGTAACCCTGCAAGCGAAGAAGGTATTTCGATTTCGCGTCTGAACCAAACCACCCCATTTAGGTCTTTCAAACCTTGATCTTCCCAAAAACCTGGGATAGCAAAGCGCTTCCAACCTTTGGGTTGATAGTTTTCACTCGCCCATTTTTCTGACAGTCCGCGGTCGGTGGATTTTTTCTCAATGACTGATGGTGGCGAGAGGCGTGTTGTGTCTTTTACATAAGCTGGAAACTCTTTTAATCCTTCTTCGCTGATCCATGATTCGATGGGAGTGCCTCCCACGCTAGAGTTTATAATCCCGATGGGTACTTGGTATTTCGCATATAAATCGCGTGCGAAAAAATACGAAACGGCACCCATTAAAAGCACGTTTTCAGGGGTGACCGGAAGCCACGAACTCGTAGGTAAATCTTGCTTAACATCTACCTTAGAAATGGCCGTGGGAATGAAGAAATTTCGAATTTGTGGGTTATTCGCGGAAGCAATATCTGCGGGATATTTCTCCTTCACTCGCTCCATGTTGATGACCATATTCGACTGACCAGAACAGAGCCAAACATCTCCGAAAAGGACGTCTTTTAATCGAATCTCATTCACTTGAATTTCATAAGGACCACCAGCAGGGGTTGCCGGCAAGGCGCAAGACCAGTTTCCGGACGCATCCGTTAACACGCGTAATTTTTTTCCTTTAAAGGTCACGGTTACTTTCTCGCCAGCGTTTGCCCAGCCCCAAATTTTGACCGGAGTATCCCGTTGCAGCACCATTCCATTGCTGACCAATGTGGGAAGTTTAACATCTGAAAATGCACTAAAGCTGAGGAGTAAAAAGAGGAATTTTTTCATAGAGGTATAGATCTTAAAACGAAGATACTCATTTTTGCGAAGGATGGCTTGACCTGATAATTCCTTGTAACCTATTGTTATTCAATGAAATTCTGTATTCCTTGTGTAAAATTCTAAACCTACATGAAAAAATTAGCCGCTTTATCTTTGGCAGGAATGCTGACGCTAGCTCTTTTGGCCTCCTTTCATTCCACTTCTACTCGCATTACTTTCGTTGACACCCTGAAGATTCCGGATGGAGTTGATCCGAATGATGAGAACTGGAAAGGGATTGATTTAGCGCCTAAAGATCCGGTGCAGCCTTTGACCATCGACGAACAGTTGAAGAGGTTTTTACTCCCAGCAGGTTATAAAATGCAGCCTGTTTTAGCGGAGCCTCAGATTCAGCAGCCCGCGGAAATTGTGTTTGATGGGAATGGACGGATGTATGTTTTGGAACTCAGATCCTACATGTTAGATGCGGATTCCAAAAATGAATTAGAACCGACCAGCCGTATTTCACGCTGGGAAGACAAAAATAATGACGGTATTTACGAGACTGGAACTGCCTTCGTAGACGGATTAATCTTTCCTCGTTTTGTCTTGCCCTATGGTAAAAACAGCGTTTTGACGATGGAGTCTGATCAAGACAATATCTACAAATACACGGACACAAACGGTGATGGTAAGGCCGATAAAAAAGAATTTTTCACGAATAAATACGGCCGATCAGGCAACGTAGAACACCAGCAAGCTTTCTTGTTTTACGGCATGGACAACTGGCTTTATTCTACCTATAATGCTTTCCGTATCCGTGAAACGCCTAACGGCATCATCCGCGAAAAAACGGGCGCAAACCGTGCGCAATGGGGAATTACGCAAGACGATGATGGAAAATTATACTTCCAAGGCGGCGCGTCAGGTGTTCCCTCGCACTTCCAATTCCCGATTCAATACGGCAATTTTGAGGTGCCGAACGAACTTGCGCCAGGCTTCGTTATCCCTTATGGTGCGCCGGTAAAAGTATCCGATATGCAAGGTGGAATGGATGAGATTCGCCAGCCAGATGGCTCCTTAAATCGAGTGACAGGTTCTGCCGGAAATGATATTTTCCGAGGCGATCGTTTGCCAGCTTCGCTGCGTGGCCAGCTCTTTTATGGCGAACCAGTGGCGCGTATTGTCCGCCAAATCAACCCTGTGAAGACAGAAGGTTTGACCACTTTACACAACGCCTATCAGGATCAAAAATCCGAGTTCATTCGCTCGACCGACCCCCTTTTCCGTCCTATTGATATGGCCACGGCTCCTGACGGAACCATGTACATCGTAGATATGTACCACGGGATTATTCAAGAGGGTCAGTGGACGCCAAAAGGCTCGTATCTGCGCACAAAAATCGAGCAATATAAATTAGACAAAGTGGTGGGTTTGGGACGTATTTGGCGATTAAGTCATGAGGGCTTTAAGCGCGATACGAAACAGCCTCGTATGTATGATGATAAGTCTGCCACCTTAGTGACCTATTTAAATCATCCTAATGGCTGGTGGCGAGATATGGCACAACAAGTTTTAGTGCAGCGCCACGATAAATCGGTCGTGCCCGCCTTAACTGCGCTGGCTTTGAATGGAACGAATGTGAATGGGCGTATCCATGCGATTTGGACCTTAGAAGGTTTAGGGGCCTTGAAAGTGGCGACTGTTACAAAATTGGCAAGTGATGCAAATCCGCGTATTCGAATTCAAGCCCTTAAGGCATCAGAGACGCTGTACAAAGCAGGCGAAAAAGGCTTAGCGGAGGTGTATAATAAAGCGTTAAAAGATACGGATAATGAGGTGGTGATGCAGGCGATTTTCACGCAGAAATTCTTGAAGGTTCCGGATCATGAAACGGCTATCAAAACGACTTTAGCATCGAATAAATCGGCCGGAGTAAAGTTGATAGGAGAACAAATTATTGCTCCTCCTAAACCGCGAAACAATGGGCCTTTTAATGGGCCAGAATTGAGTAAAGAGCAGAAGGGAATTTTAGAAAGAGGGGAATTAGTGTTCGCTGAATTATGCTCTCAATGCCATGGAAATGATGGAATGGGAAAGCCGATGGGAGATGGGAAGTTATTAGCTCCGGCTTTGGCAGGATCCTTCCGCATTCAACAACACCCAGAGTATGCTGTGCGTGTTATCTTGCACGGTTTAGAAGGTGCGATCGAAGGCAAAACCTATGCCGGAGGCTTGATGCAACCCATGAAAGAGCAGTCAGATCAATGGATTTCTGATGTAGTTTCTTACATCCGAAATGGTTTATCGAACGATGCGTCCTTCGTCAGTCCTGCGCAAGTGGCTGCCATTCGGGCGAAAACGAATAAGCAGGCTGGCATGTACAAATTTGAGTCGCTGATGAAGCAAGTGCCGGTGGAATTTGTACCGGACCAAAGCTGGAAATTCTATGCCTCCCACACCTCATCCACTCGCGTGGGCGGGAATGCGTCGCCTAAAAGCGCCTTTAATTATGAGGGCTGGTCGACAGGAAAAACACAGGAGAAAGACATGGTTTTCCAAGTGGAATTTCCTGCGGAATACACCTTTTCTGAATTCCATTTCACCTCTACTTCTGGTTTCAAAAAAGGCATACGGCCTAAGCCAGGAGAAACCCCAGAATTCACGCATACCTATCCCCGAAATATAACCGTGGAGGCATCGATGAACGGATCGGATTGGAAAGTGGTACAAGCAAATGTGAAAGGAACGCAAGGAGATAATATCATCACGCTACCGGCCACGCGCGCTAAGTTTATGCGATTAAAATTAGCGGAAGGAGTCACGGCAGCTGCGGATGACGTAACCCCTTGGTCTATGCGGAGTATGAAGATTTTCGGATTGCGTTAAGACTTAGCTAATTGCTCTAAAGCCGCCGCTGAATAGCGTGTTCCTTGCACGGTAATGTTAGCGGAGGCTACGGTTATCTCGTTTATTTCAGCAGGGCTTAAGGTGATGTTTGCCGCGTCAAAATTTTCATGCATCCGATTCATTTTCGTGGTGCCCGGAATGGGTACTATCCACGGTTTTTGGGCAAGTAGCCAAGCCAAACAGATTTGCGCCGGCGTTGCGTCTTTTTCTTTCGCGAAACGAGCAATGACGTTTATGAGCGCCTGATTTGCCGCTCTTGCTTCTGGCGTAAAACGAGGAACGGTGTTGCGAAAATCTGTTTCGTGGAAGGCCGTATTTTCGTCAATTTTCCCTGTTAAAAATCCTTTTCCTAGCGGGCTAAAGGGAACGAATCCGATGCCTAATTCTTCTAAAGTAGGAATGATTAATTCCTCTGGTTCACGTGTCCACAAGGAGTATTCGCTTTGTAATGCTGTCACTGGCATGATCGCGTGCGCTTTGCGAATGTTGGTCGCACCAGCTTCAGATAAACCAAAGTGCTTTACTTTCCCTTCTTCAACTAATTGTTTAACGGTTCCTGCTACCTCTTCGATCGGAATGGACAGGTCCACTCGGTGTTGATAAAATAAATCAATAGCCTCTACTTTAAGTCTTTTCAATGAGGCCTCGGCTACTTTGCGAATATTTTCGGGGCGGCTATTTAGCCCTTTCATTTTAAATCCGTCATCGGGATCTAAGTTAAAGCCGAATTTAGTAGCGATGATTACTTCATCTTTGAATGGTGCCAAAGCTTCACCCACTAATTCCTCATTTATAAACGGGCCATATACCTCCGCGGTGTCGAAAAAATTCACCCCTTTTTCCACTGCCGCACGAATGATGGCTATCATTTCTTTTTTATCCTGCGGTGGTCCATACCCGAAACTCATTCCCATACAGCCTAATCCTAAGGCCGATACTTCCAATCCACTTTTACCTAATTTTCTTTTTTCCATTAGCTTTGACGGTATTTTAAGGGGCTAATCCCTGTATGTTTTTTGAAGAATTGATTAAAATAACTGGACTCGTTAAAACCTAGCGCATCGGCGATTTCGGCGATATTACAGTCGCCCTGTTTCAGTATCATTTTCGCCTCCTGAACTACGCGTTCAGCGATGAGTTGGGAGGTGGTTTTTTGAGTTGTTTCCTTCACCGCCCGGTTCAGGTGGTTAACGTGAACGGAAAGTTGATTTGCAAATTCAGAAGCGGTTTTTAATAGGATACGGTTGTGTTGCCCTTCGATGGGGAATTGTCTTTCTAACAGTTCTAGAAATAGCATTGAAATCTTTTGATTTGCGTTCCCGGGCGCATATTTGGCTGTATTTGCTGGCTCCATTTTCAATGCTGTGTGCATTAAATCAAGAGCAAGACCCCTTAATACATCGTATTTATGTAAGTAATCACTTTGAATTTCGTTCAGCATTTTTTCAAAAATCTGTGCGAAATCAGTGTAGCCTTCTGTGCTCAATTCTACCACTGGAATACCGGTCGGCTGAAAGATAGAATAGGAATTTATATTCCCAAATTGGCTAAAAAACAACTGATTAAAAATACAAAAGTACCCAGTGTGGATTTGGTCTGTATTCTCCCATTTATAAGGAATGAAGGGATTCGAAAATACGATGGCTTGGTCCTTCACCTCAATGACTTTATTCGCAAAAAAGATTTTTCCTTGACCTTTCACGAGCGTTATTTTGTAAAAATCACGACGTCTATAAGGGACTGGCTTTGCGTATGCGCCTATATAGGGATCTAGTTTGAAGACATTAAAGTGCCCCCAATCTTTGGTTAAATTTTCTGGAATCCAGTCGAATTTTCTTTGGTAAAAATCACTTAAACTTTCTTGCTTATCCATCCGATTAGAAGTGTTTCAAGCGTTTATTAAAGGCGTAATTTAAAGCGATATTCCAAACGAAATCATCTCCAGGAATTTCAGAACTAAATCGTTTATTGATTATGCTAGAGATAGTGAATGGTAATTTCTTGTGCGATAAAGTCGCGGTGTCCGTAAAATAGTAACCCTGTTTCCCATCCATATTTAATACATAGATTTGTGGATAGAGGCGAAGTGAAACATCACTTGTGATAGGAATATTTGAAATGCTTGTATTCAAAGTCAAGAAATTAGTCCAATTTGTTGCCCCCTCACTGACCCCTTTGGAAACTAAATAATACATTCCTACACTGACATTTTTCGAAACTTGGTAAGTAGGAATCCACTCAGATGCAATGTATTGTTGATGACCTAAAATCGATTTAGGCTTTCCTTGTGCATCGAATAGATTCGAAGTTCTGAAGGCAACAGACGGGTGCGCACCCACATTAAAACGAAATTTTTTCGTATTGATGGCTTTGTATCTAAACCAAAAAATAAATGACCAGGGTTTACCTTCCATCGAGAAGCGAAATTGTGGTTCGAATGCCAAACGACTACTTCCTACGGATAGATCGAAAATCAAAGCGGGCTTCCCTAAGGTAAACATAGGTAAAAGTGAAATTCCATTATTTGTGGCTGATGCAGCGCCTGAAATGTGATAGGTACTATCGGTATTTTGAGCTTTTGAAACGAAGATAGTTAGCAAAAGCATCAATATCATTTTATGTGTCATTCAAACAGGCTTGATTAGTTTAATGCAAAATTGGCTAATTTATGTTGCTTTAAGTTATAATTTTCAAACAGTTTTCTTTAATTATCAAACATAGGGATTTGGCATTTCGTCTCAAATAACAATGATTTTTTGGGCGTTGTTATTTAAAAGACTAATTTGATTTTCATAAACCTATTTAAAAATATGAAATCAAATCGTAGAAATTTTATCCAATCCCTAGGACTAGGAGCGGCGACGTTAAGTGTGGGCGCTAGCCCATTACATTCTTCGGATGTTGTTGAGCCATTTGATGACCAGCTTCTTTTTGTCGGGGATAACATAGCCGTTGCGAAAACAGAGTATGGCAAAGTCAGAGGCTTTGTATTGCGCGGAATTAATCAATTTTTAGGCATTCCTTACGGAGCAGATACGTCCGGCAAAAACCGATTTATGCCACCGGTAAAACCGGAACCTTGGACGGATATTAAACCAACGGTTTGGTGGGGGAATACCGCGCCACAAATCATGGAAAAACGGTATTCAAATGCCTACGCATCTTTTGTGGATCACTGGAATTACGATGATGTTTCGGAGGATTGTTTGAAGCTGAATGTGTGGACACCTAAGATTGATTCGGGTAAAAGACCGGTGGTGGTTTGGTTACATGGCGGCGGATTTACGAATGGAAACGCGATCGAACAAGATGGATACCACGGGGAGAATTTGAGTCGTTTAGGGAACATCGTTTTCTGTTCAATTAATCACCGACTGGGGCCATTTGGTTATTCCCATTTGAAGGCGGCTGGTGGTCATCCACATTCGGGTAATGTCGGTAATTTAGACATGGTGGCTGCACTGGAATGGGTGAAAAATAACATTGCGAATTTCGGTGGAGATCCGAATAATGTGACGATTATAGGCCAGTCTGGCGGAGGTGCGAAAGTGACTTCATTGATGAATATGCCAGCGGCGAAAGGTCTTTTCCACAAAGCAGTGGCTTTGAGCGGCACGTCATTAACAGGAGTAAACAAAGAATATGCGGAGAAGCTGGGGTTGAAGGTGATGGAGGAGGCTGGTTTGAAGCCAGGTGAAATCGAAAAATTACAACAAATTCCGTGGAGAGAATACATTGATATTACGACGCGTGCGGTGGAGAAAATGACAGAAGAAGCGAAGAAAATGAATATTTCACGCGGCGGATTTTCACCAGTAGCGGATGGGGTGACGATGAATGATCAGCCGTTTTTCTCTGATCCCAATCATTTCTCGGCGGATATTCCGTTGATCATTAATACTACTTTTCACGAAGCAAGTCCGAGTAGAACGGATGCTAAATTAGAAGAAATTAGTTTAGCGGAAGTGGTGGAGAAAATCAAGCCACGTTTTGGGGCAGATTCAGCAAAAATTGTAGAGGCCTATAGCCAAAACTTCCCGAAAGCAAAACCGGTCGAAGTATGGGCCATGATTCTTTCGAATAGAAAGGGAGCGATCGCCGCTGCGGATGCGAAAGTGTCACAACGAAAAGCACCCGTGTATGTATCTTGGTTCGGCTGGCAACCACCGCTTTTTGATGGACGAATGCGTGCGTTCCACTGCGATGATATCTGTTTTTGGTTCTATAATACCGACCTCATGTTAACACATACAGGAGGAGGTAAAAGACCGAGATCCTTGTCCACTAAGATGGCCAAGTCCTTCTTAAGTTTCATTAAAACAGGTAACCCGAACGGTGGTGGATTACCTGCTTGGAAGCCATATACGAAGGAAAATGGCGAGACCATGATCCTAGATGACACATGTCAACTGGTGAATAATCCAGATGCTGTGGGTAGAAAAGCGTTAGGCTAAACTACTCTACGACCACTTCATACAGACCAGCGCTGAGTTCGATTTCGATTCGATCCGCGCTGGTTTTTGTTTTAACACCCGTCAAGCCTTTCACTATTTTTTGACCTAAAAGTTTTACCTGTGCTGAGGTATTAGCAGGAATTAAGAATCGGTACGTTGTCTGATTTCCGTTCTTTCTCCATTCACTTTTGATGGTGCCGTACATCGTTTCTACATGCCCTTTTGCAAAGGTAATTTTGCCCGTCGGATCCGGCGTAGGCTGTAAGATGAAATGCTGATATCCCGGTGATGCTTCATCGCGTTGAATACCTAGTGAGTGTGTGTACATCCAGGCCGCCACAGCCCCGAAAGAATAGTGGTTAAACGAGTTCATACTATTGTTTCCACCGAATCCATTTTCGATGGTGTAGGAGTTTAATCTTTCCCAAATACTGGTCGCCCCATTCGCCACCGAATACAACCAAGAAGGATAGGTTTTATTCGTCAATAATCCATAGGCGATGTCATGTTTTCCGTTCGCTGAAAGCGCCTCGGAAATGGATGCGGTACCGATGAATCCGGTCATTAACGAATAAGGAGGACGAGCTACTCCTTGATCATCTGTATTCGAACGAGTGACCGCAGAGACTAAATGGGCTAAAGCACGAGGGGCATTAGTTGCGTTGAATGTTCCTAAGGCCAAAGGAATCGCATAAGACGCCTGCGTATCCATGAGCTGTCCTTTGTCGGTTGATTCGGTGCTGACACGGTCATTTGGCGCTCCCATGAACCCTGTCTTAACTCCAGATTTAATAGTTTTGAAGTTGGTCTTGTCTACATAAATTTCGTTGAAGGCGATTTTTTTAGCTTCGCTTTGGGCTAAATAATTATCAGCCTCTGCCGTAAAACCTAGCACGCGTGCGACCTTCGAAACGATAGCTAAATCAGCCGCTTGGTAGGCCATCCAAAACAAGGTATTGTCATTTTTATTTCCCTCCGGACTGAGCCAGTCCCCTAATGGGCCCTCGTTCAGAATACCGTCTTTTACTTTCGAATCCAAGAATGTCATGTAGCGTTTCATGGCATCATAATGTTCCGCCAGCATCGCCTTGTCGCCGTATTGCAAATACGTTTCCCATGGTATCACAATGCCTGCGCTTCCCCACAAAGTTCCGCCAAAACCACCGCCCATCGGAGCCACGTCCGTGAAACGACCATCCGCGCGTTGCACATCGCGCATGCCTAACAAGTGGCGGCGCATGAAGTTGTTTACCGGAGCCATCATGGTCGCAGTTTTCGAGAAAACGTTGATGTCGCCGCTCCATCCCATACGCTCATTTCTAGCAGGGGTATCGGTCGGAATCGATAAGAAATTCGAGCGCATCGACCAGGTAATGTTCGACCAAAGTTTGTTCACCATCGGGTCCGAAGTCTCATAAGAAGAGCTGATATTTTTCACCGATGAAAGTACGATTCCGGCTACTTGAGCTAATGCCGGAGCTTGGTCTACGCCGGTAATTTCGAGGTAGCGATAACCGTGGAAGGTGAAGCGTGGTTGAATGTATTCGTCGCCGCCTTGCAGGATGTGGATGTCTTGAGCAAGTGCTGCTCGGATATTTTCGAGCATGATCATTCCTTTTTGGCCAGCGTATTCGGCTAAATCAGGGTATAAAACTTCGGCAAAACGCATCGTGATGACTTGTCCCGGCTTTCCATTTTTGATAAAAATCTTAGGAAATCCGACCATGTTTTGGCCCATATCATACACATAAACTCCTTTTCTAGGTTCCGATATTGATTTTGCTTGTAATACCTGCTGAACGCTTACGCGATCATCCAGGTGATTAACGAGTTTCATGCCCTTATAATCCAAGGCAAAGCTCGTTCCAGCCAAGTCGATTTTTGCAGCTGGGGCCCAATTTTTATCATTGAAATTTGTCATAGACCAACCTTCGATAGCCGATTTTTTCCGCGCATCGAAAACCTCTCCTTGGAAGAAACTTCCCACACGAATGGGGCCATCTGTGAAGGTTTTCCAGTTACCAGGATTCGTCTGAATGACTTGTTCTGTTCCGTCTGTGTAACGAATTTCTAGCGTAGCTAAGAGCGATTGACGATCGCCAAAATAGTTCCAATTGTCCCCGCTAAACGTAATATTTCCACTCCACCAGCCCTCGCTCAACCAAGCTCCCCAGGCGTTCACGCCTTTATTCAATAGCGAAGTCACGTCAAAAACCTGGTAGGTATGTGTCTTATTGTACTGCGTTAATCCTGGGTTAAAAAACTCATCCCCCACGCGTTTCCCATTCAAATACAATTCATAAATTCCTCTCGCCGTCGCATAAATGCGCGCACTTTTTATCGTTTTTCCTTCCGCTGATGCAAATTCTGTTCGCAACATCGGTGCAGCGTGGCGACTTGGATTAGCTACGCTAAATTTCCCGGAAACCGTGAAGGCTTTACCATCGTAGCTCAGCTCTTTCCACAAACCAGGATTCTCTGAAGCTTGAAATAAGGGATTACTCGGCAACCTAAAATTACGGATAATGACCTCTGAAAAACGGGCCGATTCTCCTTCGGGAGTCGCAAATCCAATATCCGAAAGCATTGGAAAACTGATGAAATTATTCCCAGCACCGATCGGGTTAAGATTCACGCCAGAGGGCGCAAAAATATTCGCGTTTTTATCGGTAGGATTAATCTTGTGTTCCTTGTCCACGGCGTCGATATAGAAATCAAACACCCCGAAATTACACTCTGCATACACGGTATGTTTTTCGGATTTATTCGACTGATTAAGGATGTTTGCTGGGATTTTAAAGCTTTTAAATGCCTGATCTGCGCGGTCTTTTTTATCGTATCCCACGCGATAAATTTGTAAGTAGGCTTGTCCTGAATCTGATTTAGCTAACTCAGAAATATCTAATTCTAGTCTGACATAGGATTGATTCTGACCACTTGCCACCTCCTGAATATTCAGATTTCGGTTTTGTAAACGGGGATCATTTGCACCAAAAATAAAGCTAGCCTTCGTCCCCTTATCGATCTGAACACCGTATTGGAATTTGTAAACCGACAAGTAATGACTGTAAAAATTCAGGTCATTTGATCCGATCCATTCTGCCCCTTTCCAGGCATCGATTGAAGGGTTCATTAGTCCTGTTTCGAAATTTGCCTTTTGTGATGTTTTCACATTTTTCCCATTCCAAACCTCCAGTGTCCAGCGATAAGCCGTCTTAGCTTTCAGTGCTTCGCCCGAATACGTAATTCCTAAAGAACTGGAGGTGTTTTGTTTTTTTGAATCCCAAACTGTCCGCCCCGTTTCGTCTTGCACCACAATGCGATAGGCACTTTGTTTTTCTCCGCGAACAGGGGATTCCATTTGCCATGAAAAACGCGGATGAGCCTCATCTAAACCAAGTGGAGCAGTCTGGTATTCTACCTGTAGTTTGTTGATTTTTACTTGTGCTTGCGCGATAAATGAGAACGCAATCAGTAGTCCTGCGAGGATTCGTTTTTTCATGTTTCAATAGGTTTGCAACTAAAGTACAAAAAGAAAACGAAGTGGGTGTCCTAGGGGGAGATAGGACAGAAAAAAATGCAGCGCCCGCAGGGCGCTGCATTAACTCAATTACTTAGAGATTTCAACAAAAGCACTTCTGTCATAGTGTAACCACTCTTCTACTTGCTTACCATCTCTGATCGCATCTACTGCGAAAACGACCATTTCCGATTTCTTTTCTCCCCTTGTAAAAATGAATTTACACTTACTCATCACATAGTTTGTGTAACCCTTTTTCTTGGAAGGCTTATCAAATTGATTTTCCCAAACTGGCCCCATTTCAATTTTTAATTTAATGCCTTTTTCTGCCATTATTTTAAACATTTGCATGTTCTCATTGATTCCCATCGAATCTAGGTTATCATGGAAAACGACATCTGGAGAATAAGTTGAACGGTAGGTAGCTGAGTCACCCGCTTCGATCGCCGTTATCGCTTTCATAACTAAGCCTACGTTAGCAGATGTATCGATTACAACTCCAGCTAAAACTACGGATGGGTCAGTTGAAGTAGTTGCTGCTGCTGCACCGTCTTCCTTTTTAGTACAAGCGAAAATGCTTCCCGCAAGGACGAATAATAGAACAATTTTTTTCATTTCTTTGGTTATTTAAAAGAGTTAAAATATGACCAAAGAACGTACAATTAATCGCTATTAACTGTAATTGAAACACGCATATGTTCCCTTTTCGGATTTGGGAACAAATTTTAGGAAAGAATGCGGGTAATTTGCCCTTCCGTTAAGCCCCAGCGAGCCTCGATTTTCGTTGCTTTTTCAAGTTGAGGATAGTCCTGTAGGTGTTTCTGAAGGAAAGGGACTAAGCGATGATCTAGTCCAGAACCCTTTTTGCCTAGTCGCTTCCAAACGTGTCTAAAAGCTTGAATATCCTTTCTAGAAAGCGGTGTCTTTTGTGAGAATGCCTGCATCAAATCATCTTTTGTATGCAGATCAAATCCGCGCCAAATTCGGAATTTTCTTTTACGGAGTGGACGAACTACATACAATTGTAGCGTTTTGTCTGCTTGTAATAATTCAATGATGAACAATAAATGTACGAAGCAATAAAGGTCAAAATCGAACCACAGATATACCTCCGAATGCTTTGGAATGTGGTGCATTTTTTTGAATTCTGTCACCGTTTTTTGCTGGTATTCTGATGTAGGAATACCGTATGTTTTTTCCAAATAGTCAGCGCGCGATTGAAAAAAGCTCTCCTCAGAATCAGCCTTTAATGGGCCTTCCACCAGCATTTCTCGAACGACGAGCGCATTTTCTGCTTGCAAGACATACTGCAAACAATCCCCATTTAGAATGTGTACTTTCACTTAGGCATCTACTGAATCGTACACGATTACCTTCTTCCACAAGTGCGCATAATTCTTTACGAAATCGACGTGGATAGGGTGATCTTGGTAGACTTTTTGGCCGGCCTCATCATCGAAAAACATCAATTCAGAAACGTCCCAGCTCGTGTCAACCACTTCGCGTTTTTCTGTCGAAGCCAAAGTTCCGATGTGGATTTCTTTAATCGTCGGAATTCCTTTTAAGGCTTTCAGTCCTTTGATTAATTGCTGCTTGTCTTCTTCTGAAGCCGGATTATTTAACCAAAAAAACACGTGGTGCAATAAAGGTTTTTTAGCGGCTGCGGCTGCACTAACAGTTCCTGTGCTTGCTAATAAGCCAGCTGAGGCAATAAAATGACGTCTTTTCATAGTTTTACGATTTTGCGTTCAGGCTTTGGATATCAAAACCTGCCACTTGTTTATATTGATTCATAATTTGTTGCAGTTCCTCGTGTGGAATTTCTTCCTCGCTAAACCCAGCTGGGAAGCGTTCCTCCATTAAGTCCATAATAAAGTCGGGACCTTTTTGGCGGTTTTGTAACACCACTTTTGCGGTCGCAGGAACACGTTCCGCATCGTAATTTTGCAGCGCTTTCATGACATCTTTTTCAGCTAGTAAAGCTAATGCCAAAGCATCTGCATCTAATATCGCTTGCGATGCCCCATTCGATCCGATTGGATACATCGGATGTGCTGCATCTCCTAAAAGTGTGACGCGAGAGAAGGACCATTTGTCTAATGGATTGCGATCTGACATGGGGAATTCGAAGATCCCTCCATCTGTTTTTTCAATCATTTCTGGCACATTAATCCAGTCGAATTTCCAGTCCTTGTAAAGCGCTAGCAAGGGACCTTTTTCGACTTTTCGATTCCAATCTCTTACCGTAATTTTCGCGCCTTCTGGCTCTCGAACGTTCGCCACCCAATTGATGACTTGGTTCCCTTCTGCATCGGGCTCGCCTATCGGATAGATGACCATTTTCTGTTTCATGGAACCGATCATGGCCATCGAAGAACCCGTTTTATAAGGTTTCATTAGCGCAGTTCCGCGGTATAAAATGTTGCCTGAAAAGACGACGCCGCCTTCGTTTGGATACAAGGTTTGACGCAAAACGGAGTTGATTCCATCCGCACCTATCAAAATATCGCCCTCTTCTTTTGCGATGATTTCTCCCGTTTCTTTGTTGATAAAAGTGGCTG
>ERZ650308.1010-NODE-1010-length-15003-cov-4.656141_pt1 | contig 15003 bp, 24 predicted proteins | sample MGYA00376244_ERZ650308 | MGnify/ENA primary metagenome ERZ650308 (study PRJEB26733, sample SAMN07839295) | wastewater metagenome | biome: small river; feature: stream; material: water | place: USA: North Carolina | collected 2016-04-26 ...
TTATTATTGCTAGCGACGATGGCAAATCACACGGTATTAAACCTCGTTGGGCTAAAGTTTATAAGGTTGGGTCAGAAGTAGATTATGTCAAAGAAGGCCAGTGGGTGTTAATTGAACACGGTCGTTGGACACGTAAAATCACAATCGACGATGGCGAAGGTGAAAAGGACTTCCAAAAAGTAGAAACTAAATCTATTTTGGCTGTTACAGACGAAAAGCCCACAGACTTTTACATTGGGCAAGAAATGAGTCACGGTTCTAGTATTGATATTAGACCAGAAGACTTTGGTGCAAGATAACTTGACAACATAATTGCTAATGCTTATAATTAAGATTTACAGTCTTAAATTATGAGCATTGGCATTATAGGTTACGGTTACGTAGGGCAAGCAGTAGCAGAAGCCCATAAGCACACTGATAAAATTTTAATCAAAGATCCAAAATATCCAGATAGTGTATCGTATCCGGATCTATTAGATTGCGAGGCAATCTTTGTATGTGTACCTAGCCCTTGTGTAGATCCTACACTAGAAGACGGACGATGCGACACATCTATCTTAGAACAAGTTCTTAAAGAACTCCTGTTTGTTCTAATTAATAACCCAATCCCGATCATTTGCAAAACAACCGCACCACCAAGTGTGTACGTGCGTCTGCAAAAACAATACCCAAATATCGTTCACGTTCCTGAATTCCTCACGGCAGCAAATAACATTAAAGATTATCAAAACTCCGAGTTTTGGGCTATGGGCGGGGAGCATAAATGGACTAAGGAAGCCAAAAAGATAATGCAGCGCGGGCGCAGGACTGCTCCGTTCCCTGCAAACTTTGTTAGTATGCCTATACAAACGGCTGCACTATTCAAGTACATGATGAACAGTTACCTAGCCATGAAGGTAACATTTATGAACGAGTTCAAACAACTTGCAGATGCTCAAGGATCATCCTGGAATGACATCGAGTACCTAATAAAATTAGATAATAGAATAGGTCCAACTCATATTCAGGTGCCAGGGCCAGACGGACAAAAAGGTTGGGGAGGTGCTTGCTTTCCTAAGGACGTAGCTGCTATAATAACAGAAGCAATAGATAAAGGACTCGACTTCGAATTAATGCAACGTGTCGAGTCTATTAATAAAATACATAGGAAATTATGATGACAAACCCGTTTAGAGATCAAGAGAAGTTTATGAAGGCGTGTGACCAGAGTGTTACAGGCGACGAAGCACAGTACGATATGTATCGTAATTTGATCACTGAAGAATATAAAGAACTACAAGAAGCTGTTGAGGCAAACGACAGAAAAGAACAACTAGATGCACTTATCGACATTCTAGTTGTTACCATTGGTGCTATTCATAGTGCAGGGTTTGATGCAGAAGGTGCATGGAAAGAAGTTATGAAAACTAACTTCGCAAAGATTGACAGCGAAACTGGCAAAGTGCGTAAGCGTGAAGATGGCAAGGTACTCAAACCACTAGGTTGGGTTGCTCCCGAACTTGCACCGTTTCTTAAGAAAAATGACTAACGATCAGTATCTACAAAAGATTCGAGAATACTCGGAAGAGCTGTGCAAGGATCCTGTAAGACTTAAAGCATTTATGCGTAAGGTTATGGGACCTCCTTACAAGACTTTAGAGGGCAAAGATAAGGAAAATGTTCTTTTGATGCTAGCATTAGTAGAACCTTACAAAGAAACTAACAACCAACAAAGCTGGACTGCCTATTATAACGTAGGTGGGAAAGAATATCATGTAACATGGTTTCCACAGGCAGACGAGCCAATTGTTGATGAAATGTTACCAGAGGAAGAATAATGGAAATACAACCAAAAGATACAAGCCGGGGACATTTTTATGTTAGCCTTGCAAAAAGTTTTTTACGCATCGCAGGATACGTAACATTGTTCTTAGCAGGTGCAAATCCTGAGCTAATGACAAGTTGGCTCAAAGTAACAGCAGGGTTTTTAATGCTTGCTGAATGTTTAGGAATTTTAGAGGAATTAGTATGAAAGAACTATGGGTAGAAAAATATCGTCCTAAGACTGTAGACGGTTACGTTTTTAGGGACGATCATCAACGTGGTCAAATTAATACTTGGATCAAAGATAAAAGCATTCCTCATCTGTTGTTGAGCGGTGCTGCTGGCATTGGTAAAACAACACTGGCAAAGATTCTTATCCACGAACTAGGTATTGAGGATTACGATGTATTAGAAATTAACGCATCGCGTACAAACTCTGTTGAAGATGTTCGAGATAAGATTACAAACTTTGTTTCAATGATTCCGTTCGGTCCGTTCAAAGTAGTGCTACTCGACGAGGCTGATTATTTGTCACCTAACGCACAGGCAGCACTTCGTGGCGTTATGGAAGAATACCATGCAACAGCTCGCTTCATTCTTACTTGTAACTATCCCAATCGTATTATTCCTGCTATACATTCGCGGTGTCAGGGCTTCCACGTTGAACGTACTGATATTACAGAGTTTACTGCTCGTGTGGCTACTATCCTCGTTGATGAAAGTGTGGACTTTGATCTTGACACCTTGGATCTCTACGTAAAAGTTGCGTATCCAGATCTGCGTAAGTGTATCAACCTTGTACAACAAAACGTACACGAAGATAAGTTAAATGCTCCTAACAAAGCAGACGGTGGCGAAGCTGACTGGAAGTTTGACATGGTAGCGTTGTTCAAGGCCGGTAAGATTACCGAAGGTCGAAAACTACTTTGTGGAAAAATCCGATCAGAAGAAATGGAAGAAGTATACCGTTGGCTGTACGACAACCTAGATATCTTCGGTAGTGAAGAAAATCAAGACAAGGCTATTGTTATTATCAAAGGCGGTTTAGTTGACCACGTCATCTGTGCTGACTCTGAAATTAACCTAGCAGCTACGTTGGTTAAACTTGCCAAGTTGGTATGAAGCAAAAGTATGTAGACCTGTACACTGACTGGGCCGCACGATGTGCCGAACTCAGTCACGCTGTACGATTGCAAGTCGGTGCTGTAATTGTAAAGGACGATACAGTTATCAGTTACGGCTACAATGGCATGCCGAGTGGTTGGGATAATAATTGCGAGTACATTTATAGACACCCGCAAACAAAAATTGAAGAGCTAGTTACAAGAAAAGAGGTACTACATGCCGAATCAAATGCTATTGCAAAATTGGCGAAGTCTAACAACTCTGGTCTTGGGGCTGACCTATTTGTTACTCACAGCCCTTGTATCGACTGTGCCAAGCTCATTCATCAGTCAGGCATTCGTCGTGTATGGTTTGGTGAAAACTATAGAGATGATTCGGGAATCAAATTCCTAGAGAAATCGGGTATAGAAGTTATACAAACTAAAAAAGGACCATAAGGTCCTTTTTTTATGAGTCTTTATAGATTGCTAAAATCTCCTTAACTGCTTCGTGACGTTCAACATCTTCTACTGTGAAGTGACAAATGTCTACGTATCTACGTTGATTAAAGTTATTAAACAATTGCAAGAACTCTAAGAGTCCGTTGTTTGAAGGGCGGTCTGCTTGTTGTAAGTCTCCTGTAACAACCATTTTAGAACCAGTACCTAAACGTGTTAGCAACATCTTCATCTGGCTAGGTGTTGCGTTTTGCATCTCGTCAGCAATAACGACAGCATTCTTAAATGTACGTCCACGCATATAAGCTAGTGGGCTTGTTTCGATAACTCCTTCTCTTACAAAGTTTTCAACTTCGTGTGAGTTAAAATTCTCTAACAATACATCAAAAATAGGCTTGGTCCAGGGTGCCATTTTTTCATTAAGATCACCTGGGAGGAAACCGTGTTCCTCATCCACCGAAACAGCAGGTCTGGTAATAATGATTTTATCAATTTCACCGTACTTTAGCTGGTCCACGGCCCACTGCACTCCTAACATTGTTTTTCCCGTGCCTGCAGGTCCAATGGCAAAAACAATCATTTTTTGAGGGTCGTTTAATTTAAGTAAGTAAGTCTCTTGACTTAAATTCTTAGGATATATCTGAACTCGTTTACGCTTTTCTTGTAGACGTTTATCGATATTTACCACATTGTGGTTTACAACTGCTGCTTTCGCTCTTTTTTGCTTCATATTAAGGTTAGCCCTCCTGTTAGTGTTAGGCACGGACCTTTCAACCGTTGTGCCCGTGTCCGAACACAAAAGTATTTAACTCTAAGCCAAATAAATTATAAGTTATGTTTAAGTTTTGACGATAAATACAATGGGAGATATTATGGCAGATATTAAAGACATTATTCAGAACATTGAGACGATCTACGGGTCTAATAACAGCTTAAACTTACTTAAAGACTTTGAGCGTGTTATTGACGAGTTAGATACATATGTTTACGATAACTGGCTCGATGGCGAGCTCGTTGCAGGGCCAAAAGAATCACGATACTTTGTAGAGTGTACGTTTATGTGGCCACAGGACAAGATGCCTGAGCCTCAAGGTGGTCTACGATTAATCGACTACGGATGCAAGGTAGAGATCGGCGAAAGCGTGATCACAAAAGTTCGCAAAATTAAAACACCAGACGATATCCGACCAGGCACACGTAAAGGTAAATTAGATCACGAACCTATCTGGTTAGTTAAGATCACAATGCCTAAAAAATTAATGAATGACATTACACGTGGCTACACAGAATTAGATAGAAATAAAGTAGAAGATCTGCTAACAATGAACGGTGGTGTTAATGCACACGTAGATCCAGCAGAACAACAAGTACAGGACATGGCAAATGCAGAACAACCAGCAGCGCAACCAACAGCTTAATGAAGGTCTTCGTCAAGAAGATTTAAAAGAAATGGTGTATCCAACTTTTGAAGTTGACACATTTCGATCTAAGATGGGCGAAGATCAAGATGTATGTGTTGTTAGCTTTAAAGTTAAAGACCGTGCTCCTGCAAAAGACCTAATGGAGTTTGTTGAGAAAGGTTATATGTTTGTTCTCGATGCAGACGTTAGCTCAGGTGAAAACGACAAAGGTGAATATTCGGTATTCATCGAACTTAATCGCAGCCCTCAACTAGCTGAAGAAATTAAAGAGTTATGCTACGGTGTTAAAAAGTTAACAGGCATCAACGAATTTAAATTCAAATATTACAAAGACAACGGTACACACGAAGTTACTGAAGAAAACTTAAAGAAAGTAATACCAGCAACTGCCAAGGACTACGAAGGTCATCTGAACAAAGTTAAAACTGAAGGCATTAAAAGATTCTTCAGCAAGACTCTAATGGACAACCTAACACTAGATGGCAATGTTATTACTATTCACAAACCGTTCGGAAAAACAGTACAACTCGAAATGGTTAAGGAAGGAAGTACAGAATCTATCCTAGAAGGAGTTGAGGACGGTTATAACCTAGACGAAACTGCAACTAGTGAGATGTTCTGGCTTACTAAAGTTTTAGGTGATTATCACATTAATAAAGTTGGTGAAAATTTTGTATTCAACAACGGTAATCATTCTATGTTATTGAAAAGGATATAAAAATGAGCTTTACATTTAATTTTACAAAAGAACAACTAGCACAGTTAATTCCAGGCAACCAATATGTTGACCACTGGTATGATGCTCTAAGCGAAATCTTGCCAGAGTACGAAATCAACACTCCACAACGTGTAGCAGCGTTCATTGCTCAATGCGCTCACGAATCAGGTGGATTCAAAGCATTAAAGGAAAACTTAAACTACAAAGCAGCTAGCCTACGTAGAGTGTTTCCTAAGTACTTCCCAGATGATGCTATTGCTAACGCATATGCAAACAAGGGTGAAATGATTGCTAACAGAGTTTATGCAAATCGTATGGGCAACGGCGACGAACACAGCGGAGACGGATATCGTTACTGCGGTCGTGGGCTAGTTCAATTGACAGGTAAAGACAACTACAGCTGGTTTGCTGCTAGCTTAGAAATGCCAGTTGAAGATGTTCCAGAATATCTTTCAACATTCGAAGGTGCTGTTCAATCAGCTTGCTGGTTCTGGGAAACAAACAACCTAAACCAATGGGCAGATAAAGACGACATCTTAACAATGACTAAACGTATCAATGGCGGAACAATTGGACTAGAAGATCGTAAGAAACATTACGAACACGCCAAGCACGTTTTCGGAGTTTAAAATGTGGCAATTACAATGGGTGTTTAGTTTAATTCCTGATAGTGTTCTATTGTGGTTTGTGAACATTCTATTGTTAGTCGGTCTAGCAGGAACGATTGCTGGCTTCTTTATTAAGTTTATTCCATTTGTAAACACATATAGAGTACCTGTTCAAATAGGAGGAGTAATTCTTCTTGTTTTAGGAGTATACTTCAAAGGTGGTTACGCTAACGAAATGGCATGGCGTGATAAGGTTAAGGCAGCTGAAGAACGTGCTGCTATTGCCGAAGAGAAAGCTAAAGAAACAAACGTCAAGATACAGACTAAAATTGTAGAAAAAATCAAAGTGGTCAAGAAAAACACAGTAGTGTATCGTGACCGCATTGTAAAGGAGAAGGAATTGATCGACAAAGATTGTCGTGTTCCTCAAGTTGCTGTAGATATTCACAATGATGCAGCAAAAAACAAAAAGCCGGAGGCTAGCAAATGAGAGTAGTAGCATTGTTATCAACACTATTGCTTTCGGGATGTCTAGCAACTGCACCAAAGTTTCCGGATGTTCCTGAGCATTTAAAAACAGGATGTCCTGAATTAAACGAAGTAGCCAACGGAACTACTGAACTTAGTAAAGTGCTAGATACTGTAGTAGTTAATTACAGTACATATTACGAATGCAGAGTTAAAGTAGATGCGTGGCTAGAGTGGCACGAATCGCAGAAGAAGATTTTCAACGACGCGGTTAAATAAGAGTATATTAAGGAGCGAGCCAAATGGCATTACATGACTCAATTTTAAAATTGATTAACAAAGAACCAAAGGATGAGGGCGCAGCAAAGCCAGCAGCCGGATCACGTTCAGAGCGTGAAGCAAAGATTAAAGACAAAGCAGGTATGGTTATTTCCGTATTTGCGTTGTTGTTAGCAGTTAATAGCTGGTACGGTGGCAAGTTGTCTAGTACAGTATTAAACAATACATTAGGTGCTAATAACAAGTGGGCGCAATACCAAGCAAAAAATGGTCGCGGAGTGAGCTACGAAATCGCAGCGTTGACTACAAAGGATCAAGCATTGGCAGCAAAATTCCAAGCAGAGAAAGACCGCATGGATGCTGACAAGAAAGAAATTGCAACTGAAGCACGAGCTATGGAACATGCCCGTGAAGAAGCTAAAAAGCAAAGTCCATGGATCGGTTACGCAAGCACAGCATATCAACTAGCTATTGTTGTCCTATCTGCTTCTATTTTAGCAGTTAGCATGGCAATGTTCTGGAGTAGCTTTGCTGTAGCAGGGGTAGGACTAGTATTAAGTCTAAATGGCTTATTCCTCTGGTTCTAAAAAATTAAAGACAATTAGGAGCGAAAACTATGTCGGATTATCAAACAATGAGTGATGCAGAAAAGAAAAAAGAAGATTGGATGAACAGTAAATGGCGTCCAATGATGGGTTGGTTATACATGGGCGTGTGTGCGTTTGACTTCGTACTATTCCCAATCCTATGGAGTTTGTTACAAGCTGTTACACACGCTTCTCAAATTTCACAGTGGCAACCACTAACATTGCAAGGTGCTGGTTTATTCCACATCGCAATGGGTGCTGTATTAGGTATCGCAGCTATGGGTCGTACACAAGAGAAAATGGCAGGCGCTAATAACGGCGGGGTTTCTGCTCCAGCGCCGTTTACTCCAACTCCTGCTCCAGTTGCTGCTCCGGCGCCATTTGTGCCGCCAGCAGTAGTTGCACCAAAACCAGTTGCTGCTCCAGCAGGTCCAATCGTAGCAAGCAACGGTAAATTAGGTCCAGCACCAGCTGCTGAGCCAGAACTCTAAGGAAAACATTATGAAAAAATTATTAGCATTAGTATTAGCGGTGTCTGCATTCTCAGCATTTGCTGTAGATCAAAAAGCTGTAGACGTTGCTAACGCAGAAGCTGCAAAAACTAAGAAGGCTTGCGTTACACAAAAAGACGCTAAGACTGGAAAAGAAAAAGAAGTTTGCAAAACTGTAAAAGTACACAAGAAACACGAAGGTACTAAAGTAGAAGGCGCAACTAAAGATAAAAAATAATTTAGTCTTTAGATCTTCATTAAATAGTAGGACTGCTTGACGCGGTCCTATTTTTTTTGTATAATACATAATGGACTATTACTCTACACTAGGTTTACACCCAGGCGCATCTGACGATGAGATCAAAAAGGCTTATCGCAGCCTGGCTATGAAGCATCACCCCGACCGCGGAGGTGACGAGGCAAAGTTTAAAGAAATTAGCACAGCGTATGATACTTTAAGCAATCCCGAAAAGAAACGAATTGTTGATTTAGGCGGTGATCCTAATAATCAACACAGCGGACATCATCACGGCAACCCATTTGACTTCCATTTTAATTCGGGAAATTTTGACGATGTATTTGGACAGTTCGGGTTTGGGTTTGGACATAGACCAATGCGCCGAAACAAGAGCTTAAACATCGTTGTTGAGGTTACACTCGAAGATGTGCTAAACGGCAAGGAACTTAATGCCGAACTAACTATTCCAGGTTCTGGAAAAACAAGGCTTGTTACTATATCTATTCCGTCGGGCATTGAACACGGACAACAGATCAAGTACGAAGGAATGGGAGATCAACAATTTCCAGATCTTCGTCCAGGTGATTTGATTGTTAATATCCACATTAAACAAAATCCTACATTTCACCGAGAAGGTGATTCGCTAATTCACGAAAAACAAATATCAGTTTGGGAAGCGTTATTAGGATCTAATCTCGAGATTACAACTATTGATAAGAGAGTATTAAGTATTACTATTCCTCCAGGAACACAACCAGACACTGTGTTAAGTTGCCAGGGAGAAGGATTACCTAATATCAGATCGAAGAGACGCGGCAATCTGTTAATCAAGATTAAAGTAACTATCCCTAAAGACTTAACACATACACAACTTGAAAAATTGAGAGAAATTAGAAATGGAATTTAACCTAGGACCACACAATACCCTTATCGAAGTCAGCAGACCTTGGGTATTTGGAGAATCCGGAGATGCTGAACAATTTGAAGCTGACTTGATAGATTTTATGGAGAGGAGTGGCGGGCTTGGGCTTGCTGCTAATCAAGTTGGCATTGCTACTCGTGTATTTGTAATGGGTAGTAATACCGTAGAAGGATTTCCTAAACCCTTTGCAGTGTTTAATCCCGTTATTAAAGAACAAAGTACTAACGAAACCCTGAATCAGGAAGGGTGTTTAAGTTACCCAGATCTCTATATGCAGATCAAACGACCAGATTGGATTGTTGCCGAATACCAAGATAGTAAGGGCAACGTAAATGAGATTCGCATTGACGGTTATCTGGCAAAATGCTTCCAGCACGAACTAGATCACCTTAATGGAATATGCTTTGTTGACAAAGCATCCCCTTTGAAGTTACAATTAGCTATGAAGAAACTAAGGAAGCGAAAGTAAACATGATTGAACCAAGTGAAAATCTCCAATTAATTTTTGATGAATCGGTTACGACTGCTAAGAAATTTAGTCACGAGTACATTACTATCGAACACATTGTCTACGGAATTATGTGTGATAGCGATTCGTTTGATTTAATTAAAAATTTCGGTGCAGATGCTGCTTTTATTAAAGCAAATCTAGAACATTATCTTAAAAATAACCTTAACGATATTGTTACTAACGACCCAAATGTTAAGCCTAAAAAGACTAACAGTATTGAACGAGTGTTAAACCGTTGCTTTACTCAAGTTCTGTTTAGTGGACGCCAACGAATGGAAGTGGCAGACGTTATTATTAGCGTGTTGTCTGAAAAGAATAGCTTTGGCTATTACTTTCTAACTAAAGGCGGTGTTACTAAAGAAAAGTTTGTCAAATACTTCCAAGAAAATTTGGTTGTAGAAGACGACCACGACGATGTAGAAGAATCAAAACCTGTGAATACTAACCAAATTGATCGAATCCTAAATCAGTTCTGCACGAACTTGAGCCTCAAGGCTAAACAACGCACCATTGATCCAGTTATTGGGCGTGACGAAGAAATGGAAAAGATTCAACTTATCCTTGCTCGTCGAAATAAGTGTAACGTGCTAATGGTCGGTGAGCCAGGTGTAGGCAAGACTGCTATTGCAGAAGGTCTTGCTCGTAAGATCTTTGAAAAGAAGGTTCCTAAGTTTATTCAAGATCACCAAGTTTACACACTTGATATCTCAGCATTGCTTGCAGGCTCTAAATATCGCGGCGATTTTGAAGAACGCATTAAAGCAGTTCTTGCAGCATTAGAGAAGAAAGGCAAGATCATCTTGTTCATCGACGAAGCTCATATGATGCAAGGTGCTGGTGCTGCAAATCAGTCAAGCAATGACATGAGCAATATGTTAAAACCGATGCTTACTAAAGGCATTATTAAACTAATTGCTTCTACTACTTGGGAAGAATATCGAAAGCACTTTGAAAAGGATCGTGCGTTGATGCGCCGTTTCCAACGTGTTACTATTGATGAGCCAAGTCCAGAAATGACTGTTAAGATCATTAAAGGTATCAAGAAGTACTACGAAAAGCATCACAATGTACAAATTACTGATGCTGCAATTGAGCAAGCTGTTAAGTTGTCAATCAAGTACATGGCGGATAAGAAGTTGCCAGATAAGGCAATTGATATCTTAGACTGTGCTGCTGCACGATACAAAGTCAAGGATGACCCAGAGACTGAAGGTATTGAACAATTAGTCGACATTGAGCAAGTAACATACGAACTCAGTAAGATGATTAACATGCCTCTTGAAACTGTTGCACAACGTGAAAGCAAGAATCTTGCAGAACTCGAAAAAGGCATGAAAGCAGTTGTGTACGGGCAAGACAATGCTGTAAATATTTTGCTAGACAAGATCTTTGTGGCACAGGCAGGTATGAAGAGTCCTAACAAGCCAGTCGGTAGTTTCTTATTCCTTGGCCCAACTGGCTGCGGTAAGACTGAAACTGCTAAAGCACTAAGTGAAAAGATGGGCATGCCGCTTGTACGTTTTGATATGTCAGAATATCAAGAAAAACACAGTGTTGCGCGATTGATCGGTGCGCCTCCTGGCTATGTCGGTTATGAGGATAATGCAGGTCAGTTGATTACTAAGTTGCAAGAAACTCCTAACTGTATCTTGTTGTTGGACGAAATTGAAAAATCACATCCAGACGTATCTAACATCTTGTTAGGCTTTATGGATAACGGGTTTGTAACTGGTTCAAACGGAAAACAAGCAGACGGACGTAACTGTATTCTAGTTATGACTAGTAACTTAGGTGCTAGAGATAACGAAAATAACACTATTGGCTTTGGTGACATGACCAAGGACGGTGAAGACGACAAAGCAATTAAGAAATTCTTTGCTCCTGAATTCCGTAACCGTCTCGATGCTGTTATTAAGTTCACTAAACTCAGTCAAGATGTTGTTGTACAAATTGTCGGTAAGTTTATCGGCGAGTTGAACAGCCAACTTAAAGACAAGAACATCGAGATCGTTGTTGACAAGACCGCTACTAAGTGGCTAGCTGACAAAGGGTACGATGCAAAAATGGGTGCTCGTCCATTGGGTCGATTAATCGACAACAAGTTGAAGTCTCCATTGAGCCGACGTGTATTGTTTGGTGATTTGGTCGATGGTGGCTTAGTCAACGTAACTGTTGAAGACGATGATTTAGTTTTTACTGTGTCTGAAATGCCTAAGGTTCTTTCTAAAGAAGAAAAGAAGGCTGCAAGAGCTGCAAAGAAAGCTGAGGCTAACGCTGTCAATGAATCTACCGAAAGCTAAATCGACTTCTAGAAAGTTCTACGGTAAGTGGTTGTACAAGGTTTCATTAACCTTGCAAGGGTCAGGTATCTTTAGGGATACCTCCTTAGATGGAGTTGTTGATTTTTGCGACGATACATCTATGACCCACACTATGTTTTCTTTCAGAGGAAAGGCCGCTTCCAATCGAACAAAGATTAAGGAAGTTGCCTTGTTCCTTAAAGGGTACAACAAGGATATCTGGAACACACGTATCGAAAGCGATCAGATAGATTTCTACTCAAACGATAAAGCATTCTACGATGCATTATCTAGTAAATTTGCTGATAATGTTCTACATAGATTTGAACCCGCAGAAGGATCGACTGATTTATTAGAAGCAACAAGTAGCATTATAGTTAAAAAATTGCCACACAACAAATATAACTATCGTGTATACTTGATGCCTCACAAAATGGCCAACGATCAAGAAGGTAAAAAGCGATACATAGACTGGCTCAAACTACAGGAACGAATTACCTGTACTCCTGCAATACAGGAATGGTTTTACAAAACTAACTGGAATTGGGATCGCAGATATGTATTAGTTGAGGACGAGCAGACTTTGCTTATGCTTAAACTCCGCAATTCAGAAGTAGTTGGCAGAATCTACAAGTTTGAAGTTAACGATAAATAATAGATGTCCATTGAAAGTACTATTCTATTAGAAAACATCACAGCAGAAGCAACTTCTGCTATTTCCTACTCTGATAAGCAAAAGGGTGCAGGGTATCACAAAAGATACGGCAGCTTACATACTTACACGTACGAAACCGATTCGTTTATGGGGTTAATTAAGCTGCAAGGCACCCTACAACTGTATCCCGGAGAGAGTGACTGGGTCGACATAGTAGATTCAGAAATTAACGCTACAGACGACAGTACTATTATTCAAAGCGTAGAAACCGGCAACTTTACCGGTAATTTTGTATGGATCCGTGCTGCATACTTGCTACAAGACGGCACTATTACCTCTATCCGTTATAATTACTAAGCAGTTCTAAACGATAAATATAGTATGATCATTTGGAATCGTACTTTATGCTATTAAAAGAAATGTTTAGTGCCATTGGCGCACCCTCAGAACAAGACATAGAAGACATCGACTGGATCGGTGATCTTAAATTCTTCATCGATAACGACGATAAAATCCTAAGTAATCAATTCTTTCCTGCTGTTAAAAAGCACAAGGAAAATGTAGGACATCCTGAAATATATAAAGTCTATATTTCTCCAGTTAAACAATGTATGCAAGCATATTGCGATAAGTTCGAAGTCGAAAATCCAGAAGAAAAATTCCCCAAAGAGAAACTAATAGAGCTAGCTAAACTTATTGCTGATCAGCAAGCTAGACATCTAGAAAACGGCGACTATGAAAATTAAAGAACTGTTTGAAGATAGTAATTCGCACGTTACATTCTGCTTCGGCAGGATGAATCCTCCTACCATTGGTCACAAACAAGTGTTCGAAACCATGAGAAAAGTGGGCGGCGATTACAAGATCTTCCTCAGTCCTACACAAGAGAAGAAAGATAACCCGTTAGACTATTCAACTAAAGTTAAGTTTATAAAAGAAATGTTTCCTGCATATGCAGATCACGTAGTAGACAATGCTAGTTTAAATACTCCTGTTAAAGTAGCTACGTTTTTATACAATAACGGATATCGCAATGCTACGTTTGTAGCAGGCAGTGATAGATTACCTTCAATGAGTAAACTATTAAAAGATTATAACGGTGTAGAAGGTAAAGCACACGGTTACTATAAATTCGATCTGTTAGATTTCGAATCTAGCGGAGAAAGAGAAGACGGAGCTCCTGGCATAAAAGGTATTAGCGCATCAGATGCTAGACTAGCAGCAGCCAATGACAATTTTGAATTATTTAAAGAAAAGACAGGTGCAGGTATGTTGGCTAAGCCACTATTTGATGCTGTTAAAAAAGGACTAGGAAAATGAAAGCAAGAGACTTTATATTCGAGGCAAAGAAATTACCCGCAGAAAAACCACGCAACTTTGTAGCAAAGAATGCAAAGATGGGCGGCGCTGGCGCACACAAAGATAAAAAGAAAGCGGCCAAGCAAGGTGATGTCAAGCATAAGCAAAAAGTTGTAGACGAAGCCGGCAGCAATGATAAAATTACACAACTTGAATCTCTTATTTCCGAGTTAGAGCAACTATTGCCAGCTGTGACAAAAGCACAAAAGAATCATTACGTGTTTGAAGAAATGGAACACGAAGTAAATGCTATTTCCGAAGCCGCAAAACAATTAAGCGATCGTTCTTCTGCAATCGATATCGTTGATGCAGTTGCAGCAGCCGTCGAACACATGCGTCAAGCTAACAGCGCAATCTATAACATTGAAAAAACTCTAAAAGGGTTAATTAAACATACAGGCTATTCACTAGATGATGCTAGAGATGAAGCACAGTATGAAGATAGATTCGGCAGCAGTGATAGTGCAGTTTCAGAAGAATCAAAAGATATCCCATTCGCTGGCAGAAAAGTAGGCCAGAAAGAAGGCAAAGCAGGACAGTGGCGCAATGACGGTCCTAGTAAGAATCGTCCTGCACGTAAAAACGATCTAGTTGGCTAATATGCGACAGTTTAAGATTACTACTGCTAATTTAAATCCACCAGCTGACAACGACTGTGTGTTAGATCCGAACGATCCGATTCACAAGATGATGCCTGCAAGTACTTTAGGTGGGTTAGGTAGTACTGTTGCATTAGAGCAATATGTTTTACAACAAAATCCAACAGTAGAACTTATCAACAAGGGCAAAGAAGCTCGTGAGCAAAATATTAAGCCCGGTACCGATGCTTGGTTTAAACATTGGTTTGGAGACAAAAGATGAATCCAAACGATTATCCAGTATATCCAGAAGACGACGGGTATGATCGTCCCATTAACCCATTTAGTCCAGTATGAGAATATTTGAAATTTTATCAGAATCCAAAGCTACTAAACAACGATTAGATCCTAAGTGTTGGAAAGGCAAGCACAAAGAGGGCACTAAAGTTAAAGATGGTGTTCGCGTTAATAACTGTGTGCCTAACGAAAGCGTAGAAGAAGAT
>ERZ650308.1012-NODE-1012-length-14966-cov-6.619677_pt1 | contig 14966 bp, 14 predicted proteins | sample MGYA00376244_ERZ650308 | MGnify/ENA primary metagenome ERZ650308 (study PRJEB26733, sample SAMN07839295) | wastewater metagenome | biome: small river; feature: stream; material: water | place: USA: North Carolina | collected 2016-04-26 ...
GACAGGCATCATCAACCACAAAAATTTGAGAGACTTCTTTGCCAATCTCGGCAATAACCTCAAGCACATGAGCTGCCACGCGATACGCAGGTATAACCACTGCGATTACAGGTGACTTAGCGCTCATTGCCTGATCTTTCCCCTAGAAACTGATTCTTTGGCAAGTTTAGGCGCAGCCCAGTGACAATCCGTAAAAGGTTTTCCACAAATACCCGGACTTCTTGACAAGGGACAAATTCTGGGATAAATTCAGGGACAGGAGGCAGCCATGCAGGAAGTACTTACCAAGACCACCACGAGTGTTTCTAAATTCAAGAACAACCCGGCCGAGTCATTGCGCCAAGCGGCCGGCAAGCCGTTCGCCGTTCTCAATAACAACGAACCATCCTTCTACGTACTTCCTCCCGAACTCTTCGAAGAGGTCATGGAGATCTACTGGGAACACAAAATGCATGATGAGTTGCTAACAGCTTCCGCCCAACGCAACCTAGCCGTAAAGGTCAACCTGCAAGACTTGTAAATGTGACCTATAACCTCGAGTTCCACCCAAAAGCTCTAAAGGCTTGGAAAGAGCTCGACAAGGCTGTGCAAACTCGTTTCAAAAAGAAATTGTCTGAGCGGCTAGAGAATCCAGATGTTCCCTCTGCTCGGCTTCGCGGTGACCTGAGTCGCTTCTTCAAAATCAAACTCTCTTCAACCGGTCACAGGTTGGTTTACGAAATTATTGAGCAAGAATCTACCCTGTTTGTTATCTCAGTTGGCCTGCGAGACGATTCAGAGGTTTACGAGGCGGCCAAATTCAACACCGATACTTAGCCCCGAGCCAAATACCAATCCACGGTCTCGGCAAGCTTTTCTTCAAAATTGCCATGCTTTGGCTTCCAACCAAGCTCCGCCTCAGTGGTTGATGCATCAATCGCATAGCGCAGGTCATGGCCTGGGCGGTCAGCAATAAACTCAATGACATCCTCAGGCTTGCCCATGATCTTTAGCAGGGCCTTAACCACCTGAAGATTAGACCTCTGGTTATCAGCCCCTAGTAAATAGGTGCGTCCAATCACGCCACGCTCCAGAATTGCCCAAACCCCGTCATTGTGATCATCAACGTGAATCCAGTCACGCACGTTGGCACCATTGCCATATAGCTCTGGCTTTTTGCCAGCAGCAATCAACCCGATCATGCGCGGTATTAGCTTTTCTTCGTGCTGGTAGGGGCCAAAGTTGTTGGAACAGTTTGAAATCGTCGCTTTCAACCCAAATGAGCGCACCCACGCACGAACTAATAGGTCAGATGAAGCCTTGGAAGATGAATAGGGCGATGAAGGGTTGTAAGGGGTCTCGGCTGTGAACTTCTCGTTCCCCTCTAGAGGAAGGTCACCAAATACCTCATCAGTAGAAATGTGGTGAAATTTCACATCATGCTTCACACAGGATTGAATTAGCTCGTAGGTGCCAAGAATATTGGTTTCGATGAATGGCTTAGGTGACTTCAGAGAATTATCGTTGTGACTCTCGGCAGCAAAGTGCACCACCTGATCAACGCGCCCAACCAATGAATCAACCAGCGCCGAGTCAAGGATGTTTCCTTGAACAAATTCGTATTTGCCATCAAGGCCGGCCAGATTCTCAAGCGAACCGGCATATGTAAGTGCATCCAGCACAAGTACCTGGACGTCTGGGCGAGCCTCAAGAGTACGACGAACAAAGTTCGAGCCAATAAAGCCCGCTCCGCCGGTCACCAAAATTCTCATAGGTCTGCCTCCTGCCCCTAAAGTAGGCTAGCAGTCATGAAGGGCATCATTCTTGCTGGGGGTTCGGGCACGCGCCTACACCCATTAACCATTGCTACTTCAAAGCAACTTATGCCGGTTTATGACAAGCCGATGATCTACTACCCAATCAGCACTTTGATGCTGGCAGGTATTAGAGAAGTTCTCATAATCACAACCCCTCATGAGCAAGAACAATTTGTGCGTCTTCTTGGTGATGGCTCGCAATGGGGTATCCAATTTGAATACGCCGTGCAGGCCGAGCCAAATGGTCTAGCCGAAGCCTTTTTAATTGGTGAAGAATTTATCAACGGCCAGCCAGTTGCCTTGATTCTTGGTGACAATATTTTCTATGGCCCAGGTATGGGTACGTCACTTAGTCGCATGGTCAACCGCCCTGGCTCAACAGTTTTTGCTTACGCAGTCCCTGACCCAGAACGCTTTGGTGTTGTTGAATTTGATGCATCTGGCAAGGTACTTTCGATCGAAGAAAAGCCCAAATCACCAAAGTCAAATTATGCGATTCCAGGTCTTTACTTCTACGACGAATCAGTTGTCGAGAAAGCTAAGGGAATCAAACCTTCTTCTCGCGGTGAACTAGAAATTACTGATCTTCACAATGCCTACCTAGCGGAGTCGGCTCTAAATGTGGAGGTACTAGACGAAACAAAAACTTGGCTAGACACTGGAACCATCGATGCACTTCAAGATGCAGCTAACCGAGTTCGCGACATCGAGTTGCACGATTCGAGAAAAATAAATTCACCAGAAGAAATTGCTTGGCGCATGGGTTTTATCTCAGACGAACAACTTCGCCAGCAAGCTGAACAGTTCATCAAGTCGGGCTACGGTTCATACCTTCACGGGTTGCTAGTTTAAATTCCTCGCAGCACCTCTGGTGCTGCTTCTTGCCATCGCTCGCGCCAATCACCAATTGGTGTTAATACGTCACTTGAATTATCAAGCACGCTCCAGGCTGGTCTTTTTGCAGGAGTCGGAAATTCCGCGCTTGAAATTTCTTTAACTAAATCAGGGCTCAGTCCAATCGATTGCGCAACTTCCTTCGCGAATTCTGCCCATGAAGTTTTGCCGGATGCTGTTGCATGAACAATCTTTGGCATCTCAGGCAGTTGTAAGACTTCCAAAACTATCTCTGCTAGGTCTCGGGTCCAAGTTGGTTGGCCCATTTGATCGCTGACCACACTAACGTTTCCATTTTTCCTGAGAAGCTCGGCCATCACCTTAGGAAAGCATCTTCCATTTGCACCGTAAAGCCAAGCAGTTCTGAGTATTGAATAATCCGCACCTGATTCAATAACTAATTGCTCACCAAGTGCCTTAGATTTGCCGTAAGCAGTCTGAGGATATGTCGCATCGTCAACTTTGTAGGGAGTCGCAGACGATCCTTCAAAAACATAATCGGTAGATATGTGCACGAACCTAGCCCTAGCAATTTTCGAAGCCTGGGCCAATCGGCCCGCAAAGATCGCGTTCACAGTATTTGCGTTATACGTTTCAGTTTCAGCTTTGTCCACTGCGGTAAATGCAACGGCATTGACAACCGAATCAAAATCCTTAAGGATTTCAGCTAAGGATTCTGCGCTTTGCTCTAAGTCAAGATTTTGGCGATCAAATCCCTGACATTCAATGTCCGTTGAGTTCAACAACCTCAGCAGCTCGGATCCAAACATGCCTCTCGAGCCAATCACTGCAATTCGCATTTTCTTTTCCCGCTCGGCTAACCTGTTTATGCAGTAAAACTATCAGAGGAACCCATGACATTCACGCCACTCAAAATTGACGGTGTCTGGCTTCACACGCCCAAAGTTTGGCCCGATGAACGTGGAACATTCCATGAGGTATTCAAACTCTCGCTAATTTCTGAGCAGCTTGGTCGGGAGTTTCAAGTAAAGCAAGTAAACCAAAGCACCTCCGCTGCAGGTGTAATAAGAGGTATCCACTGGACTGATAGCCCCGAGGGTCAAGCGAAGTATGTATCGTGCCCGAAAGGGGCCATTTGGGATGTCGTCGTTGACCTGCGGCCAGATTCAGATACTTATGGGGAATGGGACGCTCGAACTTTGAGTGCAGAAAACGGGCAATCGCTCCTCATTTCTGAAGGTATAGGTCACGCGTTTCTAGCCGTGGAAAACGGAACGGTGGCGAGTTACCTATGCAGTTCGGAATTCAACCCTTCAGCCGACAAGACAATCAATCCGCTTGATCCGACTCTCAAAATTAGTTTCTTGCAAAAGGCCAGTGAATTTGGAATCCATGACTTGAAGTTGAGCCCCAAAGATTCCACAGGTGCTCTTTTCAACCAAAATAAACTTTAGCGACCTCTGAGGCTGGCCCGTCCATCTTGATTTGTCCGTGCTCCAACCAAATTGCGCGATTGCAGGCCGATTCAACGAGCGCTCTTGAATGAGTTGCAATTACCAAAATCTTGGTTTCAGAAACCAATTCTCGAAGGCGAGCTTCGGCTTTAAGTTGGAAGTGTGAATCGCCAACTGAGAGCCATTCGTCCATCAAAAGAATTTCGGGTCTCACAACGGTGGAAACTGCGAAAGCCAATCTGAGATGCATGCCCGTAGAGTATGTGCGCACTGGCATTTCCATGAAATTTCCGAGTTCCGCGAAATCTACAATTTCTTGATATTTAGTTGAGATTTCTTTTTTTGTAAGACCAAGCAGCTGCCCTCGGATAAAAACGTTTTCTCGTCCGGTTGCCTCTGGGTTGATTCCCAGATTGATGTCAATAAGCGATCCGACACTGCCGACAATCTCCGCTGTGCCCCTAGTTGGTGAATAAACGCGACCTAGCGCCCTCAACATAGTCGATTTGCCGGCACCATTGTGTCCTAGTAATGCGACTCTGTCACCTTCGTAAAACGAGAAAGAAATGTCAGCAAGTGCCTTTACTAAAACGCGACCATTCGGATCTGAATCAAGCATGCCTCCTGTAGCAACCTTGAGAATACTCGATGTAAACGATCTGCCGGTGGCGTTAAAAATAGGGAATTCAACAAAGACGTTTTCAAAATGTATATGAGCCATGTTTTAGACCCAGTACGCGATCATGTTGCGATATCTTTTGTATGCGAGGAGGGTAATCGCCCAACCAATACCTGAGGATAACAATGAAAGACTCCAATTCTCAAGAGTTGGCCATTGCCCCAGAATAGGTAATCGGACCGTTTGAAGCCAGTGATAAAGAGGATTTAGACCTAGCAGAAAATGAGCAAGGGAGTTGTTGTCAATAAGCTTTGGGTACCACATCACAGGAGTCACGTAAAAAGCAATTGTCATTACTGAAGCCACAATTGGGGGCATGTCTCGGAAACGTGCACTGAAAATTCCGAGCAACCAAACTACCCATCCGAGATTGAGAATCAACAGTGCTAAAGATGGCACAAGTGCCAAAAGTGACCAACCCGGAAAACTCCAAAAGCAGATAAGCACTATTGGAATCAAAACCATATTGTGACCACCAGTCACAAGGTTTCGCCAAACGGTGCGGGCAACATACTGAGAATGCGGCAGATTCAACTGCTTGAGCATGGCCTCTGAGGAAATAAAAGTCATGCACCCTTCGTTTATGGTCGACGAGATTAGCCCCCAAAAAATTATGCTCGTTACCAGAAAGGGAAGGTACTCTCTGATTTCCGTTTTGAAAATCAACCCAAAAACAAGTCCCATTGTGACTATTTGAATCGCCATTCCAATGGTGAGCCAAAAGGGGCCTAAAGCAGATCTTCTGTATGCCTGGCGCGCATCTTGCCAGCCCAACATTAGGCCGAGCTGAAATTTAACTTTTGCCATATGCCTTTTCTCCCCGTGCGTCACCAATAATCCTAAGCATCATCGAGACTTGCTCACTAAAGGGAAAAGCGAATATGCACGTGCCTTTTCCTGGTAAACCAAATGTCTGAAGCCCTTAGAGGTAACCAGGGCGCCAATCATTCGCTCTACCCCGTGCTGCAAAGTTCCATCGAGTTGGCCAACTTCTTCCGGAAAGTCGGAATAGTTCCAGTCACATTTCAAGAGCTCCTTAACTGCCGAGACCCTTGCAGCAAACATTCCGCCCGCTGGAAAATCTAATTTCCCGGACCAATCGATGCTTTCAAATCCCCGTTTATTACCAAAGTAGTGTCGGGTGGTACGTCGGCTGGTTCCCCATCGGTAATTGATTGTTCGCAATAAATCCGAACAATCCACATATATCAGGCCAACGTCCTTATTTTGATTGAAGGCTTTGGAGAAGCCCTGGATGTTTGACCGATCAAGAAGATACTGTGTATTTCTTTCTTGCCACAACTCGCCTTTGAATGACTTTGAGTGTGCGGACCTCTTCGAGTGAAGGTGTATGAAGTAGTCGTATTCAAGGATTAGCTTGGAAAGTTCCACTAATAGAGGTCCGAAATTTCTTCCTCTGTTTTGACTTAGGAAGACATGGCCCGTGATGCCTTCTTTGGCGAAGTGCTCGTCTAATATTTCCTTAAACTCCTGGACTGGGGTTGTGACAAGAATGACCCCTAAATCCTTGACGTTAGGAAGTTTTTGCAGAAAAACATCAAGCCACTCTCGGTAAAAGATGTGCGCTGTGATCGCGAGTCTTCCCTTCGCTGGCTGGTCAGAATCGAAATCAAAGGGTTCCTTGTTAGGTTCCGATCCATACCTAAAATCATCAAAGCTCTTGTCTGTATCGAATAGATACAACAACAACGTATGAGCCTTTGACTTTAGTGACTTTAAGTTGATTCGATTCATTGGATGCACTCCTCCGCCGAAGTGCTACTAAATCTCAATTTAAAAGAATGTGAGACTTTCGAAATCCCAGCAGTTTTAAGATTAGATGTCCTTATCACGTAGAACCCTTCCTAAATCTGACTGGGCCCGTGCAGTTGAATAATTCGTTGCAATAACTGATGTTCCGTTTTTGGATAAAGAACCTGCGAGGCTATCGGACTCAATTAGTCTCAAAATTTGCGCCGCTAATTCATTTGGAGTTTCGCCAAAGAGAGCGCTAATTCCGTCCTCTACGGGAATTGCTTCAAAAGCGATTTTTGTGCCGATAACAGGCAAGCCAAGCCTCATCGCCTCAATAACTTTGCCTTTGACGCCGGCACCGTACCTCAATGGAGCTACCAGCGCCCTGTATTCTTCAAACAGGCTTTCTAGGCTCTCCACTTGGCCAACTACATGCACTCTCAACGAGGCCAAGTTAAGAATTTCGGGCGGTGGCCCGAAACCGGCCACAGTTACGTGAATATCGCTTCTTGCTTTCCAGACTTCTGGCATTACTTCTGCAACGAGGTATTTCACAGCATCTACATTGGGAGTGTGTGAATATCCGCCGAGAAATACCAAGTTGGTTTTTCCAACGAAATCAGCTGGCGCCCGAGAAATTATTTCACTCTGTGAATAGAAGAAAGGTTGAAGCGTTTCTACTTCTGCGCGCCTAGAAATTTTCTTGATTACATTAGTTTCGACGGGGCTAACAGACAGAACTTTTGAGACATTATTAAAGATCCAGCGCTCCTTAAACCAAAGATGAATTGAAGAAGCGAGTTTTACGGGGTTCTTTGTTTGAACTGCTTGTCTGAATGTTCTTAGAAAATGCAGATCTTGTGTGTAGTAAAGGATCTCAGTTTCCGAACCTTCTTTTATCGACTCAATAATGCGTTTTGCAAAGTCTGGTCTAGAAATCCAAACCTTTTTTAGGTTTTCCGCATTTGTTGAAATCCACGAATCAAAACCAGAAATGGGACGGAATACCTTGACTCCCATTTCCTCTAATGCCTCTGAATATTTGTTTTTGATGAAAGGTAGAACTGGCATAAAAGTTACTCGTTCCCCCATTTCAACAAGAAGCTTTATGTACGAGATCGTAGAAAGATCTCCCGCGTTGGTATCAGGAGCAGGAACGTTGTTTTCAATGAACAGTATGCTATCTTTCGGAATAGATTCCGCAGTCAACTCAAATTCTTCTGGGTTTATCTGGTGAAAAATACTTTGCTTCTTTAGGAATGATGAATGCGGGAACAGCAGTGACTTCGGACTTTCATCCTTGTGCTCGCTGTAGAAGGACGCTAAACGCCCAATAAATTTTGACATCATGCCTGGAACACGTATTGACATACCCTCGAAGTAAACAAAAGTCCCCTTTGGCTTCACTTCTGGGTACAACCGGAATGCGGCATCCAAAATGTGTCCCGCGGCCTCTGGATAATGATTCGTGAGGATTGAAGCCCACTTACTCGAAAATTTAATGCTGTTTTCAATTTGATACTTCTTTATGCCAGAAGCGGTGCTAGTTCCGTGGGATTTTCCTTCGTAATGTGTGACCACTGACCTATGTGCGTACCAGGTTTCAAAACCTGCATCTCGCAACTTGAATGCTAAGTCCGAATCTTCGAAATATGCCGGCAAATATTCTTCGCTGAACAAACCAACTTCAAACAGGCTCGCTGTGCGCAATAGAATCGCCGCGCCCGAGCAGTAGTCGACTTGCCTATCTATGTTAAATTCCGTCCTTGATGGATCTGCGTTTCTTCCAAAATTCCAAGAATTACCAGACTGCCAAAAAAAAGCTCCGGCCTCTTGTAAAGAGCCATCCGGGTAAACAAGCTTGCTCCCAATTAAGGCTGCACGCGGTTTTTTTGCTGCCAAAAGGAGTGCCTCTAAAAGGAAACCCTCATGCACCTCTGTGTCGTTGTTAAGAAGAAAAACCCATTCGTAATTTCGCAGTTGAAGGAAAGCGTTGTTGCAAGATTTTAGAAAACCAAGATTTTCGGAGTTCTTAATAATTCTGACTTCTGGATACCTTTCAGCTAACCTTTCGCTTGTTCCATCGGAAGAGGCATCGTCAATCACCCAAATGTCACAATGATTCTGGTCTCGAGTCTTTCTTATGCTCTCGATACATTTTGAAATCCAATCCCAGCCGTTATATGTGGGGATTGCTACTGCAACTTTTCCACCAAAGTGGATAACCGGGCTGAAGTCAGAGGACGAGGGCGTTGACTCTTGGTCGATGGTGAGGGATTCCGCTTTTTTGAGGGCCTTTTGAAACTTTGCCACTACAGACGCCAGCCACCGAAGAGTAACTAGAAGAATCGCTCCTTGAATTCTTTTTGCGTCCATGGTCCCTCCGAGACAAACATAACCCCAGTTAAAGAAGAAATGCCCCGATTTTCCTCGAGGCATTTCTAAACTGTGGAGATTAGGGGGGTCGAACCCCTGACCCCCTGCTTGCAAAGCAGGTGCTCTACCAACTGAGCTAAGTCCCCGGATTTTGAATCTGGGTGGTGCCTTTGTTACTTCGGTTCAGAACCTTCTTTTGGTGAAGAAGCTTCCTGGTGGGCCTAGGAGGACTTGAACCTCCGACCTCTTCATTATCAGTGAAGCGCTCTAACCACCTGAGCTATAGGCCCGTAGAACTTCACAAGCATACAATAAATACAATTTACCTTCAAGTCGAACCTCTGGCCTTGCCACCTCGATTACCATTTTTGATTTATTTCTTCTAGGGCAAAGAGGCAGGAGTAAATTTAGTAGACATCTATCTAGGGGGCGTTTGTGAAGATCTCATTAGTTACAGCTATTTTTGGAGATTTCGACGAGATACCTCCACTGCCAATCGGATTTGACGAATATGTGCTTGATAGCGACGTACCAATCAAAAGTGACTGGACAAACATAGTTGCGGGTCATGGGGGAGTCGATTCAAGGCTTTCGAGTAAAGTGCCAAAGGTTAGGCCAGACCTATTTGTTTCAAACAAAAGCTCTGTCTGGATGGATGCGTCGCTCCGTGATCCGGAATCTTGGCTATATGACGCCTCTATGGCGCTGCTCAGCGCCCATGACATGAGTTTGTTTTTGCATCCAGATAGAAAGTTTGTTGCTGACGAGGTCCGAACGTCCTTGTCGTTATTTAAGTACCACAGAATGCCTTTGAATGAGCAATATGCGCATTACCTGCACTCAGGATTTACTGATAGTTGGGGTTTATGGGCCGGCGGCGTCATTGCAAGGAACCATACGGAGCAAAATCGGATTTTTGGTGATCGGTGGCTGCAGGAAAATCTATTCTGGTCGACTCAAGATCAAGTTAGCCTGCCTTACTTGCTGGAAAAAATGTTAATTGAGCCAGGCGTTTTTCCAGCGGACCTTTGGAGCGGGCCGCTCAAATGGCATGGACACAAAATTGACGACTATGCCTTTCCGAATAAAGAGTCGCATACAGGAAGATTCTCAAAATTGTTTGGTTCTCTATTTTCGCCTAAAGACTAGTTCGCCTAGCACCCTGAGGGGATAAGTAAGTTTCCACGAAAAGCTCTGTCTCGTTGCGTGCAGGCTTTCGGCCACCTGCTGAGACCGTATTTCTAGATCAAGAATTGTAATTTGAAGTTTATCCATCTCAGACTGCTTGTCTAATTCTTTTGCGAACCTGCTTCCAATCAATCTGAAAAGTTCAATGAAGTGATTGCGGTCGTCTGCTCGTTTGGGTATGAAATCAGGTGAATTGCCACCGACTCTTAGGACGCCCAAACCATGACTGTGCAAGAAATTCATCGAATCATATTTCGCGGACAGCTCTTCGAAGAGCTTGTGAACGCCGAAGTCATCCTTAAATACGTTTGTGTCGTGCAAGATTACAAGGCCTCGGTCCGACATTTTGGGGAGCCAAGTATTAAAGTCCTTAGAAACCGCCTCGTAAGTGTGCAGTCCGTCTATGTGAAGCAAGTCGATTGACTGATCTGGAAAAATATCTGAGGCTTCTTCAAATGTTTTTCTAATCAGAGTTGAAAAATGCTCGTAGCTTTTGTTTGTCTGTGCTACGTAATCGAAAACCTCTTTGCCATAAAAACCGGCGTGCTCATCGCCTGCCCAGGTATCAACTGCGTATGCCTTTGTCGATAAGTCCGCGTCCAGAATTGATTGGCAAAATGCGAAATAAGAGTTACCTGTGTGCGTGCCTAACTCTACAAAAACTTCAGGTTTTGCCAAGTTGGTCAACCAGTTTGCGAACGGTATGTGTCCAACCCAGGCATCAGGTTGCTGAAGGCTGCGTGGGGTGAATCCCACGGTGCGAATTAGGGACTCAGTGTCCATAAAATCAAGCATGTTCACTTCAGAGTTAGTTGTTTGTAAAACCAATTGAGATACCGCCGGTTAGGCGACCAATCACATTGAAGATCAATGCGCTGATGCCAACCAGGGCGGTTCCCAAAACTAGGTTAAAGAGTGAGACCGTGAAGGCAAAAGACATCACGCGAGGCAGGCTTAGGGTCTGAGCTACGTCAACGCCCTGCTCTACTGAACCGGCGCCGCCACCAATAACGCTGTTGACCAGGGTTGAGAGTGAACCGAATAGGCCAGTCTGTGAAACAAGCAACCAGATCAAGAAGAACGCAACGATAGTCGCAATCCCGGTTGCGGTGGTGACAAGAAGACCAGTCTTGACTGCAGACCAAAAATCAATGTGAACCAGCTTGAGCTTTACCTGCTTCACTGGCGGAATGTTGCGCTTTGCGCGGGCGAACAAACTCATTCTGTTTCTCCTTCAGCCGGGGTTCCCTCGGCACTGGCTTCACTTGACTCTAGATTACGCTCGGTGTTCTTTGCTAGTCCAATAACGCTGTCGTCCTCGGCGAAGCGAGCAAAGACCACACCCATGGTGTCGCGGCCCTTGGCCGGAACACCACTTACTGCAGATCTCACAACTTTACCGCTGGCCAAAACTACAAGAACTTCGTCGTCTTCGGCAACAATAATGGCTCCAACAACATCGCCGCGCTTTTCTTCAAGCTTGGCCACCTTGATTCCAAGGCCACCACGGTTTTGTGGTCGGTATTGCGAAACTTCTGTGCGCTTTGCATAGCCACCCTCAGTCACCACAAACACAAACGAATCTTCAACGTCGTTAATCACGCTGGCTGAAAGCAGGTAGTCATCCTTACGGAAATTCATACCGATATTTCCAGAGGTATCGCGACCCATTGGACGAAGGGATTCATCGCTGTTCGAGAATCTGATTGACATGCCCTTGTGAGAAACAAGAAGTAGGTCATCTGACTCTGATGCAAGCACTGCAGAAACTACCTCGTCGCCATCGCGCAACTTAATCGCAATGATTCCGCCGCTGCGGGCAGTGTCGTAAGCATCAAGTGCTGTCTTCTTTACAAGACCTGACTTGGTTGCAAGCACAAGATATTGAGCGGCTTGGTAATCGCTGATGTCTAGAACCGCTGCAACTTTTTCATCCGGTTGCATTGCAAGCAAGTTTGCAACGTGCTGGCCCTTTGCATCGCGGCCTGCTTCTTGAACTTCGTAAGCCTTGGTGCGGTAAACGCGGCCCTTGTCTGTGAAGAACAACAACCAGTGGTGAGTTGTGGTTACAAAGAAGTGTTCCACTACGTCGTCGGCACGAAGGTTTGCACCCTTCACACCCTTACCGCCGCGGTGCTGTGAACGATAGTTGTCACTCTTGGTGCGCTTGATGTAACCGCCGCGGGTAACGGTGATGACCATTTCCTCTTCAGGAATGAGGTCTTCCACGTTCATGTCGCCGTCGAAGCCAGGCATGATCTCGGAACGACGGTCGTCACCGTAACGGGCAACGATGTCGGTGAGTTCTTCCGAGACAATTTCACGCTGGCGAGAAGGGCTGGCCAAGATCGCGTTGAACTCAGTGATCTGAGCTTCCAGCTCGTTGGCTTCATCAATGATCTTCTGACGTTCCAGAGCTGCCAGACGGCGCAGCTGCATCTCCAAGATGGCACGAGCTTGCAGCTCGTCAATCTTGAGGAAGTCGATCAGGCTGTCGCGAGCATCTTCAACAGTGGAGCTCTTGCGAATCAGTGCAATTACTTCATCGAGGGCATCCAGTGCTGCAAGGTAACCCTTGAGGATGTGCATACGCTCTTCTGCCTTGCGCAGACGGAACTGCGTGCGGCGAACAATGACATCAATCTGGTGCTCGACCCAGTTGGAGATGAATCCATCAATAGCGAGGGTACGAGGAATGCCATCAACGATGGCAAGCATGTTTGCGCCGAAGTTTTCCTGAAGCTGAGTCTGCTTGTAGAGGTTGTTGAGAACAACCTTGGCAACAGCATCGCGCTTGAGGACAATAACCAGACGCTGACCGGTACGACCCGAGGTCTCATCGCGGATATCTGCGATACCGGTGATCTTGCCATCCTTGACCAGCTCAGCGATCTTAATCGCGAGATTGTCTGGGTTGACCTGGTAGGGGAGCTCAGTCACGACGAGGCAGGTGCGACCCTGAAGTTCTTCCACATTAACCACGGCACGCATCGTGATGGAACCACGACCGGTGCGGTAGGCATCCTGGATTCCCTTGATGCCGAGAATCTGTGCACCGGTGGGGAAGTCAGGTCCCTTGATACGAGAGATGAGAGCTTCCAGCAGCTCTTCTCGAGTTGCGTCAGGGTTAGCCAGTGCCCACAGTGCACCTTCAGCAACCTCACGCAGGTTGTGAGGAGGAATGTTGGTGGCCATACCCACGGCAATACCAACTGAACCGTTGACCAGCAGGTTGGGGAAGCGCGAAGGCAGAATCGAAGGCTCTTGGGTGCGGCCGTCGTAGTTGTCCTGGAAGTCGACGGTTTCTTCGTCGATGTCGCGAACCATTTCCAGCGCCAGGGGAGCCATCTTGGTTTCGGTGTATCGAGGAGCAGCTGCAGAGTCGTTACCGGCGGAACCGAAGTTACCCTGGCCAAGAGCCAGTGGGTAACGCAGCGACCAAGGCTGAACCAGACGAACAAGTGCGTCATAGATAGCCGAGTCACCGTGTGGGTGGAACTGACCCATGACGTCACCGACGACACGAGCACACTTGGAGAATGCCTTGTCGGGGCGGTAGCCACCGTCATACATCGCGTAGATCACACGACGGTGAACAGGCTTGAGGCCGTCACGAACGTCGGGAAGTGCGCGACCCACGATCACGCTCATTGCGTAGTCGAGGTAGGAACGCTGCATCTCGAGCTGCAGGTCTACCTGCTGGATGCGGTTCTCTCCGTTTTCGTCAGTGGTGACGAGGTTGTCGTTAGATGTCAAGGAAACGCACATCCTTTGCATTCTTCTGGATGAAGTTTCGACGTGATTCCACGTCTTCACCCATCAGGGTTGAGAAAATTTCGTCAGCAGCAACTGCGTCATCCAAGGTGACCTGGAGCAGGGTGCGCGTTTCGGGGTTCATGGTGGTGTCCCACAGTTCGCGGTAGTCCATCTCACCGAGACCCTTGTAACGCTGGATTCCGTTGTCCTTCGGGATCTTCTTTCCCGAAGCCAGACCAGCTTCCAGCTGGCGATCGCGCTGTTCGTCTGAGTACACATACTCGTGATCAGCGTTCGACCACTTCAATCGATACAGAGGTGGTTGAGCAAGGTACACATAACCGAGCTCAATGAGTGGCTTCATGTAACGGAAGAGCAGAGTGAGCAACAAGGTGGTGATGTGCTGGCCATCAACATCCGCATCGGCCATGAGCACAATCTTGTGATACCTGGCCTTCTCGGGGTTGAAGTCTTCACCCACACCTGCACCAAAGGCAGTAATCATGGCCTGGACTTCGTTGTTGGCGAGAGCCTTGTCGAGGCGTGCCTTCTCCACGTTGAGGATCTTGCCTCGCAGAGGAAGGATGGCCTGGGTGTCAGGGTTACGGCCCTGAACAGCAGAACCACCCGCGGAGTCACCCTCCACCATGAAGATTTCAGAGAGCGAAGGATCCTTGCTCGCGCAGTCCTTCAACTTTCCGGGCATGCCGCCACCCTCAAGCAAGCCCTTGCGGCGAGCGGTTTCGCGCGCCTTGCGAGCTGCCATGCGAGCGGTTGCTGCCTGGAGTGCCTTGCGGATAATGTCCTTGGCCTGGTTGGGGTTGCGCTCGAACCAGTCACCGAGGAAGTCACCGGTAATGCGCTGAACGAACGCCTTCGCTTCGGTATTACCGAGCTTGGTCTTGGTCTGACCTTCGAACTGGGGTTCACCCAGCTTGATGGAGACAACCGCGGTGAGACCTTCACGGACGTCGTCACCGGAAAGGTTTTCGTCCTTCTCCTTGAGAATGCCCTTTTCGCGTGCGTACTTGTTGACCAAAGTGGTCATCGCAGCACGGAAACCCTCTTCGTGGGTTCCACCCTCGTGAGTGTTGATGGTGTTGGCGT
>ERZ650308.1013-NODE-1013-length-14937-cov-6.974063_pt1 | contig 14937 bp, 14 predicted proteins | sample MGYA00376244_ERZ650308 | MGnify/ENA primary metagenome ERZ650308 (study PRJEB26733, sample SAMN07839295) | wastewater metagenome | biome: small river; feature: stream; material: water | place: USA: North Carolina | collected 2016-04-26 ...
AACTCGAAGAATTATCTTTCTCGGTGCTTTACCCAAAGGTTTACGAAGAGATTGTCAATCTAGTAACGCAGCGCACGCCCAAGCGTGCGGAGTTTATCGACAGCGTTATTGAATCAATCCAGCAGGATCTGCAAGACGCAAAGATCCGCGGCTCGGTAGCTGGTAGACCAAAGCAGTACTACTCGATTTACCAAAAGATGGTTGTTCGCGGCCGCGAGTTCGACGACATCTACGACCTGGTTGGTATCCGAGTCTTGGTTGATGAAGTGCGCGATTGCTACGCGGTGCTTGGCTCAATTCACGCTCGGTGGAATCCAGTACCGGGCCGCTTCAAAGATTACATCGCGATGCCTAAGTTCAATCTCTATCAATCGCTGCACACCACCGTGATTGGGCCTGCTGGTCGCCCGGTTGAGATTCAGATTCGTACCCACGAGATGCACAATCGTGCCGAATACGGTGTTGCTGCTCACTGGAAGTACAAGGAGCAGGTTGGCAAGTCCACCGAGACTCGTGAAGAGGACTTGGCTTGGTTGAAGCACTTGACCGACTGGCAAGCAGAAACTCAGGATCCTACCGAATTCCTTGACTCACTGCGCTTCGAAATCGGTGCCAAAGAGGTTTATGTCTTCACCCCAAAGGGCAAGGTCATCGGCCTGAGTGGTGGAGCAACTCCGGTCGACTTCGCCTATGCGGTGCATACCGAGGTTGGTCACCGAACCATGGGTGCAAAGGTCAACGGTCGTCTGGTTCCTTTGGAAACTCAGTTGCAATCCGGCGACGTTGTTGAAATCTTTACTTCTAAGTCGCCGGATGCGGGCCCCTCAAAAGACTGGCTGAACTTCGTCAAGTCTCCGCGTGCCAGAGCAAAGATCAAACAGTGGTTCAGCGCCGAGCGTCGCGAAGATGCGATTGAACAGGGCAAAGAGTCGATTGCAAAGGCAATGCGCAAGCACAACCTGCCATTGCAGAAGATGATGTCGAGTGATTCGCTGCTTAGCCTGGCGCAAGACCTGCGCCTCACCGATGTTGAATCGCTCTACGCTGCGGTAGGCGAGGGGCACATTTCTTCGCAGCAGGTGGTTGAAAAGCTAACCGCCTCACTCGCAACAGACTCAGATGCGGCCGAAGCTGTCTTCGAGCTGCCAAACAATCCTCGTTCAATCAACCGCGATCGCCAGAATAGTGCCGGCATATTGGTTAAGGGTGACCCAGACGTGATGGCCAAGCTTGCCCGTTGCTGCACTCCGGTGCCTGGCGATGAAATTCTCGGCTTTGTAACGCGCGGCAGTGGAGTCTCTGTGCACAGAACAGACTGCAAGAACGTTGAGCAACTGAAGCTCGAACCAGAGCGAATCATGGATGTGTCTTGGGCGCCAAATTCGAAGTCGCTCTTCTTGGTGCAGATTCAAATTGAAGCACTCGACCGCGGAGGTCTGCTTAGTGACGTAACCCGCGTGCTTAGCGAGCACCACGTGAACATTCTTTCGGCATCTGTTTCAACCAGAAGCGACCGTGTAGCGCTCAGCCGTTTCGTATTTGAGATGGGTGATTCGAACACCCTTGAACACTTGCTAAACGCCGTGCGCCGAATCGAAGCCGTCTATGACGTTTATCGCGTCAACAACGGATAACCAAAAGAATTAGTTCGCTGCAGCCTTTACGGTTTCAAGCCATGCCTTGCGAGCGGCGAGCGCCTCGGTTGCATCCTTGATTTTCTTGTCGTTCTTAGAAGCGGTAGCGGCAACCAGCTCTTTTTCGAGCTTGGCAATCGAGTCTTCTAGCTGCGAGATAACCGAGTTGCTGCGATCGATTGATGCAGGGTCGGTCTTGCGCCAGTGGTCTTGCTCAGCGTTGCGAACCTTGGCTTCGATTGCTCGAAGCTTGTCTTCAACTTCGCGCAGCTTCTCTTTAGGAACGCGACCGATTTTCTCCCACTTCTTCTGAAGTTCGAGAAGAGACTTTTTCGCCTCGTCTAGACCCTTGGCTGGGTCAATCGAAGAATAGGTCTTTAGCAGTTCAAGCTTCGCCGCTAGGTTCTCTGATTGCTCGCCCGATTCAACGACTGCGGTGACCTTGCGCGCTGCATAGATGGTGTCGCCGGCTGCCTTGAAGCGTGCCCATAGCGCATCGTCAGACTTGCCAGGGGTGCGACCAGAGGTCTTCCACGCGTCGAGCAACTTGCGGTATTCAACGATTGAGTCTGAACCGGCTGCAGCAAGTTTCTCGGCCTGCTCAACGATTTCGTTCTTCTTCGCGCGAACTGCCTTGTTGTTTGAATCTAGGCTTGCAAAGTATGCGCGCTTTGCGCTTTCAAACTTGGTTCGCGCAACCGAGAAGCGCTTCCAGATAGGGTCGGCCTCGGCCTTTGGCACCTTTGCACCAGACTTTTGTGCTGCCTGCCACTCTTCGAAAAGCTTCGCGAACTTCTCGGCCGATTGCTTCCACTGAGTCTTTGCAGGGTCTTGGTTTGCAAGAGCCTCAGCTGCGTTTGCTAGCTCAACGCGCTTTGCAATTGCTGCGGCCACGGCCTCTTTGTTGGCCTCAGCCTTTAGCGTTCCGAGCTGTGCGATCTGCGGAGCCAAGGCTGCAACGCGGTTGCGAAGTGAGTTCAAGTCGCCAACGGCATTTGGCTCTACTAGGTCGGCGGCAAGCTTCTGTGCCTGCTTAGGAAGGTTTGCTGCGTCTACCTTTGTCTTGACGCGCTGCTCGAGAATTCGAACCTGCGCCTCTAGGTCAGCAAACTTTCGTTCGAAGAAGGCGAGTGCCTCTTCTGCGCTAACGCTCGGATACTGACCGACCTTGCGCTCTGAACCGAGTTCGAGAACATAAACATTGTTTTCTGCGTCGACTCGACCGAACTTGATTGCTGACATGGGTAGCTCCTTTTGCTAGACGCTGTTGCGTTCGTTTGCGGTTTGTTTAGTTTAGAACGATGTCGCCGAGCTTGGTTTCGACAGCTGGCTTGCCATCGGTCGTGCTTGACTGACCAGCGGCTACGCCGGCCTTGATGATTGGGTCTAGCCCGGCTAGGCCTGAGGTCACTTCACCGAAGACGGTGTAGTTAGGCATGAGCTTGGTGTCTGCATAGACAATGAAGAACTGCGAACCATTTGAATATGCACTGCCGGAGTTAGCCATCGCCAACACGCCCTTCTTATAAACGGCCTGACCTAGGTTGTCAGCAACTGGAGCATTTTCGATCGGGCCGAAAGAGTAGCCAGGGCCGCCGGTGCCGTCGCCCTTAGGGTCACCACACTGCAACACGAAAAGTCCTGAGGTAGTTAGTCGGTGGCACGAAACGTTTTTATAGAAACCCTTCTTAGAAAGGTCGATGAAGTTTGCGGTGGCCTGTGGTGCCTTGTCGCCATACAACTGGATGCCAAGTGAAGCGTCGTTTACCTTCATTGACCCGTTCCATACGCGACCTTCAGCAATCGCCGGTGATGGAACAAGCGGTCCGTTTGTAGGGGCGGCTTCAGGGGTTGATGAAGCAGAGGGACTTGCTGCAGTGCTTGCCTTTGGTGCTGGGTGAAGAGCCGTATAGCCGAACTGAGCGCCAACAGCGATAAGCAGGGCTGCAGCACCGGCGATGAGCGCTAGTCGATTGTCTTTGCTTCCGCGCTTCTGATCAATCTCGTGCTGACGCTGCTTCTCTTCATACTGGGCAAGCTTGTTCTGCGTGCTGCTGTATAGGTTCTGCTGCTTCTTCTTCGATGCCAAGGAATCCTCCAATAATTGGTTCTCGCCAATTTTACGCAGTAAAAACGTGGCATGAGCACTTGAAGGTAACCTTGAAAAATGGTTGAAAGCATGTTCGATGGAGTAGCGCCGCTCGCTGCCCGCATGCGCCCAAAGACCATCGAAGAAGTAGTGGGTCAGCAGCATCTCTTGAAGCCTGGCTCGCCACTTCGCAAACTTGCCGAGCCAACCACCAGCGATGCCCAGATCAGCACATCCAGCGTTGTGCTCTGGGGGCCACCCGGAACCGGCAAGACGACTTTGGCCAAGGCGGTTGCCACCTCAAGCAACCGCAGGTTCGTTGAACTAAGTGCAGTTACCGCTGGCGTGAAAGACGTTCGCGAGGCAATCGAGAAGGCCAGAAGCGACCGCGAGGCCTTCGGAATCAACACAATTCTGTTTCTGGATGAGATCCACCGTTTCACCAAGGCTCAGCAAGATGTCTTGCTGCCCGGTGTCGAGGGTGGCTGGATAGTCCTTATCGCGGCCACAACTGAGAACCCGAGTTTTTCGGTAATCAGCCCGCTGCTTTCGAGATCGCTGCTGCTTACCCTGCAGTCTCTGACTGAAGCAGAGATTTTCGAGCTGGTCAGCCGCGCACTCACCGACGCCAGAGGCCTAAAGGGTCGATTCGCTCTTGCCAACAATGAGGCACAGCAAATCGCGTTGCTAGCCGGGGGAGACGCCCGTAGAGCATTAACAATTCTCGAGGCTGCGGCCGCCTCGGTAGAAGGAGTCGGCGCCGAGCCTTTCGAGATCACGGCAAGCGCCATTGAAACTGCGATGGACAGAGCCCTGGTTCGTTATGACCATGACGGCGACCAGCACTATGACGTGATTAGCGCCTTCATCAAGTCGGTTCGAGGCAGTGACGCCGACGCGGCTATTCACTACTTGGCTCGAATGATTGAGGCAGGCGAAGACCCTCGCTTTATCGCCCGAAGGCTCATCATTTTGGCCGCCGAAGACATCGGCCTTGCAGACCCAGCCGCTTTGACCCTCGCCACCTCGGCCGCCGAGGCTGTTGCCAAAATCGGTATGCCCGAGGGGCGCATCCCGTTGGCAGAAGCCACCATTTACCTGGCACTCGCTCCCAAGTCGAACTCGGCCTATTTGGCGATAAATAAGGCACTGGATGACGTGCGGGCTGGCCTCTCAGGACCGGTGCCGACACCACTCAAGAGCTCTAACTACGCCAAGGCAAGTGCCGTGACTGGGGCAGGGGTTGGCTATCGCTACCCTCATGACGACAAGCGAGCGGTTCTCGAGCAGCGCTATCTCGAGGGCAAGCTCGAGAACGCGAGTTACTACCAGGCGAAAGACTTGGGTGCCGAGAAAGAGCTCGCCGAACGCTGGCCGAGACTGCGAGCAATTATCCGTGCCTTCAAAAAATAGCCAAGAAGGCTTTATTTAGCGCCACTCGGCTTGCTAAACTTGCAAGGTTGCCGACTAGAACCTGCCTCGCGGCTGAGAGCTGGTTCACACGGTGCGATTTGTCTAATAGCCAGACGAATCCGTGGCAAAAGGTTCGACCTCTCGATCCGCTTTTGTGAACAAAATAAACGCTATTGAGCCTCGCGCTCACTGAAAGGAAAACGTGTCAAAGACCACACGTACTCGCAGCAAGACTCGTTTGTCTCGCGCGCTGGGCATTGCCCTAACCCCAAAGGCTGCTAAGTACCTAGAGAAGCGTCCATACGCTCCAGGTGAGCACGGACGCACCAAGAAGAAGGCTGACAGCGACTACGCCGTTCGTCTTCGCGAGAAGCAGCGTCTACGCGCCCAGTACGGCATCCGTGAAGCACAGCTTCGCAAGACCTTCCAGGAAGCAAAGCGCGCAGAGGGCCTAACTGGTGAAAACCTAGTTGAGCTACTTGAAATGCGTCTTGACGCGATCGTTCTTCGTGCAGGTTTCGCACGTACTATCGCCCAGGCACGCCAGATGGTTGTTCACCGTCACATCCTTGTGAATGGTGAGCGCGTTGACCGTCCGTCCTTCCGCGTAAAGCCAGGCCAGCTTGTGCACGTGCACGAGAAGTCTGAAATCACCGAGCCTTTCCAGGTTGCAGCAGCCGGCGGTCACGTCGACGTTCTTCCTCCGGTTCCTGGTTACCTAGACGTTCAGCTAGACAAGCTTCACGCAACCCTAGTTCGTCGTCCAAAGCGTGCCGAAGTTCCAGTTACCTGTGAAGTTCAGCTCGTTGTTGAGTACTACGCAGCTCGATAAATAAAATCGGTTTAGGAGTTCAGATGAGCGGTGGAGACGTAGCGGCATTGATCGCAGCAGGAGGATTCGTCCTCTTGGTGCTATTTGTTGCTGTGCCATTGCTAAAGCTGGGACGCGTTCTAGACGAGACTCGCAATTCAATTCGCGACCTCAACGAAAGCGTTTCTCCACTTCTCACTGAACTTACCGAAACCGTCACCTCGACCAACAAGCAGTTGGCCAAGGTTGACCAGATCACCGAGAACATCTCGGAGGTCACCACTAACGTGAGCTCACTAGTCGCAGTTTTCTCGGCTACCTTGGGTTCACCGCTAGTGAAGATCGCAGGTCTTACACAGGGCCTACGAAGCGCATTGCTTGGCAAGAAGAAGTAGGTAAGTCTATGAAAAAAGCATTTTGGTTTATCACCGGAATCGCAGCCGGACTAGTTGCAGCTAAGCAGCTTCAGGAAAACCCGAAGACCAAGGCCATCGTCGATGACGTAATGGTTCGCGTCCGTGAGCTCGGCGACGTGGTCGCCGAAGGCTTCCGTGAGCGCGAGGCAGAGCTTGCTGCCGAAAAGAAGCCAGCAGCAACCAAGGCTTCAAAGCCTGCTTCGAACGCATAAGCATGCAGACTGCGGAAATCCGCCAGCGCTGGCTCGACTTTTTCGAGGGCAAAGGCCACACGGTTGTTCCTTCGGCTTCGCTGATTAGCGAAGACCCTTCACTACTTTTCACCGTAGCCGGTATGGTTCCATTCATTCCATACATGAGCGGTTTGGTGCCTGCTCCATTCCCACGCGCAACCAGCGTGCAGAAGTGTGTTCGCACCCTAGACATCGAAGAAGTGGGCAAGACTACTCGTCACGGCACCTTCTTCCAGATGAACGGAAACTTTTCTTTCGGCGACTACTTCAAGAAGGAAGCAATCGCCTACGCCTGGGAGTTTCTGACCAAGCCTCAGTCTGAGGGTTGTTTGGGTCTTGACCCACAACTGCTTTGGGTTACCGTATTCCAGGATGACGACGAGTCGATTGCAATCTGGCGCGACGTAGCCGGCATCCCAATGGAACGCATTCAGCGTCGCGGCATGAAAGACAACTACTGGTCAACTGGTCAGCCTGGACCAGCTGGACCATGTTCTGAGATTTACTATGACCGCGGCCCTGCATACGGTCGCGAGGGTGGCCCAGAGGCCGACGAAGATCGCTACATCGAAATCTGGAACCTCGTATTCATGCAGTACGAGCGCGGTCAGGGCACCGGCAAAGACAACTTCGAGATTCTTCGCGAACTTCCTAAGAAGAACATCGACACTGGTATGGGTCTAGAGCGCGTTGCGTTTTTGATGCAGGGTGTTGAGAACCTTTACGAGATCGACCAGGTTCGCCCGGTTCTTGACCTCGCCGCAAAGCTTTCTGGCAAGACCTATGGCGCAGTCGTTGAGGACGACGTGCGCATGCGCGTTGTTGCCGACCATATCCGTTCAGCACTCATGCTCATTGGTGACGGCGTTACCCCGGCAAACGATGGTCGTGGTTACGTTCTGCGCCGCTTGTTGCGCCGCTCAGTTCGTGCGATGCGTCTTCTCGGCGTTGAGCCACCGACCTTCACCGAGCTTTTCACAGCATCAAAGGAAGCCATGAAGGCTGCCTACCCAGAGCTCGAGACCGATTTCGATCGCATCTTGAAGACCGCTGTTGCCGAGGAAGAGACCTTCCTTCGCACGTTGGTCGCCGGCACCGTTTTCTTGGATGAGGCAATCGCCAACGCCAAGCAGGGTGGGGGCAAGGAGCTCAAGGGTGACGCGGCGTTCCTATTGCACGACACCTATGGTTTCCCGATCGACCTAACCCTAGAAGTTGCCGAAGAAGCTGGTCTCACCGTAGACCGCGATGGCTTCAAAGCACTGATGACCGAACAGCGCGATCGCGCCAAGGCCGACGCTCGTGAGAAGAAGTTGGGCGGAACCGACCTTTCGGTTTACTCGGCATTCCGCGCAAAGGGTGTCACCAAGTTCACCGGTTACGAAGAGCTTTCATCCGAGGGACGCATCCTTGGTTTGATTGTTGACGGCAAGGATGCCCAGATTGCCACATCTGGCCAGATTGCCGAAGTTATCCTCGACGAAACTTCGTTCTACGCCGAGTCTGGTGGTCAGGATTCTGACGCTGGTTTTATCATCGGCGACGGTTTCTCACTTGAGGTTTTGGATGTTCAGAAGCCGGTAAAGGGCCTAATCAGCCACAAAGTTTTGGTTCGCTCTGGTGAAGTTTCGGTTGGCGCTAAGGCTCAGACCGAAGTGGACGCTGACTGGCGTCTAGGCGCTTGCCAGGCTCACTCTGGAACCCACATCGTTCACGCTGCACTTCGTGAAGTGCTTGGCCCATCGGCTCTACAGAGCGGCTCGTACAACAAGCCTGGCTATCTGCGTCTCGACTTCGCCTGGGCTCAGGCTCTTTCGCTCGAAACCCGCAGCGAGATCGAAGAAGTAACCAACCTAGCTATCCGTCGCGACCTTGCGGTCAGCGCGCAGCACATGAGCCTTCCTGAGGCACGCGAATGGGGAGCCGTTGCACTATTCGGCGAGACCTACGACGAAAGCGTTCGAGTCATCCAGGTCGGTGGCCCATGGTCTCGTGAGCTTTGTGGTGGAACCCACGTTTCACGCAGCTCACAGGTAGGTCTAGTTTCGATCATCGGCGAATCATCGGTCGGTTCTGGTTCACGTCGCCTAGAAGCCTTGGTTGGCATCGAAGCCTTCCGCTCTCTGGCTACCGAACGTGCACTTGTTGCTCGCCTCGGCGAAGCCCTGAAGAGCCCGAAGGCAGAAATCGAAGAGCGCCTAACCGCGACAATCGAAGAACTCAAGCAGGCTCAGCGCAAGTTGGCACAGCTTCAGGCCGCCCAACTAGCAACCCGCATCCCAGAGTTGATTTCAGCCGCAACCGCCGTTGGTTCAACCAAGTTTGTTGAGGCTAATCTCGGCGAAGTTTCTTCGGTAGAAGACCTTCGCGGTTTGGCAACTCAGATTCGCGAGAAGCTAGGAACCGAATCTGGTGTTGTCGCGCTGTTTGGTGTTGTAGCCGACAAGCCAATGGTTCTCGTTGCGACCACCGAAGCCGCGCGCGCAGCCGGCCACAAGGCAGGTAACCTAGTTCGCACCGCAAGCCAGATTCTTGGCGGCGGCGGCGGCGGCAAGGATGACCTAGCCCAGGGTGGCGGTAGTGATGCCGCAAAGATTGGCGAAGCTCAGGCTGCCGTTCGTGGAGCACTGGGAGCCTAGTGCGCTCGGGTCGTCGACTGGCAGTTGACGTTGGCAAGGTCAGAGTTGGCCTTGCAATTTCAGACTTTCACGGCATTTTGGCATCCCCGCTGCAGAACGTTGCTCGGCAGGCTGATGACAGCGAAACCATTCGCCTAATTTTGGCAGCCACCGAAGACCAAGACCTTCTCGAGGTTTACGTTGGTCTTCCTGTCTCGATGTCAGGCAACGCCACTGCATCCACCGATGATGCTGTCTTGATTGCAAATCTTCTGACCAGTGCCATTGAGGTTCCAGTTCGAATGATTGACGAGCGTCTAACCACGGTTTCAGCCTCGGCTGCGCTTAGAAGTTCGGGTAAGAACTCTAAAGATGGTCGCAAGGTAATCGACCAAATTGCAGCAACCATGATTCTCGAACAGGCCCTAGCAATCGAAAAGAACACCGGTCGCGAACCCGGCATCGAGTTAGCCGATATCGATGTCTAAGTTCGCTCGTCGTCGACTAATCGCCATTTTGGCCATCGGTGCCATCATCCTTGGTGCAGTAGCTTTCGCGAACCGCTCTGCCATTCGCTCTGGCTTCGATCAGCTGATCGGCAATGACTATCAGGGCGAAGGCTATAGCTCGGTATTAGTCGACATCCAGCCGGGGGATAACGGCGAAACGATCGCCAACGCATTGGTTGAAATGGGCGTGGTCAAGAACTTCAGAACCATCTATAAGCTCATTCTCGACGCCGACCCAAAGTTCTACCCGGGCACCTACAAGCTGCGCTTGCACATGTCAGCTCAGGCTGCCTTACAGGCGCTTCTCGACCCAAACGGCTCTGTGACCAATCGCATCCTGATCAAGGAGGGCCTACGAGCAAACGTCATCCTGGATAAATTGGCGGCCGAAACGGGCATCCCGCGCAGTGAATTCAGCGCGGCGGCCAAACAGCGAGCTGCAATTGGGCTACCTACCGACGCAGTTTCAATCGAGGGTTACCTGTTTCCGGCAACCTACACTTTCTCACCGAAGGCTACAGCGGTAGACATCCTGAAAACGATGATCGGCCGCATGCAGCAAGAGCTTGACAAGTTCGGGGTCAGCGCGAAGGATCGTCACCGTGTCTTGACTCTGGCTTCGATCGTGCAGAAGGAAGCCCGACAGGAACCCGACTTCTATAAGGTGAGTCGTGTCTTCCTGAACCGCATCAAAATCGGCATGCACCTGCAGTCGGACGCCACGGTTAGCTACGGCGTCGATGGCAACACCGTCAGCACCTCGGCTGCAGACCGCGCCAATAACAATGGCTTCAACACTTATTTGCATGCTGGATTACCAGTCGGCCCAATTAGCTCGCCTGGTGCAGTGGCAATCGATGCCGCTTTGCACCCGGCGGCTGGTTCTTGGTTATTCTTTTGTGCAGTCAACTTGGAAACCGGCGAAACGGTTTTTAGCACCACGCTCGCCGAACATGAAAAGGCCGTGGCGCAATGGCGCGCATGGATGAAGGAGCACCCAGGGTATGAATAAGCGCTTTGCCGTACTCGGTTCACCTATTGCTCACTCAAAATCTCCAGCGATTCACTTGGCCGCATACCGAGTGCTCGGGCTTGACTGGGAATATGGTCGCGCCGAGGTTCAAAAGGGACTCATGCGCACTTTTATCGCCGGCCTAGACGGTGTCTGGAATGGCTTCTCGGTGACCATGCCACTCAAAGAAGAGGCATCGCGATTCGCCGAAGAACTCGACGAATATGCAAAACTGACCGGCGCCACGAACACTTTGTACCTGGATGAGTTTGGCAAGTGGCACGGCTTCAACACCGATGTTTTCGGTATTGTTCAGGCTGTCACCGAAGCCAGAATCGGCCTTGTCAAACACGCCCTAATCATCGGCTCGGGTGCAACTGCTACATCGGCGATGGTCGCAATCAGTGTGCTAAATCCCACCGCACATGTCGAGGTTCTGGCACGAAATAAGGTCTCTAGAAAGGCCTTGATTGCCCTGGGCAAGCAGCTCGGCTTGAAGACCAGTCGCGCCGGTGGCCTAAGAGCCGCCAGCCGAGTTTCGAACCTGACCATCTCGACTCTGCCTTCTGGCGCGCTGGATAAACAGGCCGCTCGTCTCATCCGTGCTTGGACTTGGAAGCCAAAGGGTGCCTTGCTCGACGTGTCATACAACCCGTGGCCTTCGAAACTAGCCGAGGCTTGGTCTGCCAAGGGCAAGCGCACAATCAGCGGCCTAGAGATGCTCATCTGGCAAGCAGTCGCCCAGATTCGAATCTTCAACACCGGTTCGGCCGAAAAAGAATTGCCAAATGAAGTAGCGGTGGTTTCGGCAATGCATATTGCCGTCGAATCCGAGCAATAGCGCCCAACTGCCCAGATAGCGCGCCGTGGTGTGGCACAATTGAGAAATGCTACGTTGGATCACCGCAGGGGAGTCACACGGCCCCGAACTAGTCGCCGTTCTTGAGGGCTTGCCCGCAGGAATTCCAGTCACGACCTCAGATGTGCAGGATGCCCTCGCTCGTCGTCGACTAGGTTATGGCCGCGGTGCCCGCATGAAGTTTGAACAAGACGAGGTTTCGCTCAGTGGCGGCGTTCGTCACGGATTGACCATGGGTGGCCCGGTTGCCATCACCGTTGGCAACACCGAATGGCCGAAGTGGCAGGACGTGATGTCAGCCGATCCAGTGGCCCCAGAGAAGCTAACCGGCGCACGTGCCGAGGCTCTTACTCGTCCACGCCCAGGCCACGCAGACTTCACCGGAATGCAGAAATACGGCTTTCTTGATTCGCGCCCGGTACTAGAACGTGCCAGCGCTCGAGAGACCGCAGCTCGCGTTGCACTTGGCGCGGTCGCCTCATCGTTCTTGAAAGAACTCGGCATCGAATTGGTGACTCACACCGTTGGAATTGGCCCAGTTATGGCTCCGCTTGGTTCTGCTCTGCCGGTGCCTTCAGACGTAGCCATGCTCGATGAAGACCCAATGCGTTGTTTCGACAAGACCGTTTCAGCTGCCATGGTCGCCGAGGTTGACGCCTGCCACAAGGATGGAGACACCCTTGGTGGCGTTGTAGAGACTTTGGTTTACGGTCTGCCACCAGGCCTAGGTACCTTTGTGCACTGGGATCGCCGTTTGGATTCACAGCTAGCCGCCGCGCTTATGGGAATTCAGGCGATCAAGGGCGTCGAGGTTGGCGACGGTTTCGAGACCGCTAAGCGCCGCGGTTCGGTTGCGCACGATGAACTTGAGCGTGACAGCGACGGCATCGTTCGCCGCCTTTCTGGTCGTGCCGGTGGTGTTGAGGGCGGCATGAGCAATGGCGATGTGCTTCGCGTACGCGCCGCCATGAAGCCGATTTCAACCATTCCAAAGGCATTGGCCACCGTTGATGTAGCGACCGGCGAGGCTGCCAAGGCTCATCACCAGCGCTCGGATGTCTGCGCGGTTCCAGCCGCGGGTGTCGTTGCAGAAGCAATGGTTGCCCTAGTTATTGCGAACTCGGTGCTTGAAAAGTTCGGTGGCGACTCGGTTGCCGAAACCAAGCGCAACTTGCACAGCTATCTAGCCAACATCCCAGCAGTTTTGACTTCATTCAACGCGCCAGCCTAAATCGTGACCAAGTCGAGTGACGTAGTAGTTCTGATCGGGCCTATGGGTGTCGGCAAGACTACGATCGGTCGCAAACTCGCCAAGGTGCTAAAAGTTCCATTCACCGATTCAGACAACCTGATCACCGATGAGCACGGTCCTATTCCGGCGATCTTTGAAGAGCGTGGTGAGCCAGAATTTCGTCGTCTCGAAGAAAAGGCGATGGCGAAGGCTATTTCGGTTCCTGGTGTGGTCGCAACCGGCGGTGGGGCAGTGCTTAGTGAACTCACTCGCAAACGCCTGAGAGAAGTAACCGTGATTTACCTCTCGACCGATGGCAAGCACATCGGTTCGAGGCTCAAGAATGGAAACCGTCCGCTGCTTCAAAACGGTGTTGAAGACTGGCGACGCATTTATGCCGAACGCAAACCGATTTACCAGAGCATTGCCGACTTCGAGATCAACACCTCGGGGCAACCAATCAGTGCAAGCATCAAAGAGATCCTCGAGAAATTAGGCAAATAATGGCAGAACCAAAGGTCATCCAGGTCAAGGGTGTCGACTCATACGACATCACTATCGGTCGCGCTCTGCTCGGCGAGGTCGGCAAGGCGCTCGGCGGCTCTGTCAAGAAGGTTTTGGTCATCCACCCGGTTGGACTCACCGCATCGGCTGAACTACTCAAAGAAACCCTAGACGGCCAAGGCTACGAAGCGATTCTCGCCGGTGTGCCAGACAGCGAAGACGCCAAGCGAGTCGAGGTTGCGGCGTTCTGCTGGGGCGTGCTCGGGCAGGCTGACTTCACGCGAAGTGATGCAGTGATTGGCTTCGGCGGCGGCTCAACCACCGACCTCGCCGGTTTCGTTGCGGCAACCTGGTTGCGCGGTGTGAAGCTAATCCAGGTGCCGACCACACTGTTGGCCATGGTTGATGCAGCCGTTGGCGGTAAGACCGGAATTAACACCGCCGAGGGTAAGAACCTAGTCGGTTGTTTCTACGCGCCATCGGCCGTAATCATCGACCTTGACACCCTAGAGACCCTGCCGAAGAACGAGATTCTCGCCGGCTTCGGTGAAGTGGCCAAATACGGTTTCATCGCCGACGAGCGCATCCTCGAATTGATTGAAGCCGACGTAGCCGTTGCAACCGACCCGAAGTCTGAGGTGTTTGCCGAGATCATCGAACGCTCGGTGGCAATCAAGGCACGTGTGGTCGGGGAGGACTTCAAGGAGGCTGGCCTACGCGAGATTCTGAACTACGGACACACCCTCGGTCACGCAATCGAACTCGCCGAACGCTATAAGTGGCGTCACGGTGCTGCCATCGCAATCGGCATGGTCTTCGTTGCCGAACTCGCTCGTCTCGCCGGTCGCCTAAGCGACGAGGCAGTCGACCGCCACCGCAGCATCTTCAAGCTGATTGGACTACCGGTCGAATACAAGGCTGAGAAGTGGGATCAACTCGTGCAAACCATGCAGCGCGACAAGAAATCTCGAGCCGGAACCCTTCGTTTCGTGGTGCTCGACGCAATCGGCAAGCCAACCATCATGGCCGCTCCCGCACCAGAGCTGCTTCACGCCGCTTACCAAGAGATCGTCGCTGGCTAGCACTAACCTAGAGACATGCAAAAAGTACTAGTCCTAAATGGCCCTAACCTTGCTCGATTGGGTTCGCGCGAGCCTGACATCTATGGCTCAACCAACTACGAGGGCTTGGTCGCCGCCGTTTCTGGCCTTGGTGCCGAACTTGGGCTCGCTGTTGACGTACGTCAGACCGACAGCGAATCAGAGCTGATTGGTTGGCTTCACGAAGCCGTTGACGGCGGCTTGGATGTGGTTTTGAACCCAGCGGCCTTCACCCACTATTCATACGCGCTGCGTGACGCAGCGGTGCAGGTGACCAAGAGCGGTAAGAAGCTGATTGAGGTTCACCTGAGCAACCCGCACACCCGCGAGGAATTCCGTCACAACAGCGTTATTTCGGGCGTCGCCACCGGTGTGATCGCCGGTTTCGGTGTGACTTCATACCTGCTGGCTCTTTCGGCAATCGCTAGCTAGCCGAGCGCCAAAACCGCGCGCTTCGGTTAGACTGTTAGGCGCAGGGATTCCATCCCGCTATTTTTTTGAAACAAAC
>ERZ650308.1014-NODE-1014-length-14937-cov-6.070891_pt1 | contig 14937 bp, 6 predicted proteins | sample MGYA00376244_ERZ650308 | MGnify/ENA primary metagenome ERZ650308 (study PRJEB26733, sample SAMN07839295) | wastewater metagenome | biome: small river; feature: stream; material: water | place: USA: North Carolina | collected 2016-04-26 ...
AAACTATCCCCTTATTTATGAGACTACTCTTACGCTCCCATGCGCATGAGCTTTTAAAGAAAACCCGTAAACCGTTTTTTTTAATCGTCAGCGCTATAATTATGCTTTGTTCGCAAGCACAACTTGCTCTTGCTCAAGGCAACAAAATTTCAGGAAAACTCGTTGATGCTGCCACAAATGAACCTCTAGTTGGCGGATCAGTTTCGATCAAAGGTTCTACCAAAGGAACGACTGTCGATGCATCGGGTCAATATTCCATTTCGGTCACTTCGGACAATGCTGTTTTAGAATTCAAATTTGTCGGTTACGCAACGAAATCTGTGGTTGTAGGTAAACAAACACAAATCAATGTGGGCTTAACAGCTAATGCTGCCGACTTAGAACAAGTTGTTGTTGTAGGTTATGGTACTCAAAAGAAAACGGATGTAACGGGTTCTGTTAAATCTGTCGCGAGTGCGGCATTTAATAAAGGTATCATTAACTCACCAGAGCAGTTATTACAAGGAAAAGTTGCTGGTGTGAATGTAACATCTGCGACAGGTGAACCGGGTGGTTCTCAGGGTATCACAATCCGTGGACCAGGAGGTATTCGTTCAGGTTCTACGCCCCTTTTTGTTATAGATGGATTAGCTTTAGATAACTCGACGACTGGTGGTGGAAACCCTTTAAACTTCTTGAATCCACAAGATATCGAAACCATTGATGTATTGAAAGATGCCTCTGCTACGGCCATTTATGGTTCTCGCGGTGCGAATGGTGTTATTTTAGTGACAACGAAAAAAGGAAAAGCAGGTGCGTCTAAAATCGAATTCTCTACGAATGTTGGTTTTAGCTCGATCGCTCGTGCATTACCTGTACTTTCCGCTTCAGATTTCCGCACGCAAGTCGTTGCGAATGGAGGAACTTTAGAGGATTTTGGTTCAAATACCGACTGGCAAAATGAGATTACGCGCCAAGCAATGACTAAAAATTATAATTTGAGTCTAGGTGGTGGGGCGAGTAAGCTAACTTATTATGCTGCTTTTGGTGCTCAAATGCAACAGGGTATTTTGAAGAACAATCAATTGGATCGTTTAACGGGACGTATGAATGTGAATCAAAAATTCTGGGATGACCGATTAAGTTTAGATGCGAATATTAGCTTTTCAAATACAGTTAATGAGCGTCCAGCTATCGAAAGTCTATTAGGCAATGCGTTGACGAATAATCCTACCTTACCTGCTTACTCAGCTGATGGAAAAACGCCAGCGACATTTGTCAGTCAGTCAAATCCTTTGACAACTTTACAATTGTTCAAAGATATTAATACGACAAATCGTTTTATTGCTAATATCTCTCCATCAATGAAATTGATGAAAGGATTAGTTTATCGCATGAATTTCGGTTATGATAATTCTACGTCTGTTCGTGATGTACAAACACTTGCAAGTAATGTTCCTAAGATTGATGGTCGCTTGGATACATACAATACAAGCAATTTGAATAACTTGATTGAAAACTATTTAACCTACAATCTTGATTTAGGGGATCATAGCTTCGCTGCGATGGTTGGTCATTCGTATCAGAAAATTCAATACCAATGGCGCACGTTTAGTATTAATAAATTCCCTATTGTTCCTACTGAGCCTATTTATAACCCTGGTATTGGTCAGGAATTAACTTTGGCGACTAACAAGCCTGGAGGTTCTGCATTTATTAATGAGTTGCAATCATTTTACACGCGTTTGAATTATCAATATCAAGATAAATATTTAGCGACGGCAACTGTTCGTGCGGATGGTTCATCAAAATTTGGTTCGAATAACCGTTATGGTATATTCCCTTCATTCTCATTAGGATGGAGAATTTCGGAAGAGCCTTTCTTGAAGAATACGTCGATCAGCAATTTAAAATTACGTGGAGGTTGGGGTCAAACAGGTAACCAAGAAATTCCACCAAAAATTACTCAACCATTATTTACGGCTACCGTTGGTTCGGCAACTTCTTATCCTTTGGATGCGTCTGCTAGTTTCCCTGCTGGGATTACGTATTCTCGCTTAGCAAATCCTGATATTAAATGGGAGGTATCTACGCAAATGAATATTGGTTTGGATTTCGCATTCTTGAATGGGGCCCTATCCGGATCGATTGATGCTTTTAACAAGGTCTCAACAAACATGTTGTTAGAAGTTATTCCAGCGGATCCAGTTCAGCCAGCTACGTCAGTTTGGACGAACGTGAATAATATGGAAATCTTGAATAGTGGTGTAGAAATGGACTTGGATTACAAGTTTACTACAAAATCAGGCGTTCGTTTTAATGTAGGAGGTAATTTAACTTTGATCAATAATGAAGTTAAAGGTTCTCCTTATTCAGTGATTCCATCAGGTTCTGCTTCAGGATCCGGATTGACATCCGCTACGATTAATGGTTATATCAATGGTCAGCCGATTGGTACTTTCTTCCTAAAAGAATTTATCGGATTTGATGATAAAGGTATGAGCAAATACAAAGATCAAGATGGCGATGGTATCATCACGGATAAAGATCGTATTGCTGCTGGTACAGCTTTGCCTACCACGCAGTATAACTTCTTTGGTAATGTAGCCTACAAAGGTTTTGACCTTTCTCTTCAATTCAATGGCGTGTCAGGAAACAAAATCTATGACAATACAGCGAATGCCTCTTTCTATAAATTGAAGATCGCTAAGAATACCAACGTAACGCCAAGCGCTTATGCGGATGCTAAGGAGTCAATCAATAACCCGGCGCCTATCTCAACACGTTATTTAAAGGATGGAGCTTTTTTACGTTTGAACAACGTGACTTTAGGCTATCAATTGCCTACGGCTAAATTGGGAATCAATAAGTTTATTTCCAACGCACGTTTGTCAGTAACGGGACAGAACCTTTGGGTGAATACCAATTATGATGGATATGATCCAGAAGTTAATAAAGATAACTCCATTAACGGAGTCTTGTCTTATGGTATAGACTACATGAGCTATCCAAAAGCAAAATCTTTGATTGTTGGTTTAAATCTTACATTCTAATTTGAATACCTACACAGAAATGAAAAAGTTTAGAAATATAGCCATGATAATGGTAGGGATGACAGCCTTAGTAGGTTGCTCCGATTTGAATGAAAAAGTATTGGATGAGTACAATGCTGCGGGCTTAACGGATAAGCAAGCGGCAGATGGAATGATCGCACCCGTTTATGCGGTATTACCTACGATTTTCCAGCACACAACATTATTTGCCTTGCAAGAAATTTCTACAGATGAGGCGATTTTGCCTTATCGTGGTGGAACGGACTGGGGTGATAATGGTATCTATTTATCGCTTCATAAGCACGAGACTACCAGTACCGACCCCAACGTAAGAAATACTTGGAATGCCGTTTTAGCTGGTATTTCTCGTTCTGTTACGGCAATTAATTCTTTGAAATTAAACAGTGATCCGAATGCCAAATTGTATCTAGCAGAAGCTCGGGGTATGCGTGCCTATTACAACATGGTGATGTTGGATTTATTTGGTTTAGCATTTTCAAAAGAAGACCTGGGTGATGTTACGTCGATTTTACGTGGCGAGGCTGCGATTGCCTACATTAAAAGTGAGTTATTGGATGTAGAGCCAGTATTATCTACTTCAGTTGGTCCCGGTCGTCTGACCAAAGCAGGTGCTTGGGGATTATTAGCTCGTTTGCACCTAAACGCTGCTGTTTGGCGTGATCCTTATGGAACTGCAACGCACAAGGCTGAGGATATGGACAAAGTTGTTGAGTATACCGACAAGATTATTAATTCAAGTCAATATGCACTCTCTGCTGATTATTGGGATATTTTTGGTAACGCGAATCATACCAATAAAGAATTGATTTTAGCGGTAGATCAACGTGCGGAATTGAATGGACATAACCGTATGTCGTATTTCTCTTTGGCAAATGATCAACGCCCTTTGCCAGCGTATCCAGCAGCGAATGGAACAGATGGTCCTGCGATTACCCCTACTTTTTATCAGTCCTGGGTATCTGCTTATGGTTCTGTAGATCCAGCTGTTGCTGACCCTCGTTTTTTCAAACAAAATGTAAAGAAAGAGGATAATCAATGTGTCGATCCAGCAACGTATAAAATTGACCGTGGTATTTTACGTGGCCAACAATATGGATTGATTTATAAGAGTGGAGCTTTTGTGAAATGTGCTGATGGTAAGTCACTACAAGTAGGTAAGATCTTGAATTCAAGAGGTAAAGGAAATCCTTTAGTTATCCATACCGAAAAAGTTGATTTTACCACGGAAGGAAGTGATTACAGTTCCGGCTATCGCGTTGAGAAATACGAATTCTCCGACAAGTCGGCCTCTGGTAGAAACTTCGGTGAAGCTGACTTAATTATTGTGCGATTAGCCGATGTGTATTTGATGCGTGCTGAGGCTAAATTGCGTAAATCGAATGATGCAGCTGCGGCTTTGGCCGATGTAAATAAAGTTCGTTTATCTCGTACAGCCAATTCGGCAGCGACTCCATTGTCAACAATCAATTTAGATTTATTGCTTCGTGAGCGTGGTTTTGAGTTCTACTGGGAATTACAACGTCGGACGGATTTAATTCGTTTTGGTAAGTATGAAGACAGTTGGACTGAGAAAACGAATACAAACAAAAACATGCGTATTTTCCCAATCCCACAAACGGCGATTGATGGGGCATCTAACTTAACGGGTTATTTGAAACAAAACGCGGGTTACTAAAATTGAATATCTTTAAGGCGCCAAGCATAGCTATGGCGCCTTTTTTTTTGAACGAATATGAAAAAAATCCTAATCTTTCTTCTGTTTCAGGCGAGTTTATGCTTGGGTCAAAAAGCCCAAATCATTCGCGGCCCCTACTTGCAATCAGTTACTCCTACATCCGTTTTGGTACACTGGCGAACAGATATCCCTTCCCCAAGTCAGGTATATTATCAGGCAAAGGGAAAGGTGTTGAGGGCAATAGATACGAACCGAGTTATAGATCATGTGCTTAAGCTTGACCAACTCAAACCTGCTACTCGTTACGCATATCAAATTGATAGCAAGTCGTTTGATAAGAATCGATATGTAGTTACAGCGCCAGTATTTGGATCAAAAGAATCCGTGCGTATTTGGGCTTTGGGGGATTTTGGTGATGGATCCGCAAGTCAAAAGGCTGTTATGAATTCCATCGAAGCTTACACGCAGGGAAATCGTCCCGATGCTTGGATCTGGTTGGGAGACAATGCCTACAACAACGGAAAAGATGAAGAGTATCAGAAAAATGTGTTTGAAGTGTATCAGGATGCATTTTTGCAAAACTTGCCTATTTATCCTTCGCCGGGAAATCATGATTATGCAGGTAAGCACAATCCGAGTGAACCGCCTTATTTCAAGATTTTCAATATGCCTGTAGAAGGGCAGGGAGGAGGTCTTCCTTCTCACTCGGAATCGTATTATTCAGTTAATTATGGTCCTGTTCATCTGATTGCCTTGGATACGGAGATGCAAGAAGCCTCTGGCCTGATGCTGAAAGATGGGAATGGGAATCAAGTGGATTGGTTAAAAGCTGATTTAGCTGCGAATAAATTACCATGGGTGGTTGTTTATTTTCATAAACCTCCTTATTCCAAAGGCTCACATGATTCTGATGTTGAGTTGGACATGAAATCCTTACGCGAACATGTGAATCCGATTTTCGAGCAATACAAGGTTGACCTGGTTATCGCAGGACATAGCCATGTCTATGAACGCAGTTTTCCGATGCGCGGGCATTATGGAATCAATGAAACCTTTGACGCTGCATCGCATGTATTTGCTCAATCCACTGACAAGAACCATTATGTGGTGGGGCCTAATGGTCAAGGGGTTATCTATGTAGTCAGTGGTTCAGGAGGAAAGTTTGGAGGACAGCGACCGGGTTATCCCATGAAGTCATCAATTTACACGAATAATACGATAGGTGGTTCGGTTTTGTTGGATATTGATCAAAAAACCTTTAAGCTAAAATGGATACAATCCGATGGGCAAATAGGGGATGGATTTGTCTTAGAAAAGCGGTAAAAACAAATTGTTAAATTATATCGAAGTGCCTACAATGCTTAATCATTTAGCGTAATTTCAAGAAAAAAAACAAGTATATGCGTTACTTAATCCTTATTTGTGCTGTTATTGCGAGCCTTCAATTGCATGGGCAATCTGATTTGCAAAGTCAATTGAATTCGAAGCGTGTGACGCTTCCAAACGGTTGGAAATTATCTCCACACGGTACATCCATTTCGTTGGGTGATTTACCTTTGAATGTTGTCGTCTCCCCTAATCAAAAGTATATTTTGGTGACGAATAATGGCCAAAGCATTCAGAGCTTACAATTAATTGATGTTGCAAGTAATCAGGTGCTAGATTCCAAAGAATTGCCTAAATCATGGTATGGTTTGAAGGTGGCTGCCGACAACAAAACGGTTTTTGTTTCTGGAGGAAATGATAACTTGATCATTGTTTTTGAAATACAGGATGGACAGCTGGTTGAGAAAGATAAAATTGCTTTGTCAACAGATAAAAAAGCGACTATTTCGCCAGCAGGTATTGAATATGATGATGCAAAAGATTTACTTTATGTGGTTACAAAGGAAAATAATTCCTTGTATGTGATTCAAGCAAAAACCAAAAATGTCCTTGCAGTTCATAAATTACCAGCGGAGGCATTTACGTGTTTATTGAATAAGAAAAAGGATGTTTTATATATCTCTGTTTGGGGTGCTAAGCAAATACTTCCCTTCCAAACTGCCACCCAACAATTTTTGCCAGCCATTTCTGTAGGAGATCATCCAAATGAAATGTTATTGACCAAAAATGGAAAGACGATGTACGTGGCGAATGGAAATGATAATTCCGTTTCTGTTGTTGACCTAGTTAAAAACAAAGAAGTTGAGGTCCTAAATGCAGCTTTAGTGCCGAATGCACTAGAAGGCAGTTCGACGAATGGTTTAGCTTTGTCGGCTGATGAGGAGCGTTTGTATATTTCGAATGCCGACAATAATTGTTTGGCCGTCTTTGAAGTGGAGAAGTTGGGTCAATCTAAATCCTTAGGTTTTATTCCTGTAGGTTGGTATCCTACATCGATCCAAGTAGTTAAGGGTAAACTTTATGTGGCGAATGGTAAGGGATTTTCTTCTTTTGCAAATCCAGACGGTCCAAATCCAATCGAGAAAAAGCAAACGGTGACTTACCAAAAATCGGATAATAATCGTAAAGTTCGTACAGGGTATATTGGAGGTCTGATGAAAGGGACAATGTCCATTTTTAAAGAACCTTCTGTTCAAGAATTGGCAGTTCTTTCTGAAGCTGTGTATCAAAACACACCATACACTAAAGAACGTGAGATGAACGCTTTGGGAGAAAAAGGGAATCCAATTCCCATGAAAGTAGGGGATGCCTCACCGATCAAATATGTGTTTTACGTATTGAAAGAAAATCGTACGTATGATCAAGTTTTGTCAGATATTAAAGGTGGTAATGGGGATACTACCTTGTTATTATTTGGGGAAAAATACACGCCAAACCAACATAAATTAGTGAAGGATTTTGTCTTATTAGATAATTTCTATGTTGATGGTGAGGTTAGTTCTGACGGACATAATTGGTCTACATCAGCACATGCAACTGATTATTTGGAGAAAACATGGCCAACAGCCTATGGAGGCCGCGGAGGCCGATACGATGGTGAAGGAACTCGTTTGATTGCAAATCCAAAGAATGGATTTATCTGGGATTATTGCCAGCGCGCCGGTGTTTCTTACCGTACCTACGGAGAATTTGCGGATGATTTTAAACCGAATATCCCTGCAATTGCGGATCATTTTTGTCCTGAATTTGCTTCTTTCGATCAGGATATTATGGATACTTCACGTTTTCATGCTTGGAGAAAGGATTTTGATAAATTGCTAGCCGCAAATCAATTACCTCGGTTCAACTCCGTACGTTTTCCAAATGATCACACAGAAGGCCAACGCTTAGGGAAAAAGACACCATTCGCGCACGTTGCTGATAACGATTATGCCGTGGGTCTATTTGTGGAATATTTATCTAAATCACCTATCTGGAAGGAAACAGCCGTATTTATTGTAGAAGATGATGCCCAAAATGGTCCTGATCACGTAGATGCTCATCGTACAACGGCTTATGTTGCGGGTGGATTTGTAAAGCGTGGTTATGTTGACCATACGCCTTATTCAACCTCATCTATGTTACGCACGATGGAATTAATCTTAGGATTACCACCGATGAGTCAATACGATGCTGCTGCAACACCCATGTTTCAATGTTTTTCTTCAAATGCAAATTTGTCTCCTTTTGAGTCTTTATTGCCACGTACAAATTTATTTGAAAAAAATGTGTTAGCTACTCCAAGCGCTGAAAAAAGCGCACACTTTGATTTCTCGAAAGAGGATGCAATTCCTGATTTGGAATTCAGTGAAGTAATTTGGAAAGCAGTAAAAGGTGAAAATTCGGTTATGCCTGCTCCACGTAGAGCCGCTATTTTAACAGTATCGGGTACAGATATCGATTAATATGCAATTACTTTTAATGAGTTTACTAGGTGTCCGATTGGCCTTTGCTGGCCTTTCGGACACTTTAGTTAATGTAGTAGTCAGTGCTAGTAGGCTGCCGGTAAATCACGCACGCGTTGCCTTGCCTATTTTGGGTTTACGTGTGCATGGTGATCAAATTCCCAACACGCCTGAATTGTTTAAATCTGTGCCGGGTGTATTTCTTCAACGAACCAATCAAGGTGGCGGTTCGCTGTTTGTTCGTGGCTTAACTGGAAATCAAACTTTGTTAGTATTGGATGGAATCCGATTCAATAATTCGACATTCCGATACGGACCTAATCAATATTTGAATACCATTGATCCATTTTCTTTGGAGCAGATCGAAGTGTTGCGAGGTTCAGGTTCCGTACAATATGGCTCAGATGCCCTTACAGGCGCAGTTCAATTGATGTCTACCAAACCTCAGTTTAGTGCCTTAGCCCATTGGACTGGTCAAGTATTTCTTCGGGGCATCAGCCAAGGAATGGAAACGAGTGCGCTTAGTAAAATTAACTACCAAAGAGCTCGGTCTAGTTTTTCGATTCTTGCCGCGCGGAAGAAATTTGGGGATATTACGCGAGGGGGCGATGGCGTATTTCAACGCCCTACTGGCTATGATGAACAAAATCTGACCGCTCAATACCGTCAAAAAATAGGTAAACATATCCTTTGGGAGAATTTGATTCAGCAAAATAGCCAGGATCATGTTCCTGTTTACCACAAGGTACAACTTGAAAACTATACTGTTAACGAAATGACTTGGCAGGCTTACCGAAGGGCTTATAGTCGTTTAATATATCAGGGAGAGCACCCTTGGATTGATCAAGTGGAATTAACGGCATCTATGCAACAGAGCATGGAAAAAAGGTCGATGCAAAAAAATGGAAGTTTGACATTGCGCAATGAAGATGATCAGGTGAGAACCCTCGGAATAATCGGACAAGTAAAAAGTCGATTGAATGATTCGTGGTCTAGTTCACATGGAATTGAATACTATGCAGATGGCATTACAAGTAGTCGTATGGATCAGATAAATACATCCAACATTCCTTTACGAGGCTTATATCCGAATGGCTCTACGTATGCAACAACTTCAGCTTTTAGTCTTCATGAATGGAATCTTCAAAAATGGCAAGTACATGCGGGTCTGAGGTACCAACAAACACAAGCTTTTTTGCCTGATACAACCGTTGGGAACGCCATCGTTTCACAAGGGGCTTGGGTGTATGATTTGGGAACCTCTTTGGCTTTAGGACAAAATGTGACCTTATTTGCTTCTATTGCATCGGGTTTTAGGGCTCCCAATTTGGATGATTTAGGGAGTTTAGGTGTCGTTGACTTTCGCTATGAATTACCAGCCTATGGCTTGAAGCCTGAGTCTTCAATAACGAAAAATCTAGGAATCAGGGTTCATACGAATAAGTGGAATTCTGAGTTTTCTGTATTTCATACGGAATTAAGTCAATTGATTTCAAGGATTAAAACATCGCAGGTGATTCAAGGATATCCTGTGTATCGAAAGGAAAACGTTGGTCAAGCTTTCTTAGCAGGATTTGAGTGGATGAATAAAGTCTACTTGGGGCAAAATTTGACACTATCTAATCAACTTTCCTATACATTTGGAGAACAAATAAGTCAAGCGGAGCCAATGCGTCGAATACCACCTTTGTTTGGCCAAATGGATTTAAAGTATCATCACAGAAAGGTACAAATGGCTGGGATATGCCTTTTTGCTGCCAGACAAGATCGGTTGAGCGCAGGTGATTTAGCAGATAATCGAATGAAGCCGACAGGTACAGCGGGCTGGGCAATTTTCAATTTACAGGCGATATATAACTATTCGCCCCACATTCGTTTCGGAATGCAGGGCGAAAATTTAGGGAATGTTCCTTACCGTATGCACGGCTCTGGTGTTGATGGAATGGGAAGAAACGTACAAATCCAACTGAGCTATTTGTGGTAATTAGTGATTCTTTCGTTGCTCGTCTTCGTCATCCATCTCCACGGTTTTTTTGATTTTGCGCCAGTCGATACTCCGATTATACCGAATCATTGTTTTATCCGCATCAAAAATGCGCTTGTCTGGGAAGCTAAATTGATAAGGTTTGAAGTTGGGAGTCTCTGTGAAGAAATCATCTAATACACTCGCTGTTTGGTCATAGTGATTGACTGCAGGAACACCTAATAAGGTATAAATGACGCGTAGAATCGAGCCAAAATTAGCATGTCGATGCGATATATAATCCCGTTTCACATAAGGTCCCGCCATCATTAAAATACTCCGATGCGCATCAATGTGGTCCACACCCCCTTGTGGGTCGTCTTCCGTGACTATGACAAGCATGTTTTTCCAATAGGGTGTATGTGATAAAAATTGCAACATGCGACCTAAGGCTAAATCATTGTCGGCCATAAACGATGACCGAAACGGGAATCCTGCTGTGGAATCTAAATCTCCTCCATGATCATTGGGTAATTGGATGGTCACTAATGATGGCATTTTTTCTTTTCCGCTCAGCCATTTTTCGGTGAATTCTGTTTCAAATTGTTGAACCCGAAATTGATCTGGGATGCTCGTATTGAATCCAGCATAGTTGTGGCTTGTTTTTGAAAAGAGGGCTTTTTGCATCGGTACCATCACGATATGCCCAGCACCCGTTAAGGTGTCAGACCAATCTTCTCGAACATGCCCTGTTTCATTTGCCTCACCGAAATTGTAAAAGGAAATATTTTTACGTTCTAATGCTTCCCAAATTCCACCAATTTCAGCATAGTCTTCTGGATCCATACTACCTGTTGAGCCTGGACGTCTTCGTCCTGGTGCCTCGGAGAATAATTTTCCTGTTTTGCTTACACTCGAATTTGTCTCAACCCATTCGTTGGGAATAACTCCCATCATCCAGTGGTGACCATGAATCGACGCATCGCTATCGCAATAGAAATTGTCACTCATCGAGAATGCTTTTGCAATTTGTTGGTGATTTGGACTCACATCTACATTTTTGATGGTCTTATTCTTCTCGTAAACAGTTCGATTCATACCATACCTCGCTAAGGTAGAATCTCCGTTTGCTCCTTTAAATTGCCCGAAAAATTCGTCGTAAGTTCTGTTTTCCTTTGTGATATACACAATATGTTTGATCGGAGATTGTCCAGGTTTTGCTAAAGAGAAAGTTTTGTTTCCTCTTGTTGAGCCATCCTTCACAACGTAGGTGTTATTTTGAACGACCTGAGTTAGTTTCGCTAATTCTGTGGCTGTTGGTAAAGGAATGGTTTGAAATGTACCTAATTGCACGTCGCCAATGTAAGTTCCTTGTTTCGGTGCCACATAGCCAGTACCTCCGTTTGGTCCGGCACCATAGCCCCGACAAGATGTTACATAAATTGTTTTTTCGTCTTCAGACAACTTAACACGCGTAGGTCCCCAGCCCGTTGGAATAAACCCTTTCGATTTTTGCGATACAACGTCAATGACGGCAAGGGCATTTAAACCGAGTAGTGTGACATACAAGGTTTTCTCATCTTTACTTAAAGTCAGGCCAAAAGGTAAATAGCCTCTGCGTTTATCTAGCAGTTTTGAAAATTGAATCGGAATATGTGTAAGGATTTTTTTACTTCTGTAATCAATGACTGCAATGTTGTCATTCGTTGCATTGCTTACGTAGACATATTGTGAACCTACTGCTATGGAATTAGGACTTGAACCACCTACTACTTCCATCTCTTCAACCATTTCGCCAATTTGAAAACCTGGTTTATAAATCTGTACAGTCTGATTTGTTCGTAAATCTATTTGGTATACACTCATTGCCTCATCGGCACGCGGATCGCCCAAACCGGGAATTTCCTTGCCAGCCACGCGCGTTCCTTCTCTAGATTCCTTCGTGTCGTTCCCGTATGGATGATGGGGAATGTACTGAGATTGTAAATTTTCAGGTGTAGTTCCTTTAACAAGTGGGTAAGCATACATGCCTACATTCGCAATAAACGCGAATCTGTGGTCTGGGCTCAGCGTTATGCCAAAAGGTATCCGACCCGTTGGCGTGCTAGATTTTAAATTCCCCGTGTTAAGGTCAATTCGCACCATGCGGAAATTAGCTTGATCAAGCACGAATAGTTCATGGGTTTCAGGTACAATAGCCATGTCGGATGCAAAACTATCTTGGAAGTTTTTATCACCAATTATACCATCGATTGAAATCGTTCTTAATACGCGCCCTGTTTCTATATCTACTTGATGAACATTGCCAGCATCACCGCCACTGAGATAAAAGCTTTCGCTTTTGGAATCGAAAACGATACCTAGAAAGGAGCTTTTTCCATAGGGCGAATTTTTGTCGGGAGTGCCAAACTCAGGAAATCGCTTCGCAGATTGATTGAGTAAATCAATTCGCGTGAAGGCTGCGTTATGTATCGTTATTGCCCATTTTTTGTTGGGACTGATTGATAAACCAAATGGGTCATCTGTTATGCGTATCGTATTTCCCGCAGGGCGAGCGTAGCGCCCGCTTGGAAGGACGGAATAGCTTCCTGTATCTATTTTGGTGAATTCATTGAGTCCTGGAACTTCAAGGATTTGCTGAGCTTTTAAAGGCTGAAGGGCTAGTAGGCAAAGGAAAAGAAAAAAGAGTTGCTTCATGAAATGTGATATTTCACGAAAGGTAAGAAATCACGCGCATTTATAGATTAAGGTAATGTCAAGATTTGAAGGGATGCCGTTGAATCCAAGAAACCTCGGGCTCTAATAATTGAAAAATGCTCGATAAATAGCAATTTATCCATGGATATTGATGCTCCATGAAGCCATACATGTTGACGGGAACAGCACCTATGGAACTTTTGATTTCCATCGCTGTCCTACCAAAATTAATGTGCTTGAATTGATTGACAATGGCGCAACCCACCATGTCGTATAGCATGTTTAGGTAGAGCATTTTTTCTTTTTGGATGCTTGGGTCATAGCCTAAGAAATAAGTCTCTAATATATCTTCATGTTGGAAAAGCGTGTTAAATCCAATGAGTTTCCCTGCTTCAAAATAGGCGAAAAATCGAAAGGCATCACCCATGTTTTCTTTCAAGGCGCTGAAATGACTTTTTGCCAAAAAGAAGGTGTTGAACGGTGCGTTCTCTGCCACGTGGTAATATAACTCGTAAATACGGTCTTCATGATCGATAATTTCGCTCAGACTTAATTGGCGTTTTTCAATTCCTTCCGCCTTTTTTCTTGCCCTTTTGTATTGGTCGCGGTATTTTTTTGAAAGTGCATTAATATAATCTTCAGCCGAGTTCCATTTTTTATCCAAATAAAAAATCATATTGGGCTGTGTATTGAATTCGTATATTTCTTTAAAACGATACTTTTTCAATTCAATAGAACAATTTTCGTAAAAATCTTTAAACGAAACCAAGTGAATTTTTACACCTTTTTGTTTGAAATACTGGGCGATTTCTTCTGCGCTTTGTAATAAAATTTCGCTAATACATTCAAAATCTATTTCTTTAGAAAACACGTAACCATTTTGCCCTGTTATCATATTATTTCCAAGAAACAAAGTATGAGAAGCAAAATTTTTAAAGATAAAATTTCGAATAACTGTTTTGAAACACTTATCTCTTTCTCCAAACGATTCGAGTTTATTCAAATCTAAATATTGCGCTAAAGAAACACCTATTAATTCTGATTTTTCAAAAATTCCAATATAAAAACATTCCATATTTACTGGCGCCGAGCGTTCCAGCACTGATAAATAAGGTGTTTGCAGAAAAACATTACTTTGAGCTACTTTGTCCCAAAGTGAAGGCAATGTTGCAATTGAATTGTATATTTTAAAAGTAATTCCGTTCAATGTAAAAAAATAAATCGCTCCACAAATGTAGAGCGATTCCTATATAATTAAATGTTAAATTATTTCCAGCCGCAAATTATTGCTCCCATTAAAGTCATTACCACAATCCAATAACCAGAAGTTATAGCTGCGTATCGAAATGATTTTTGCTCAAATAAACAATTAGTAGCTACAACCGGTAAAGCTATAAATAATCCAGACATAAATCCATGTAATGCACCATGTTTAAATGTTCTAAAAGCATCTTGATAATCTGACATAAAAGCCGCATAAGATGGTAATGCTTTTGACTCATCGCCTCCAACCATACCTAAAGCACCAAATTGGTGTATAGTTAAAGGCATCATAATAAAAGCTAACATAAATGCAAAAACAAACGTTAATCCGAAGATTTTTGCCATGTTTCCTTTTTTTGCACTTTCTTCCGTCATTCCGATTTCATTCATCCAAATCGTTCCGAAAACTTTTGGATTATACCAAACAAAACCGACAACAAAACTTGTGAGCGCTGC
>ERZ650308.1017-NODE-1017-length-14896-cov-4.821643_pt1 | contig 14896 bp, 20 predicted proteins | sample MGYA00376244_ERZ650308 | MGnify/ENA primary metagenome ERZ650308 (study PRJEB26733, sample SAMN07839295) | wastewater metagenome | biome: small river; feature: stream; material: water | place: USA: North Carolina | collected 2016-04-26 ...
AGTGCTTACTTAGTTAACGTATTACTTTAACTGTGTTCCACGTTTTTGATTTCCAAAAAGTCCCGGGCCTCTTTTGCGATTACAGGCCGTACAGACGGGGGCTATTACTAATGGGCTCCTGTAATCGCGATGATCGTAGCAACGCGCTTGCTTGCCACAGTCTACGCAGAGCAAAGTATCTGGACGAGGAATTCGCTTGGCACGTACTTCTTGAAATACAACGCTTTTTGCCCACTCTTTTAACGTACCTTTTACTGTGGCGTTATAGCGGTGCAGGTCAGAGTTGGGGTTATCTTTTCGATAATTTGCTGAGTATACCTTTCTACATCTGGGGCAATTGCGGCGGGTAACACCTTCTATATGAGGGAAGTCAGAATCTAAGCAATAACTAGTCATAACGCAATGCATAACACTTGTAATTATTATTGTATAGTATAAAAATTAACAATATGGCGCGTAATGGAACTGTCTCTGGCGGTAGGCCAAAGGGACGCAAAAACAATTCGACCTTGGAAGCTGAAGAGCTAGCAAAGAAGCTGGGCATCGATCCATTTGAAATTTTGCTGAGGATGGCCGCTGGCGATTGGGAAGGCCTAGGCTACAAAGAGGAGGAGCGCGTGACTTCTTACTCTGAAAGCGGAATGCCTATTTACGAGTATACCGTTCCAGTTGCGATTCGCGCAAAAGCCGCAGCGCAGGCGACCGAATTTTTACGCCCAAAATTAAAATCAATCGACCTTGGCGGCGATGGGCTTAAAGACGCGCTAGCACTTTCCTTTACGGCGCTAATGGCACAAGCTAGCCAACATGCTGCAGACGAAAATACCGGAACCTAAAGAGCTGCTGCGAATGCAGCGGGTATATCAGAAAGCCCCTTGGCTATGGTTTCCCGAAGTTTTAGGCGCCGAATGCGAACCCTATCAAAACGAGATTCTTCGTGCCGTAGTAGAGCACGACAGAATGGCTATCAGCGCTTGCCACAATTTGGGAAAATCGTGGGTTACTGCGCGCATCGTGCTTTGGTTTGGAAGCTGCTTTCCTGATTCGAAAATTATCACGACTGCCCCCACTGGCCGGCAGGTAGAAAAAATTCTATGGGCAGAGATTAAGAGCGCCTACGCGCGCGCGAAATACCCCCTTGGCGGGAGGATGCTCAATACCGAATGGAAGATCAATGAGCATTCCTGGTTTGCATTGGGGTTTAGCCCATCGAACGAAGCGCAAACGGGCGAGGGGCAAGGAACGCAGTCGACCTTCCAGGGCTTCCACGCTCCGAAGCTGCTGGTAGTATTCGACGAAGCAACGGGCGTTAAGAGCGCTCTATGGACTATGGCCGAAGGCTTGCTCACTTCTCACGGCGTGAAATTTATCTGCATTGGTAACCCCACCTCTACGCAGTCAGAGTTCTTTAAATGTTTTTCGGATCGCGCCTGGTTTAAGATGAAGCTTAGCTGCTTTGATTCGCCGAACCTGATCATTAACGGCATAGTTAATTTAGATCAGCTAATCGAAGAGATTGAATACTGCAAAACCTTAAGCGACGAAGAATATTTGGCGCGCCTTAAGAGCTACAAGGTTATCAAAAACCACATGCTCACGATGCGCTGGGTTGTAGAGAAGGCAATTCAGTGGGGCATTGATTCGGCACTCTTTCTATCCAAGGTACTAGGTGAATTCCCTGAAGAGGGCGAAAACGTAGCTATCCCACTGCGCATTGTGGAGCTAGCGCAGGAACGTAGGGGCTATATCGTAACCCCTTCCGATAGAAAAACCCTTGGCGTCGACGTGGCAAGGTATGGAGCTGATAGCACCGTAATTACCAGGATGCATGGGCCAATGGTGCAGGATAAAAAGCGTATAAACAAAAAAGATACTATGGAAGTAGTGGGCGAGATTGTAGCGCTTTGCCGAGACGATATGCCTGACGTTATCGTAGTAGATGAAACGGGCCTTGGCGCTGGCGTTGTGGATCGGCTTAATGAGCTAAGATCTGAAGGGGTATCGATCCATAGCCACGTAGAGATTAGGGGCATTCAGTTTGGCGCCGGCTTTGACGCAGATACGCAAGGCAAAGAAAAAGAGCGGTACGTTAATCAGAAAGCCAGAATGTTTGACCTGCTGGCTAACGATATGCGTAGTAACATCGAATTGCTGGACGAAGAGGTATACCTATCCGAACTTCCCTCAATCCAATACCGCTACGATTCTAAAGGCCGCAAATACATCGAATCAAAAGACGAATTTAAAAAGAGAACGGGGCGCGGTTCGCCTGACCATGCGGATTCGCTAGCTTTAGCGAATTATGGCCGATACGATGAAATTACTGTAGGTTCTTTTGGAAGCCCTACGTTTACGAAACGCGAAACTGCTAAGCAGGAACCGCGCTCATGGGCTTCCAAGCGCAAGGGGAAGGTTAATTACTAATGGCTAAGGAAATTAAATTGGCTGAAGCTACTATCGACGCCGGCGGTAAGCCCAACGTGCGCGAGGTCGGTAATTCCGGAACTAGTATAACCTCTGGCCTATATCACGAAGAATTCCTAATGGATCTTACGGGCACTAAAGCTGCCCAGGTCTACGACAAAATGCGCAGGCGCGAATCGCAAGTATCAATGCTACTTGATGCGATTATTAATCCCATCCTAGCCGCTAACTGGGATTTTGAAATTGACGACGAGAACGACGCTGAGCAAGTAAAGATGAAAGCCCTATGCGATTGGAACTTTAGAGAAGGTTTGATCGATGGGCTAAAGCAGCACTTGCGCGAAGCGCTTACCTTAGTGACTTTTGGCCATTCTGTTTTTGAAATGGTGCACGCAACTGAGAACGTGGAAGCCCTTGATGGCGAGTTAGTTACGTTCTACAAAAAGTTTGCGTTCCGTAAACAAACGTCTATCTACCGCTGGCTGCTAGAGAAGAAAACTGGAAAGCTAGTAGGCATTGAGCAACAAATAAACACAAACGATTTATCAGACGAAACGCTGATCACTATCCCGGGTGATTTTCTTATTGTGTTTACGAATAAAAAAGAAGGCGATAACTACGAAGGTATTAGCGCGCTTCGTTCGATGTACGGGGCCTATAGCCGCAAAGATTTATACTTAAAGCTTACCGCTATGGGCATTGAGAAGAATGCCGTAGGTACGATTATTGGAACTACCCCAGCGGGAAAGGTGAACACCGACGAAGATGCAAACTTTTCGGCAGTTTTAGAATCTTACGCTGCGAACGAAGTAGGCTATATCAAAGTTCCCACGGGCTGGGGCGTGACTATCCAGCAGGGGCAGTTTGATCCGCAAAAGATGGTAACCATCTTAAATTTTGAAAACGAAGAGATGGCCCGCGCGGTAGTAGCAGGATTCTTAATGCTCGGTGCTGGTGGCGGTGGGGGTTCGTATTCCCTTGGTACCGATCTTTCTGACTTCTTTCTAGGCGGTATCCAGGCGTATGCAGATATCGTTTGCGAGATGCATAATCGCCGTTCTATTCCGAAGCTATGCCAGTTGAACTATGGCCCGCAAGCCAAATATCCTAAGCTTAAATGCAGTGGCATTAACGATAAGGCCGGTAAAGAGCTGGCTGATATTATCGTAGCGCTTATTGGGCAGCAGGCCCTAACGGCTGATAGCAAGCTAGAAGAATTCTTACGTAAACAATATAAGTTGCCTAAGCAGGACGAATCGACCGCAAGGGCAAAGCCAGTGGTATCTCCATTTGGGGCGCCCCCTAGTGGTGGCGGAACTCCCCCCGTGGAAGATCCTGAAGATCCCCCAGCCGATCCAGCAGAAGATCCAGTACCTCCAGATGCGCCAGTAAAAAAAAAGTTAAGTGACCGCGAAGTTAAATTAGCGGAAGGCTATAAGGCCCAGTTTAATAAAAGCAAAAACGCATACAGCGAAGCCATGAGCGCTGGCTTAAAGCCCATGGTGGCTGACTTAAAAAAGAAGTTAAAGCGCAACTGGAATGCATTGAGCGATACCAATAAGCTAAAAGCTGCAAAGAACGTGGAGATTTCCACTACTGCTATCAATGCATATAAGGCAATGTTACGGGAATTGTCGGCCAATACGGCTAACGATGCTATCGCCCGCGCGCGCGCGGAAGCGCCCGAAGCTGCAAAGAAAGTAAAATTTGCGGCCTACGAAAAACTAAACCCCCTGGTTAAGAAGGCAATTGAAACACAAATAGCCCTGGTGGCCGAGACGCAAGCGGCTGATCTAACCAAGCTGGTGCTATTTCAGTTTACTTCTAGCGCTTCATCGGTAACCGATATTGATCAGATAATGAACGATATCGATGGCCGCGTAGATCCAGTGCTGGAAGGTACCTCGAACGCAGGAATGAATTTAGAGGTAGCTGCTGGTGACCTAACGGCATCCGTTACGCAAAATTCCCGCAATGCATTCTTCTTTGCCCCGGAGGTTTTGGCTACGATTGAATCGTTCACCTTTACGAACGAAGATCCAGTAAGCGAAATTTGCCAGAACCTTAATGGCCAAACTTTCCTAAGCACCGATCCAAACGCGGAGCAATTCTATCCGCCGCTGCACCATAACTGTAAATCCCGCATAGTGCCCAATGGGCCTGGCGAGAAGGAAGTAACGGGCATTGCGATCAATGCGGAAGATACTGAAGAGCGCGCGCGCCTGGCAAAACAGATTACTTTCTGTGACCATTCGCACCATTAAAAATAAATCTTGACGACTTTGGGGCGCCCTGTAGGTTTAACATTATGCGTACTGATACCAAAAATGAGCTAGTCCGCTTACGCGAGCATAGCGCAGTCCTATTGGCTGAAGGTGACGATGCGCCCGCGCGTGTGCAGATTTTGCGCGTTGGTATTTTCCAGCATCCTTATTACGGCGAGATGGTAATCACGCCTCAAGTTTTATCCGATATGGTGAATAATTTTGACGCGAAAATTCGCCGCCAAGATTTACCTATCGACTATTTCCACGAATCAGACCGCGAAGCTGCGGGCTGGTTTACCAAGTTGGTAGTGGAAGGCCCTGCGCTTTTTGGCGAAGTTAATTGGACGCCAAAAGCAAAGCAGATGCTTAAAGATAAAGAACTCAGATATTTTTCTGCGGATTTTTATTTTGAGTGGACAGACCCGGAAACAGGGGTAGCTTATAAGAACGTACTTAACGGCGGCGGGCTGGTTAATCGTCCTTTCGTAAAGGATATGAAGCCCGTTGTAGAACTTTCAGAGGGGAATTTAGATATGAAAACTGTAGAAGTATTGACGGGCGAAGTTAAAACTTTGGGTGAGCAAATCACTGCCAAAGAAAACGAAGTGAAAACCCTCAGCGAAAAAGTTGCTGCGCAGGCCACTGAAATTTCTGAACTCAAAGGCAAGATTGCCTTGGCCGAAAAAGAAAAAGCCATTGCTGAAAAAGAAGCAAAATTTAATGAGCTATGCACTGCTGGCAAAGCTTGCGCTGCTCAAAAAGACGCCTGGATGGAAGGCGATATGGTTAAGTTTGCCGAACTTTCGCAACCCCTCAATGTTGTGGAAAAAGGCGGCAAGGGTGAAGAAAAAGTAAGCCAATTATCTGAGCAGGATAAACTTGTTTGCGAAAAACTTGGCCTTACTGAAGAAGAATTCGCAGCAGCAAATAAATAATTTTAGTTTTTAGGGGGATTTTTATATGTCAGCTTTGACCACGGAAAAAGAAGTAGAACAGAAAGACGGTTGGATTGTAGCTCACAAAATGAGCGCCGCTAAAGTATTCCAAGGAGCAATGTGCAACATTCTTGCTGCTGGATATCTTGCAAAATGCGCTGACGGTGCCACTGGCGCTTTCTTCGCAGGCATCGCAGTTGAAACTGTAGATAACTCCGCTGGCGCCGCCGGTGATTTATCTTGCCGAGTGTACAAGCGTGGAAACTTCAAGCTTAACGGTTCGGGCTTTGCTCAAGCCGACGTGGGCGAGAAAGTTTATGCGTCTGACGACCAGACCGTAACCAAAACTTCTGCCGCTGGCCGCGCCTACGTGGGCGTAATCGTGGAAATCGAATCTGCTACCGCAGTTTGGGTTTGCATCGACAAAGGCGTTGGCGAAGTAGTAGCAACTTCTTAATTTTTGTTTATAAGGGGAATTTAAAATGGGACAGATTGTAAATCCAATTTCGCTAGAAAAAGGTCTTCGGACCGAATTCATGAAAGCGTATGCACCTGGCGAAATCGTAGCCAAGTTTATGCAATTCGCTACTATGGTAACGTCCAGCGCCGCTAAAGAAGATTTTGGCTGGCTAGGAAACGTGCCCCAAATGCAAGAATTCAAAGACGAGAAAGCCCCAAAGGGTTTGATCGACTTTGACTACACGATTAAAAACGTACCTTACGAAGCGACTATCAAAGTTGATAAATTCGCCCTTCGTAATGATCAGTACGGAATGATCCAAACCCGTATCCGCGATCTCGCGATTCGTGCCCGTACCTTCCCTGCGAAGTTGCTCACGAACCTCGTAGTTGCTGGTACCACGCAACTTGGCTACGACGGCTTACCGTTTTTCAGCGCTTCCCACACTGAAGGAAACTCTGGAACCCAGTCTAACTTGCTCACCGGTTCGGGCGTAACTCTCGCAAACCTTGAGACTGACTTTAACGCTGGCGTGGCTGCAATGGCCGGCTTTAAAGATGATCTTGGCGAACCGATGGACGAAGCCGGAATTCGCGACTTGGTAGTATTCTGCCCAGTAGCACTTGAGCCGCTCTTCATTAAATTGTTTGGCGCTGAGTTGATCGGTCAGAACACCAACACTTTGAAAGGTGCTGCTCGCATCGTTTCTTCCAGTCGCTTGACTGGTAACGATTGGTACCTCTTCAACGTAGCCGGCGCAGTAAAGCCCCTTATCCTTCAGGAAAATATGCCTGTAGAATTCGGTGCCCTCGAAGGCAACTCTGACGAAGGTTTCAAACGCCGTTTTTACCTCTACGGAGTTGAATGGTACGGAAACGTGGGTTACGGTATGTGGCAGAAAGCCATCAAGATCGATAACTAAGTTTCGGCTTAGTTCTTGAATGAGTGAAGGCGAAGGGTGCAAACCTTTCGCCTTTGTTCTTTTTAACCCTAGGAGTATTTATGCAAACCAATAAAAACAATTCGAAGCCTATGCCCGGCGAACCTAAACCTTTGCAGCCCGTTGGCGATAGCCAAAACGGCATGGTAGTTGACGAAATGGAATTGCCTGCTAGCCCAGCGCAAGGAAATATCCAAGCCGCAAAGCACGTCGAAACTGGCCACGTGAAAACCCCTGGCGAAGTTGCCATGGCAGAAAAAGATGCTAAGAAGAAAAAAGCCTCTGACGCAAAGGCGGGCAAGTATACCCTTCGCGTAAAAATGAGTCACCCAAACCAAAAATTCCAATTAGGCCGCCACAGCATTTCGGCGCAGTACCAAACCTACGACCTTAACCAGGCCGAAGCTGCGGAACTCAGCACGGAAGGCCCAGCGCATTGGTTAGAAATTGGCGATGCGAAAAAAGAGAAAGCCGATGCGGAATTGCGCAAAGGAATGAACGCCAAAAACCTTGATAGCCAGGCGCTCTAAGGCCATACTAAATCATGGCGTATTCTGAAGTCACCGATATCCAGAAAGATTTTCCCAGCGTAATTTTTGACGATGTAGCTACATCCAAAGTTAAGCTGGCAGATATTCCTGAGTATATCGACGACGCCGACGCCTTGATTGATAGCTATTTAGCTGCGCGGTACGTGGTGCCAGTTGTGGCAACTACCGCGCTAGGCGTTCTACGATTCTATAGCCGCTCGCTGGTATCTGATAAAATTAAAGGTCTCTTAGAGATTCGCCAGCAGTCTAACGACAGAGCAAACCAAAACGTGCGCACTGGTTTGTCGACGAAAGACGTGATCAAGATTTTAGAAGATTACAAAAACGGCAAAAGCGTATTGCCTGGTGCAGAGCTAGCCTTTCCTGATATCAATTCGTCGACGTTTGCCAAAGGTGGCACGGGCATCAAAACCCAACGGTTCTATAAAGACGAAGAGCAATGGTAAATGGCCGGCGCGATTCTAGGCACTAGCTATACCGTCGAAAACGACAGGCTATTTGCCTCTACGCTCACGCGCGCGAGCAAGGTAGTAGAGGATTTTAGAGTACCGTTTGGGCTTATCTCGCGAGATTTTTACAAGTCTGAGCAGGCGATTTTCCAGCTAAAAGGCCCAGGGCAATACCCTGGATTCAAAGGCCCCAAAGAAGAAAACGGAAAAACGCAGTATCAAAATACTAAACTAAAAAAATACGGGTTCGATTATCCCCTGCTGGTTGCCACTGGCGCCCTGGCGGCATCCATCACCCAGCCGAATGCACGATATTCGATTAATAGTATTACTTCCCTGTCACTGGCCATTGGAACCTCCATCCCCTACGGTATCTACCATCAGTCGGATGCGCCGCGTTCTAAAGTACCTCTGCGAAAATTTGTGTTCATTGGCCCGGAAGCGCCGCGCTTTGCAACGTCCGAGCAGCAAGGTAGGCTAGAGCGTTGGCTAAATTATGTGAACGATTACGTGCTGCAGACACTTAAAAAAGAAGGCCTATAAATGCCCACCTACGATATCGAAGATCTAGTGCAGGATATAGAGACGCTGCTGCGAGCGAAGCTAAACGCGCAGGTTGTGCTCGTGGAAGCCGAGAAGGTAGCCGCTGGGCGCGTTGCCTCTGGCATCCAGCCCGTGGCGGATACGGCCTATTTCCAGTACGGCTGGAATGAGAAGAGTTTAAACGTCTCGCCAGCGGTGGGCATTTTCGTCGCAAAATCGGCGGGTATTGGCGAGGGACCTTTTACCAAAACCGAATATTCCATAGAGGTAGGCGTAGTGCTTTCCGGCGTGCAAAACGATGCACTTTCAAAGCAGAAAGCTATGCGTTACGCGCGCGCGCTTAAGGAAGTTTTCGAGAAGAATTGGGGTAAAATCAATAACTGCGTAACCCGAGAAAAAATAGAGACAATCGGCCCAATAGACTTTACGTTAAATCAAGATTCTATAGATGAATGCAAAATTGCTGGCGTCGCTATAAGCGGAACGCTAGGCTGATAATTAGGGGGAATTTTTTATGGCAGGTCTACTCGAACCGCGCATTATTTTTGGTATCCACTCGTTTACGCCTTTCCGTCGTTCGGACCGTAAGCCCTATGGTATTTCCAAGGTAATCGGTTCCGCATCCATTGGTCTTTCTGCTGACTTAGAGCAGCTCTTTGCAGGTTCCAATAAATTCGCGTGGGCTGCTGAAGCCAAAACCGTGAACGCGGAATTGAACGTAAAGATTAAAGAATATCCTGATTTTCTTTTCGAATTGTTTTTGGGCGCCTCTGTTACCTCTAACGCTTTGGATGCCTCTGGAACCGTAGAAGGTTTTGTAAACGTAAAAGGTGTTTCGATTAAAGACGCCACTAACGGTATGGCTTCCGTGGTTGTTACCACTGCTGCTAACCTAAAAGCTGGTAAGTATCTTTTGATCGCTACCTCTGCCGATGAAGCTGATTTATATCTCTACTCTGACGTAGATATTCAGCGCGGAGCAGATGTTAGCTACGTAGATAACTCTTTGAAAATTGCTAGCATCGATATCGGAACCGCCACGCAAAACGACGGCGCAACCACTGGTCTCTCTTTCACTAAAGTAGGAACTCCTAACTTTACTGTAGGCGATACTGCAGAGTTTACCGTTCGCCCGCCTACGACTAACTCCACTGAAATCGTGGTAGGTGCCGCTGGTGCTACCTTCCAAGCTTTCGGCGCACACATCGTGGCCCAAAAACGCGCAACTGGTGAAATTTTCACTATCGACGCTTACAACTTGATTGCCTCTGGTTTGCCAATCGCGATGGAAGAGCAAGCTTTCTCTCAGCCAGAAGTTAAACTTTCGGCACTCTATGATTCTGCACAAAACTGCGTGTTTCGTCTGAAGCATATTCTGCCAAGCTAATTAGTACGCTGACAGGCAAGATGCCTACCTTTGCTCCCGCTTCGGACGCCATGCCAAAGCGGGAGTTTTTATTTATGCGCGCTTGGAAATTTCGCGCATTTCGGCAATGGCATTTTCTTCGGCCACGGCTTTGCGAGCAGCGCGGTACATGGTTAGTTCCGCGTGATCAATTCGCTTTTGCTTAAGACCGTGGAAGAAAGCCCAGGTAACTCCGATAAGAGTGCCGACAGAAAAAAGAATTAAGAGCATGGCTACGATTACTATAATCATTTGAAGTCTCCTTTTTTAGGTGCGTAATTTAAAAGGGCTATGCGGATATATTCCGATCGATTGCCCTTGGCATATTGCAGGATTTTTGTTTCCAGCTTTTGCCCTTCCTCTACCGAGACTTTGCACGTCCAGGTTTGATTAAGAGAGTCAGCGTTTTTGGGGCTTAGTTTTCGTCGCATTAGCTTCCTTTATTTTTAATTCGACCAGTTTAATCATGCGGATAAATTGCTTATCGGTTTGCAGGCGTTTTCTTTTTTCGCCGGCGAGCATTTCAGCGTCCCAGTCGTCGTGGCGCAGGAAGCCTTTTAAAAACCCTAATCCTAGAACAACGCATTCCCTTAGTGCTAGTAGCTGGCGCACTGTAAGAGCTGCTTTTGGTGGGCGCTTTTTATTCATTAAATCCTCGCCATTAGTAGGTAGTAGCCGCCTACTGTGGCCAGCGTTAGTGCTATCAAAACCGATTCTTCGAAGGTGAATATTTTCATTGGCTGCTCCTTTGATCTTTTAAGTATACCAAACGGTATACCTGCTAGCAAGTAAAATCGGTATACCTGTTTTCCCAATGGTTGCTAGCACTTGCGGGAACCGTCTCCCACGTGAGAGGGTGGGCTTTATGAGCAACGTAGTCGCATTGAACCTAGAAGATTTAGTCCCCCAGGCGAGCAGCTTTAGCCTAGACAAATTCCCCGGGCAGGCCTTTAAACTAGGCGCCTATACCCTTGGCGTGCAGATATGGGTGACGAATAAATACGGCAAAGAGCGCTGGAATGATGCCGTGGCAAAGCAGGATATTGAGGCGCTGGCGGGCCTGGCCTATCACGTGCTGGATGCAGAGGGGCGTAAAACATTCCCCACCTTTGAGGATTTTTTGAATTCCGTGGTTACCTATGGTGACCGCCGGGAATTAATGAACGGCGTGCTTACTACCATGGGCCTATCTCAGCCGGTGCTTAAAAAGGCAACCGCGCAATTAGAAGATGCCGCCAAAAAAAAGCCAAAGCCCCAGAAAAACCATTCAACTGGGGCGAGTTCTACGATTTAATCGCCGCCGAGTACCACTATACGCTGGCGCAATTCCTTGACCTAACCATGCGCCAGGCGGTGGGACTTGCTAACGCAATACGTAAAAGGCACGCCCGCGATTTTTTCGAAAACATGACAATGCACCTACGCCTGGCGGGGGCTAAATCAATCCCCACTTTCCAAGAGGTATACCCCGACGAACCGGAAGAATCCTTAGACGTGACGAGTGATGCGGCGACTGTTAGCATGATGGATAAACTAGCCGCTGAAAAACTCAAGGAATTAGAAGCCCAATGGCAAGCAACGAACTCTTAATTAGAATTAATGCTGACGCGAAAAACGCCGTCAAGGCATTCGACGATGTTAAGAAGAGCAGCCAGGATTTACAGGACGTTCTAAACAAAGCATCTTTAATCGGCGCCGCAGTATTTGCAGCTCTTTCGGCGGAAGTATTTTTCTCGGTGCAGGCATTTGGCGAAGCCGAAGCTGCCAGTAACTCCCTCTCGCAGGCCCTACAAAACCAAGGGATTTTTACTACTGAATTAAAAGATCAGTACAAAGAATTTGCGGCAGTAGTTTCGGAAAAAACCGGAATTGACGACGACGCGATTGTTAAAGCGCAGGCCGTAGCTCAAGGATATTTGGGCCAAACAAAAATTACCGCAGAGTTAACCCAGGCGATTGTCGATCTATCGACTAAAACGGGCAGCCTTGATTCTGCCGCTACGGCGCTTGGTAAGTCTATCGGTACTTCTACTAACGCGCTCGCGCGCGAGGGATTAACTTTAAGAGAAGGCGCAACTGTAGCAGAAAAATATGCTGCTGCTATCAGCCTGGTGAGTGTGCGCTACGGTGACCAAGCCGCTGCCGCGAATAAAGCTAGCTTTGGGGTTAACGGCCTTAAGACAGCTTTTGGTAATTTGCAGGAGGGCATCGGAGCTAGGTTTGCACCCGCCATCACTTTAGTTGCTACTAAGCTTACCGAATTTTTAAAAACGGCAGAAAAAAATCCAGCGCTATTAGATTTAGCGGCGGCTTTTATTGCTGCCGGCCTTGCTATCGGTGGCGTGCTAGCTCTAGCAGGCCCTTTGACTGCAGCGTTTACTTCTCTAGGCGCTGCTGCAGCGGCTTTCGGGTTTACCTCTACTGCACTACTTGGCCCCGCTGGCTTATTAATTTTGACCGTTGGCGCGCTTACCGCCGGCGTTGTACTGCTCGCGCTCAACTGGGATAAAAGCTTACTCGCAATGGAAGCAACTGCAGTGCAGGTAGGCACTACTATTTCGGAAATATTTACGGGCCTGGCGCAGATTCTTGCCGGCATTCCCGCAGCCTTAACTGGATCGGGCGAGCAAGTAGCTGAAGGCTTTAAGCGTTTTAACGGCGCGGTGGCCGCTGGTTACGACGCTGCCGCGAAGGTAACTGCTGAAGGCGAAGCAAAAATTGCAGAGCAGAAAAAAGCTGCCCTTGAAACGCAAAACAAAGATAAAGCAGATGCCGCCGCTAAAACTAAAGCTATTGAGGATGCAGAAAAGGCGCGCAAAGATCGCACCACTGGCGCGCAAGATCAGTTGCAATTATTGCAGCTACAAAAAGCTAGCAAAGAGGCAATCGCGTTAAAGCAAGAAGAAGTAGGGATTTTAAAGAATCTTGAAACGGAGAAAAATGCTGCCGTTATTGCCGCCTCTGAAGCGCGCATTCAGCAGCTTAGAGATTTAGAAGATGCGCAATTTGAGCAAGATCAAGAGCGTGCAATTGAGTTTGATGCCCGTAAAAAAGAGCTGCTCGCACAACTGGAAGCAGAGGGCGTTAATACTGATCCAAATGCAAACCCGCTACTTGATCAGCAACTGGAAGCCCTGCGCACGCAACTGCAAACGAAGCAGGACGTAGAAAACCAATACGCAGCCGCGCGCCTGCAAGCCACGATTAAATCCGATAACGAATTTTTGCTTAACCAGAAAAAATTCGGAACGGCCTATGCGGTTATTTATAAGGCCATGCATAGCGAGATTTACGAAGGTTCTAAGCAAGCCTTTGGCGAATTAGCGCAGCTCCAGCAATCTTCGAACTCGACTTTAAAGAGTATCGGTAAAGCCGCAGCGATTGCCAATATCATTATCAAAACGGCCGAATCTGCCATGGCTATTTACGCAGGGTTTGCGACCATTCCGATTATCGGCCCAGTGCTGGGGGTAGCCGGCGCGGCTGCCGCCGTGGCGTTCGGCGCCGAGCAAGTAGGCCGCGTAAATGCTGCCGCAACTGGTGCGCTGGTAGAAGGCCCCGGCCAAAAAGATACCGTGCCGTTTATGCTCACACCTGGCGAGCTAGTATCTCCGCGCAAAAACTTTAATGAAGTAGTGAGCGGCGTACAAACCGAACGCAGCGGAATTATCGACGAAGTTCGCGACCGCCTAAGTTTGCTGGAAAATAGCGGCGGCGGTGGGGGCGTAGTGGTTAACATCCAAGGGGATTTTGTGGGCGATGAAGTTTTTGCCCAGAAAATCGGCACTGCTATCAGCGACCAGATTCAATTCAATAACCTGCGTTTCGTGGGAGTGAACGCTTAATGGCCCACAATATCCCAAAGATTGAATATGGCGGAATCATTCCTACCGTGATTACTTTCCCCTACCCCGCAACGGACGGCATGGGCAGGGAGATGCGCAACGTAAATCGCAAACGCACCGAATCTTTATCGGGCGTGCAGCAATCCGTTTTCTCGTCGATTGAGGTAATCAAAAAGCTAAAGTTTGAATGGCTTACCGAAGAGGATATGGACGCCCTGGAATTGTTTTTCGATAACTGGGCAGCTTACGGTAAATCGTTTCGGTATTTCGAAGATCAGCTTGGTGCAAGCTACGAAATTTATACTTTCGATCTAGATAAACTGACGCCCAAAGCAAAATGGGCTCAAGATGAAAATCGATATCGCTACGAATTAGATTTACAATTTCGCCGCGTACTTAACGGCGTGGAGGATACGGGCGCCATGGAAGCTGAAATTTTAAACAACCAGGCGGTGGCCGTCGACGTGGAAGGCCTAGTTTTAGACGAAGAAAAATACCTCTCCGCGCGCGTGTTCTACGAAATTCACCGCGAGACGGGTTCGGGCGAGCGCCTGGCAAATGGCGAGATGGTTTTCCTTTATTACAACGGCGCCTGGGATATCGATCCAGGCAGCGTTACGCAAATGCCAGGCGACCACGGAGTAGTGTTCTCCGTTACCGCTGGCGGCCAGGTGCAATACACTTCAGACAATATGGCCGGCGCCGATTATTTGGGCACCGTGCTATTGCGCAATTTTACGATTATCGGGGGCTAAATGTTTTTACGACTAGCAGCATTATTAGGGCTTTTACTTACAACGCATAGCATTGCAGCTATCCCCCAGACGTTTACCACTGACGTAATTTTTAACGGCAAGGTGAATGTAAATAAAGATTTTGCGGCGCTCCAAGCGACTAGCTCCGACACGGGAAACATTGACTCCCTCTCTGTGGCCGGCATTTACCAGCTAAGATTAACCGGGGCGGCCCCCGTTCTTCGCGGCCTGGCGGGTGGGGTTGCCGGCAAAGAATTGCTGCTCATAAACGGTTCTGGCGTGACTGTCACAGTTGAGATCGGAAGAGCACACGTCTGAACTC
>ERZ650308.1018-NODE-1018-length-14882-cov-5.135563_pt1 | contig 14882 bp, 12 predicted proteins | sample MGYA00376244_ERZ650308 | MGnify/ENA primary metagenome ERZ650308 (study PRJEB26733, sample SAMN07839295) | wastewater metagenome | biome: small river; feature: stream; material: water | place: USA: North Carolina | collected 2016-04-26 ...
CCATCAATCCTGGCATTTCAGCTTCTGCTAATTCAATTTCTTTTCTTCCCCAAGCTGCAAGCGAAATATCTTTCACTTTATAAGCTACAAATGGTAACGTTTGTGTACTCATCAATTTTGTATATTTGTTTTTTTAAATCTGGCGCAAAATTACAGAATAAGAATTTATTTTCACAAACATTTCTATTAAATTATGATTTGTTTACTTTGCTAAAGATTTGAAAAACAATTGAATATTATTTTTTGAAGCAATTCCTGCTGTACGTTCCAATTTTTTTGGCGTATTGCTTTTTTTCTAAGGCACTAAATGAGCTGCTCCCGAAGAGTCGGGATACGCTTTTTTGTACCAAGAAAAAAGGAGCACTACCCCCTTAAAAATGTCCACTTCCATCAGGGCTAAAACACACCCAATAGTAATGGCATTTTACAAATCAATAGCGATCACTCAAGGCACTACGGCTTATTTCTGGAGTATTTCGGAAGCGCTTGTTGATCTACAAAATGCCTGTACGCTTACTTCCAAATCGGAGCTGCGACTCGAAACCATGAAAGCCGAATCGCAACAAAAAGGATTTCTTGCCGTTCGCATGTTGCTGCAACACATTGGCCTTTCAGATGCCGATTTGAGCTACGATTCGAGCGGAAAACCCCATTTGCAAAACGGTAAACACATTTCCATTTCGCATTCGCATCTGTTTTCAGTTATCGCAATTAGTGACGAACCCGTGGGCATCGACATCGAACTCATCAAAGAAAAAACGTTGAAAATTGCGACCAGATACCTTGATGTTTCTCATTTGGAAGAGCTATCTGTTGCAGATCAAACGATCAAAGCAACGATTATTTGGGGAATCAAAGAAGCCGTTTTTAAAATTAAAAGCCAACCCGGAATTAGTTTTCCAAACCATATTTTCGAATCGGATTTTGCCATTTCCGACCAGAAAACCAAGGCGCAATTACGTTTTAATGACAGCATTGAAAATTTTAATATTGTTTTTGAAACCCTTGAAAATTATGCGTTTGTGTGCGCACTTCCTCAACTAAGTTCTAACGTATGATTGATTTTTTGATAGCTCAATATAAAAACGCTTCCACTACACAAATCCTGCTTGAGTTTGTGGCTTTTTTAATGGGAATTATCAGCGTGTATTGTGCCAAAAAAGAGCATATTTGGGTGTACCCAACCGGATTAATTTCTACTATTATCACGGTATATTTATTATATCAAGCGCAATATTTTGGAGACATGACCATGAATGTTTATTATTCTATCATGAGCCTTTTTGGGTGGTACAAATGGAATCAAAAAGTAGCAGAAAAGCCAATGCCGATTTCCCGAACCACCGATAAAGAAAAATGGATTGGAGTTATGTTATTTATAATGACAATGATCATAACGTATGGGGTGTATGTTTTTTTTGGATATACACTTAAAGTTCCCAATTATATTGATATTTTTACATCGGGAATTTTTTTCACAGCCATGTGGTTCATGGCGCTCAAAAAAATCGAAAATTGGACTTTGTGGATTATTGGTGATTGCATTGCAGTACCTTTATTTGCTTATAGAGGCCTCGGTATGTTATCGTTACAATATTTAATTTTTACAATTTTAGCTGTTTTAGCTTACATAGAATGGAGAAAGATCTTAAACAACAACCATCAGACATCCTAAAAATTGCGTTGTATGGTCCTGAATCTACAGGAAAAACGACACTTGCAAATCAGTTGGCTGATGCATTTCATACCATTTGGACTCCCGAATTTGCGCGTGATTATTTACAGCAAAAGTGGGATGCTACTCAGCAATCATGCACTTTAGAAGATTTGCTCCCAATTGCTGTTGGACAAACCAAATTGGAAAATGAAGCCTTAGAACATGCCAATGCCATTTTGTTCTGTGATACCAATTTAATGGTCACTAAGGTCTATTCTGAATGGTACTACCAACAATGTGATCCGGAGTTACAAAAAGCAGCCAAAAAGCACAAATACGACTTGTTTTTGCTTACCGATATTGATGTTCCATGGGAAAAAGATGATTTGAGGGATACGCCCGAGCACCGAAATGCTACTTTTGATTTTTTTGAAAAAGCACTCATCGACAACCACAAACCGTACATCAAATTGTCTGGAAACAAAGAAGTGCGATTACAAAAAGCGATTGATATTGTGCAACAACTACAGATCGCTAAAGAATTAGGTTTTACATCATATGATTTTGTATCGATTTACCAAAAAGGAATTTCGTTAGCTACTTTATCGAAACAATTTCATTTTTTACGAAACGGAGTTCCCGCTCTTCGGTTGGACAGACCCGCTACTTTGCACGATGGGATTCAATCGTTAACCCCAGAAGAAGCAAAATATCATGCTGATTTTTTTGACGAAAAGAAACGCGTTTTACAACTTAAAAAATTTGTACCCGCATCGGGAGCCGCAAGTAGAATGTTCAAATTTTTACTTGAATTCATCCATGATTTTGACATCGACAACGAATCGATTAACGCTTATATCAATAGAAAAAACGATCAAAATTTAGCACTGTTTATTTTTGCCAAAGAAAAATTTCCGTTTTATAACGACGTACTAGCAGCAACTCAAAAAACCTATCCTGATTATTTGAATTTTAATTCGGATTTGAAAGAGTATACGTTCATAAAGACGTTGTTATTGCATTCAGATTTTGATTATTCTAACAAGCCTAAAGGAATTTTGCCTTTTCATCATTACGCAAACCATGTGGCAACACCGATAGAGGAACATATTAAGGAAGGTCTTGCTTACGCTTCTTCAAAAGGAAAAAGCCACCTTCATTTTACTGTTTCTGAAGAACATCTGGAGGGTTTTCAGTCAAAAGTAAATTCAATGTTGAATTCGTATCAAGCATCTTATAATACTGAAATACACGTTTCGTTCTCTTTTCAAAAATCGGCAACAGATGTCATTGCTGTTACTAAAGAAAACGTTCCTTTTCGAGATGAAAATGACAGGATAATTTTTAGACCTGGCGGACACGGAGCACTGATTGAAAATTTGAATCAGCTCCATTCCGATCTGGTTTTTATAAAAAACATCGACAATGTGATACAAAATCATACCGATGAAATCGCCTTGTATAAAAAAGCATTAGCAGGTATTTTGCTGCAAATACAAGAACAGACATTTGCCTGTTTAAAATTACTTGAAAGCGAACAAATTTCAAATGAAAACATACACGAAATTGAAAAATTTGTGACATCCAAACTCAATCAGCGAGTAAGTGAAGGGTTTGCTAAATATACCAAAGAAAGTAAAATTGAATATTTATTTTCAGTACTTCATCGCCCCATACGAGTTTGCGGCATGGTTAAAAACGAAGGTGAGCCAGGAGGAGGACCTTTTTGGGTTAAGAACGAGAAAGGACAATTATCATTACAAATTGTGGAAGCCTCACAAATTACTGAAAATCAATGGTCAATTTCTCAAAAAGCAACGCATTTTAATCCCGTTGATTTGGTTTGCGGACTCAAAGATTACCAAGGACAATCGTTCAATTTGTTGGAATTTGTGGATGAAAATACCGGCTTTATAGTTGAAAAAAATAAAAACGGAAAGACCATAAAAGCCTACGAACTTCCCGGTTTATGGAATGGAGCTATGGCAAATTGGTTGACTGTTTTTGTAGAAGTTCCGCTGCTTACTTTCAATCCCGTAAAAACAGTAAACGATTTATTGAAAGCCACACATCAACCTACACATGGATAGTGAAAAATTAATCAGCGAACTTACTTTTAAAGCGGTTAGAAGTAGTGGTCCAGGGGGTCAAAATGTAAACAAAGTTGCATCTAAAATAGTCTTGATTTTTGATTTATTGCACTCAAAAGCCTTTTCGGAAGACGAAAAAACGTTGCTTAGAACCCGGCTTGCTTCCAAGCTAACTCAAGATGAACATTTGCTACTTACCTGTGATGAAGACCGCAGCCAAATAAAAAACAAAGAGCTCATCATCAAACGATTTTTATCCCTAATTACAAAATCGTTAATCGTTCCAAAGCTCAGAAAACCAACAAAAATTCCCCGTAGTGTGATTGAAAAAAGGTTGAAAAACAAGGCCAATAATGCCTTAATTAAACAAAATAGAAAGAAACCTTTGCTCTAAATTATCGCTCTAGATTGCTTTTATATTTCTAAAAAAATACAGTATCTTTGTGCTGTCTCAAGGGGTGCTCCAAATAACGAGCTGAGATTATACCCAATGAACCTGAGCAGGTAATGCTGCTAAGGGAAGAACGAACTAGATGTGCTATTAGAAGTATGCCGATGTTCTAGAGTATCCAATTTAATTATAAACAAGAATAATGTACCCCTGTTATTCGTAATTTTTTTTACGAATGCAAACTTTATTTATGATGGGTCTAAAGACCAAAGACCAAAGTCGAAAAGTACTTTTAGCAAGTTGCTTACTCGGTAGTTGTTTACTTTCTTTTTCGCAAGAAAAACCATTGGATTCCACAAAAGTGAATCCGTTAGACGAAGTTTTGGTTTCGGCTGTTCGTGTAACCAAAAAAACGCCGATCAGCTTTTCCAACCTAGATCAAAAAGAAATTAAAACCCGAAATTTGGGTCAGGATATTCCCGTATTGATGAATTTTATGCCTTCTGTGGTTACCACTTCAGATGCTGGAAATGGTGTGGGTTATACCGGAATTCGTGTGCGAGGTACCGATGCGACTCGAGTGAATGTGACTCTTAATGGTATTCCTTACAACGATTCTGAAAGCCATGGAACATTTTGGGTAAACATGCCCGATTTTGCTTCATCTGTGCAAAGTATCCAACTGCAAAGAGGCGTTGGAACATCAACTAATGGGGCTGGTGCATTTGGCGCAAGTCTTAACTTATTGACCGATTCGTATTCAAAAACAAGTACAGGTGAAATTTCGAATTCGTTTGGAAGTTTTGCAACACGAAAACATACCCTAAAGTTCAGTTCCGGTTTGTTACAGGATCACTTTGAGTTATCAGGACGGATTTCTAATGTTGTGTCCGACGGATACATTGATCGTGCTTCTTCTGCATTGAAATCGTACTTTTTTCAAGGTGCATTTGTAGGAAAATCTACTTTGATAAAAGCATTGGCTTTTGGCGGATCTGAAAAAACGTACCAATCTTGGAATGGTATTGGCGCTGAAACATTGGCAACCAATCCTACGTTTAACTCAGCCGGAATTTACACCGATGCTTCGGGAGCCGTTCAATTTTATGATAATGAAACCGATAATTATCAGCAACATCATTTTCAATTGCATTGGAATGAAAAATGGTCGACGAGTTGGTCTTCTACAATTGCATTGCATTATACAAAAGGCAAAGGTTATTATGAAAATTTTAAAGAAGATGCGGCGTTAAACGAATACGGTATCTTTACTACGGGAACAGAAACAACAACCGATTTGGTGCGTCAAAAGTGGTTAGACAATGACTTCTACGGAACTACTTTTTCTATAAATTATAAAAAAGAAAAGGTTGATTTTATTCTGGGTGGCGGATGGAATACCTATAAAGGGAATCATTTTGGTAAGGTGGTTTGGGCACAATCTATACCGTCTAATGCCTATTTAGGTAATAAGTACTATGCTTTTTTCGGAGACAAATCGGATGTCAATATATTTGCTAAAATCAATTATCAATTGACAGAGAAATGGAGTATTTATGGTGATGTGCAATATCGAAATGTCGGTTATAATGCAAATGGGGTGCAGGCAGAAGAAGTGTCCGATACATTTCGTTTTTTAAACCCAAAAGCCGGTTTGAATTGGGATATAAACAAGCACAATTCGGTTTATGTATCTTTTGCTAAAGCACAAAGAGAACCGAACCGAACCGATTATGAAAGTGGAAATACACGTCCCGAAAAATTAAATGATTATGAATTAGGCTGGCGATGGGCAACAAAAAAAGCCCAAATAAGTACAAACATGTACTATATGGCCTATACAGATCAATTGATTTTGACGGGAAATTTGGATGAGGTTGGAAACCCTATTCGATCCAATAGTGAAAAGAGTTATCGTTTGGGATTGGAGGTTGAAGCCCAATTCATGCTTTCAAATACAATTAGTATTCGCCCCAATTTTACCATTAGTCAAAATAAAAACGTTGATTTGAAAGTGGATGCAACTCGTATAGGCACAAAGGATATTGCATATTCACCTGCTTGTGTTGCAAGTAACATGCTGATTATTAAGCCATTTAAAGGACTTCAATTATCAGTACTTTCAAAATTTGTAAGTGAACAATACTTAAACAACATTGAATTGCCAGAAGCAAAACTTGCAGATTATTTTGTAAATGATTTGAATGCGGTGTATGAAATAAAAACAAATTCGGTTTTTCATTCCATTACCATCTCAGGATTGTTGAACAATTTTCTCAATAAAAAATACGTATCAAATGGGTACATGTGGGATGTATATCCTTATTATTATCCCCAAGCGGGCACCCATTTCTTTTTAGGGGTAACCTTGAAATTTTAATTGTAAACTCTAATTACAGAACCAACGACTTCTACGCGATAAGGTTTAAGAGGATATTGTTTTCCTATCGCTTGTCCGGTGAATAAATTGTATTGTTCGCTTTGGCATTGACATACGCCGTTTATGCCGCTAAGGGTAAGTCGGGAACAGGTTGCCATGGCTTGATTAGGGCATGAACCATCGTAGGCTACATAGCTGTTTCCAGTATTAAAAATAATGACACCATTGCTAGGCGCGTTGGCTTGAAACACTCTAACGCCGTTGCTAGGAAATTTAAGAGCATTGTACAAAGGCAAATCGGTATTTACCTCCATCGAAAAATTATAATTGGGTAAATAGGGATTATTGTTGTTAAAGTTATCGCTGCCGCAACCTAAAAGAAGCGCAAAACAAAGTGAAATTAAAAAATATTTTTTCATAGTATTTTTTTAAACAAGTAGTATCAAGTAACAATTAATTTAAGTAACTTTGTCTTGATTTAATAAACAAAAGTAGGAATTTAATAAACAAAATTATATATCTTTGAAAAAGAAATCCCATGCCAATGGGATTTCTTCTATTTTAAGATAAGGTCAAATTAAAACAGACTATTTATAGTGCAACCATAAATAGCTTTTGAGTGAGTTAAAGCTAGTAAATAAATTAAAATTATGAGCAACGTATCGTATTATACCGCCGAAGGATTAAAAAAATTAAGAGAAGAACTTGATTATTTAAAAAATGTAATGCGTCCAAAGGCATCACAAGATATTGCAGACGCAAGAGATAAAGGAGATTTGTCTGAAAATGCAGAATATGATGCTGCAAAAGAAGCACAAGGAATGCTAGAGATGCGTATTGCAAAATTAGAAGAAACCCACGCTAACGCTCGATTGATTGATGAAAGCCATTTGGATACTTCCAAAGTATTGGTGTTGTCTAATGTGAGAATAAAAAATCAAGCCAACGGAATGGAATTAAAATATACATTAGTTGCTGAAAGTGAAGCGGATTTAAAAACAGGTAAAATATCAGTTACTTCGCCTATTGGAAAAGGGTTGCTAGGTAAATCAGTGGGAGAAATTGCTGAAATTACGGTTCCTAACGGGACCCTTAAATTTGAAGTTTTAGAAATTTCTCGTGACTAATACGATCGATTATGGCTACCATTTTTACAAAAATTATTGAAGGGGAAATTCCGTGTTATAAAATTGCTGAAACCGATCAGTTTCTTGCTTTTTTAGATGTAAATCCGAATGCGAAAGGACACACTTTGTGTATTCCGAAACAAGAAATCAATAAGCTATTTGATATAGACGAAGACATGTACCTTGGATTGATGCAGTTTTCCAAAAAAGTGGCTCTTGCTATTGAAAAAGCAATTGAATGCAAACGTGTTGGCATGGCCGTAATTGGACTTGAAGTGCCGCATGCGCATGTTCATTTGATTCCTTTAAACGAGATGGATGAGATGCGTTTTCAAAATAAAGTAAGCCTCACCAAAGAAGAGTTTGAAGCAACAGCAACAGCGATTCAGAGCTATTTATAGCATTCCGAACTTTATGGGAGTAAGTAGTTTTTCCAACTCCAATCACCTACATACATAATTAAAGTACCCTTTTTAAACTGATTTGAAGGGTAGTTCCTTTGTCTATTTCTGAATGGAGTACGCGAATTTTTCCTTTGTGGTACTCTTCCACGATTCGTTTGGTAAGTGACAATCCCAATCCCCAACCTCTTCTTTTGGTCGTAAATCCAGGTTCAAATATTTTTTTGAATTGCTTTTTAGGAATTCCTTTTCCTGAGTCGGATACGTTTATTTTGATCCACGCTCCTTCGACTTCAATGACTATTTTTAATACTCCTTTACCTTTCATGGCATCGACCGCATTTTTCATTAAATTTTCGATGGTCCAACTGTGCAATTCTGGGTTTAATAAGGCCTTAATTGAGGTATTGGGTGCTTTGAAATGAAAGGCAATTTGTTTCGAAAAACGATCTTTTAAGTAATCGAACGATTGCTGTGTTTCGGCTACAATATCTTGAACTGATAAAATCGGTTCTGAACCAATTTTTGAAAAACGATCGGTAATGATTTGCAAGCGGTTGATGTCTTTTTCAATTTCGGTAATGGTTGTCTCATCTACATTGTCTGCTTTCATGATTTCGAGCCAACCAATGAGTGATGACAAAGGCGTTCCAATTTGGTGCGCTGTTTCTTTTGCCATACCAGCCCACAGTTTGTTTTGCGTGGCCATTTTGGTGCTTCTGTAAAAATTGTACACCACGGTAGCAAACAAAATAATGATCAAAAACAGCGCTACGGGATAGTATTTTAATTTTGTAATAAGCGCCGAATCACCATAATAAACATATTGAGATTTACCTTGGTCGTATTCAATTTTTATGGGTTCGTTTTGTTTTTTTAGCTCGTTTAAAAAGGCATATAATGAAATCGAATCTTTTGCAACTGACTCGTCAATATTTGCATGGCTAATGATGACATTATTTTCTAATTTTATGAGTGGAATGGTTTTGTTACTACTTAATATTTCCAGGTTCAAATCGACATTATCGTTTTCAAGATCAGCTTGCAATAATGATTTTTGTGCGGCCGCCCAAACTTGCATTTTGAGACGTTCTTCCGATTTAAATATTTGAAAAAAAGTATACGTGTTCCACAATATCAATGAGACAATGAAGAAAGAAGCGATAATAATGATCCAACGAGTAAGATTTCGCTTATCTGAAAAATACATAAAATTTTTGTTTTAAAAGTAAGCAATATTTTGAAACATTCTATTTTTTAATACAAAAGAGTAGTTATTCATTGAATTTCTAACCGTCTGTACAGCCCCGATAGAGCCGATATCCTCCCGATAACTTCAAGTTATCGGGAGATAAAGGCGAAAGCGGGACAGGTTATGTGGCACAACCTATTTGGGTGCTGCTACATAGAGAAACTAAGGCTGAGCACGATGTTTCTTCCCATGTTTGGAATTCCGTCCGATTTTAATCGGGAAAGTTGAGAAATATAGCGTTTATCCAATACATTATTGGCATTTAGTTGCAATTGGATGGGTGTTTGACGCCACTTAATTTTGGTGCTGAAAAGCAAATTAACCAAAGTATAATCTACGGATTTTGTTTCAAAAACACTTGGATGATTTTGGTTAAATACATGTTCTACCTCTACTGAAGTAAAGGTATCGATGAAAGAGTGCGAATTCTTGAACTCCGTTTTAAATGCGGTATTCCATTTGTTGGCTGGAATGAGTGGGATGTTTTGGTTGTTGGTTTGTTTCCCTGTAACCGATTCAAAACTAGAAGTGATGTGCAACCAATCGATGGGATGTGGATGGAAATGAATTCCGGCTTCACCACCAAAGAGATTAGCGTTGGCTTGAGTGTAAATAAACACATTGTTGTTGTCAATAATTGCTCCGTTTGGACTGATAAAAATGTAGTTGTTGATGGTGTTGTAAAATCCGTTAAGGAAAAACTCAAAGTGTGGATTTCGGTATTCTACATTGAAATCGGTTTGAAAATTTTGCTCGCTTTTTAAGGTATTGTTTCCAATTTCATATCGATTACTGCCTTCATGTACTCCGTTTGAGGTAAGTTCTGCTAAGTTTGGAGCTCTAAAACCGGATGCCAGGTTGAGTCTAAAAATTATTTTTTCTTTCAGTTTTGTTTTGAATCCAAGTGAGGCATTCACAGAATTAAAATTTCGGTTTAACGCTTCAAAATACCCTTCCGATCCTGTTTGGCCCGCAGTTTGACTTGTTATTTTTCGATGGTCCCATCGTACTCCGGCTTGTAAACTGTGCTTGTTCCAACTGTAATATGAAGTAGTAAAAAAGCCCAAGTCGGTTGTTTTGGCATCGGGAATAAGGAGTTCTTCACCCAAGTTGGTGTTGGTTTGTGCCATTCCTTGTGTTCCAACAATGGTTTCCAGTTTTCCTTTTTTGGGCAAATAATATTTCAGGTTGAAGTTGCCGGTTTTCAGTTTCATTTTCAATAGGGCAGTTGGACTGTCCTCAAATTCACTCCGTTGGTTGTCTATGTATCCCAAATCGGCTTCTATTTTTGAATTTGAAAAGCTATAAACCGAATTCAAACTCACAATTTGACTGTTTACTTTTTGTTTGGGATAGTCGGGCTTGTGCGATTGCGTTTGCTCCTCGATGCCGTTTTCTGGAATTCCCAAATTCAATAGATTTATATTGTATCTCAATACCGTTGAAAAATTATTTTTGGAATAACCCAAACCTGTTTTTACATCCCATTCGTTATATCGGGTATTGGTTACTCGGTCACCTTTTGCCACTTTGTAATCGGCATGGGAGCTGTAACTTGCATTCGAAGAAAATTGGAGGTCTTCTCCCGAAACTTTGTATCCGATAGCAGTCGTATTTCCAGATGTATTGGTAAAGTAGGTGTTTTTGAAGCTAAATGCCTCCGATTTTTGAGGGGCAAATTTTTCGGGATTAAAATACAGTACGCCACCCAAGGCATCTGATCCGTAGAGCAATGAAGCAGGTCCTTTGATCACTTCAAAACTATCAACCCCCGAATCGTTTAGTCCCAATCCATGCTCTTCACCAAACTGTTGGTTTTCAAGTCGCACGCCTTGTGAATAGACAAGGACCCGATTTCCGCTTAATCCTCGAATGACAGGTTTCCCGATAGAATTTCCAGTAGAAATAACCGAAACCCCCGGAATTTTTGATAAACCTTCCGATAGGGAAATGGCGCCCTTTTGCTGTATTGAATTTATTTTTATATGTTCTACTTTCATCACATTTTGTGATTGTAGTTTATTAAAAGCAGTAGATACAATGACTTCATCCATTTGATGAATACTGTCTTTTTGTTGTTGTTGGGTTGCTTCTTGAGAAAAACTCATGATGGAATAACCCAGTAGTATAGGGAAAACTATTTTTTTCATATTGTTTGTAAAAAATGATGATTAGAACCTACCTAGCAAATGGCAAATACACTATTTTGTATTGCATGTACAAGGAAAGTAATGGAATAAAACACTTATATAAACAATAATCTTGGGGGCGCTCTATCGGCAAACAAACATCCAGAGAAGATGGAATTGGTTTGTTGTTTATAGAAAAAACTCGAATAAGAATAATCTTGAAAATGTACTATTTTGAAGCAATAGACAGGTGATTCAGAGACACCAGTAAACGCAAAATCACAGGCAAAACAATGATCTAATGGGGTATGTGCATGGTTGATTTGATCAAGCCCTTTTGCATAATGGTGTTCACAGTGTTTTTCTTGAAAAACAGCATAGAGATGTTCCCATGAGTGAGCTGCTTGCAAAACAATTGCAAGTAATATATATCCTGAAAAGGACAAACTCATAAGAATCGATTTTCTTTTCATGCGGTACAAAAGTAAGGAAAAAGTAGTGTTTTTTTTCTTTTAACACATTATAAACAAAAAGAGAAAGTTTTAAAAAGATTAACTATTTTTACCAATTATAAATAAAATGCCATGTCAGAAAAAAAACGACTCTATCTTTTAGATGCCTATGCCTTGATTTTTAGGGGGTATTTTGCTTTTATCAAAAATCCAAGAATCAATTCAAAAGGAATGGACACTTCTGCTATCATGGGGTTTATGAATGCCTTGATGGATGTGATAAAAAGAGAAAAGCCAGATCATTTGGCAGTCGCTTTTGATAAAGGCGGGAGTACGTATCGATATGAGATGTATCAGGAATACAAAGCTCACCGTGATGAAACACCTGAAGCCATTAAAATTGCCGTACCCTACATACAAGAGCTTTTACGCGCCATGCATATTCCAATCATTGAAGTGGCAGGTTTTGAAGCCGACGATTTAATTGGAACGATCGCAAAACAAGCCGAAAAGCAAAACTATAAAGTCTTTATGGTTACTCCCGATAAGGATTTTGCCCAATTGGTTTCTGAAAATATTTTCATGTACAAGCCGGCCCGAATGGGAAATGATATCGAAATTTGGGGTATTCCAGAAGTCCTTCAAAAATTTGAAATTGAACATCCAGAACAAGTCATCGATTTTCTTGGAATGATGGGTGATGCTGCCGATAATATTCCGGGATTACCTGGTGTGGGTGAAAAAACAGCGAAGAAATTTTTGGCTGAATTTGGAACCATGGAAAATTTGTTGGCCAATACGCATCAGCTGAAAGGCGCCATAAAAGACAAAATTGAAGCCAATGCCGAATTGGGAATTTTATCTAAAAAATTAGCTACCATATTATTGGATTGTCCGGTTACGTTTGATGAGAAAGACTATGAGCTTTCAACACCCGATGTGGAGAAAACCGATGCCTTGTTTCAAGAGTTGGAGTTTCGACAAATGAAAGCCCAGTTTGATAAATTATACAACCCTCAATCTGCAGAAGGTGCTGCTGTTACCGAAGCGCCAATTAAAAAAGCCGTTTCGAAAAAAACCAGTGACGAACAATTCGATTTGTTTGGTTTTAGTGATGATGCAGAAGATAGTACTGTTGCGCATTCCCACTACGCAACTTTGGAAAACACTTCACACAATTATACGGTTGTTCATGGTGATTTGGGAACAAGATTGTTTTTACAAACGCTGATGCAACAGACGTCGGTTTGTTTTGACACCGAAACAACAGGAATTGATGCCTTGAATGCCGAATTAGTAGGCATGTCTTTTTCTTGGGCAAAAGGAGAAGCTTATTATGTGCCGTTTTCAGAAAACCAAGAAGAAGCCCAAATTTTGCTTGAAAAATTCAAACCCTTTTTTGAAAGTGAATCCATCGAAAAAATAGGTCAAAATATTAAATATGATTTGAAAATTCTTGCCAATTATGGCATTCAAATCAAAGGAAAATTATTTGACACCATGATTGCGCACTATTTGATCAATCCCGATATGCGTCATAATATGGATGTGTTGTCGGAAACGTATTTAAAATATTCGCCTAAATCCATCGAAACATTAATTGGTAAAAAAGGTAAAAATCAATTGTCGATGCGCGATGTGGCATTAGAAGACATCAAAGAGTATGCTGCAGAAGATGCCGATGTTACGTTTCAATTGAAGCAAAATTTTAGCCCAATTTTGGACAAAGCTGAAACCAAAAAATTGTTTGATGCAATTGAAATACCACTTGTGCCCGTTTTGGCCTCTATGGAACGAGAAGGAATTAACCTTGATGTGCCCTTTTTGAAGGAAATGTCGGTTGAAATGGCTAAAGAAAGTGCTGCCTTAGAGCAAAAAATATATGAAACCGCTGGTGAGAAATTCAATTTGGCCTCTCCTAAACAGTTGGGTGATGTATTGTTTGATAAATTAAAAATTGGAGGCGCAAAACAGAAAAAAACCAAAACAGGTCAATATGCTACAGGTGAAGAAATTTTGTCCTATTTGGCCAACGATCATCCGATTGTAAAAGACATATTGGATTGGCGTCAAATGGTCAAATTACAAAGTACGTATATCGATGCGTTACCTAACCAGGTTGATAAAAAAACCGGCCGAGTTCACACCGATTATATGCAAACGGTTGCTGCAACAGGTCGCTTAAGCTCGAATAATCCGAATTTACAAAACATTCCTATTCGAACCGAAAGAGGCCGATTGATTAGAAAAGCGTTCATTGCTCGTGACGAAAATTATTCGTTGGTTTCTGCCGATTATTCTCAAATCGAGCTTCGGATCATTGCTGCCTTGTCGGGTGAAGAAAACATGATCAAAGCCTTTCAAAACAACGAAGACATTCATAAAAGTACCGCAGCAAAAGTATTTAACGTTCCGCTGGATGAAGTGACAAAAGAGCAAAGAAGCCATGCTAAAACGGTTAATTTTGGAATCATTTATGGAGTTTCTGCTTTCGGATTGTCCAATCAAACATCGCTTTCACGAAAAGAAAGTGCCGAATTGATTGATGCTTACTATCAAACCTATCCCAAACTAAAATCATACATGTCGTCTCAAGTAGATTTTGCACGCGAAAACGGATATGTTCAAACAGTCCTTGGAAGAAGACGTTATTTAAAAGATATTAATTCGGCAAACATGATGGTGAAAAGTGGTGCGGAACGAAATGCAGTAAATGCACCTATTCAAGGTTCGGCAGCCGATATTATCAAAATCGCCATGATCAATATCCATCACAAACTAACCTCTGAAGGCTGGAAATCAAAAATGCTTTTGCAAGTACATGATGAGCTTGTTTTTGATGTGCATCATTCAGAATTAGAGCGTATCCAACCCATGATTAAGCATGAAATGGAAAATGCCTTTAGAATGGATGTTCCTTTGGAAGTTGAAATTGGTGTTGGAAAAAATTGGTTGGAAGCACATTAATAAATAGCTGAATTTTTATTAAATAAGTTTATTCAA
>ERZ650308.1019-NODE-1019-length-14864-cov-5.189952_pt1 | contig 14864 bp, 13 predicted proteins | sample MGYA00376244_ERZ650308 | MGnify/ENA primary metagenome ERZ650308 (study PRJEB26733, sample SAMN07839295) | wastewater metagenome | biome: small river; feature: stream; material: water | place: USA: North Carolina | collected 2016-04-26 ...
CCACCTTCTAATATATCTACTTTTGCATTTGCAAATCTCTCATATATCTCTTCTATGAATTCTATATCTGTCTCAATATTCGGGAAGACTTTAATCATCTCATCATAAGTGATGAAGCCGCGCTCTTTACCTTTCTGCAATAGCTCTTCTATATGTGCCTCGCGAGCGTGCGCTTTCTTACTAGGCTTATTCTCTTCCACTTTCCGTGTCTCTACTTTCTTTTTTTCTTCTTTTTTGTTTGAAGTTTGAGATTTGGCTTTTGCTTTATTTTCTACTTTCTTAGTTTTGACAATAGGATTTTTACTCACCATCTTCTTGGCTACTTTTTTATTTTGTTTAGCTTGTGGCTTCTTTGCTATTTGCTTTTTACTTTTTACCACTTGTTTATTATTTGAAACTTTTTTAACCACTTTCTTGATAGGCTTAGTTGCTATCACCTTCTTCTTATTGGAAACTTGAGACTTGCTTTTTGTTGCTACAGTCTTCTTATTTGCGGCTTGGGTCTTGTGACTTGCTACTTTTTTATTTGATTTTGATAATTTTCTTGTATTTGGTCGGTAAATAAATTGATTTCTTCGCCTGTTTCTACATCAATAAATTTTCGAGGGGTCGAATCAAAATCAAAACCCAATTCGGTTTTAGAATCAAAAACATGAAACAAAACGACCTTATGCTTGTTGTGTCTCAAATGTTGCAAAGCACTAAATAAAGCCTCTTCGTTTCCCGACTGAAACATATCAGTAAATAAAATAATCATGGAACGTCGATGGATTTTCTCTGCAATTTGATGTAAAAACGTAATGGTATCGGTACTTTTTGAAACTTTCGGTTGCTCCAAAAGTCCCTCAAGCGCATTTAAAATCATTCGATGGTGACGATCGCTCCCTTTCTCTGGCGCATAATATTCGTAAGTATCCGAAAAAACACTCAACCCTACTGCATCACGTTGTTTTTTCAATACATTCATCAAAACTGCCGATGCTAATACCGCGAATCCTATCTTACTTTCATAAAAAGGCTGATTTTCTTTTACAATGGGGTAATGCATCGACGAAGAATTATCAATAATAATATGACATCGCAAGTTGGTTTCTTCTTCGTATTGCTTAGTGAACAAACGATCGGTTTTAGCAAACAATTTCCAATCAATATGTTTGGTGCTTTCTCCTGAATTATACACTTTATGCTCGGCAAATTCAGCTGAAAAACCATGAAACGGACTCTTGTGCATTCCCGAAATGAATCCTTCCACCACTTGATGAGCCAACAACTCCAAATGACGAAAACTAGAAACAATATCTCTTTGTGATTCAATATTCATTACCCAAATATAAGAAAACGATTGGTACTTTACATAAAGCAAAAAGGATTGACTTTCGCCAATCCTTTGTTTATATCAATGCAATCCGTCGATTACAATAATGCGTCTAAACTATCTGCATAGGTTTGCTTTGGAGCTACACCTACTTGTTTTCCTACTACTTCTCCATTTTTGAAAATCAAAACCGTTGGAATGTTTCTGACACCGTATTTTGCTGCAAATTCTTGGTTAGCATCTACGTCCACTTTTCCAACAACTACTTTACCTTCGTATTCATTGCTCAATTCATCAACGATTGGCCCAACCATTCTACATGGACCACACCAAGCTGCCCAAAAATCTACTAATACTGGTTTGTCTGATTTCAAAACTACTTCGTCAAAAGTAGCATCTGTTATTGCTAATGCCATAATATCTTTCTTTTTACTTGTTTATTAATTGTACTGCAAATCTATAAATTAAAAACCATTCTTACATCACTCTTAAATTAGTTTTGATTATGAATGTATTGCCTTTTTTTATAAGCCAATTTAGTTCAACTTGAAGTTAATTTGTCTTTTTTCTAATTCCAACAGCAACTCGTTGGATATTTTAACTTTTAATTTTCGACTCGGCATACTTAATTTAGTTACCACATTGATTTCTTCTACTTCGGTAGTCGTGCTAATTTTTTGAGTTTCCATCAAAGGAACATCAGCATCTTCAGCATCGGTCTCCTCTACAAATATTTCTTCTTCGGTTTCTGCAATTTCAGAAGTAGTTTCGACAATTTTAGTGATTTTTTCCAATTCCATGATTTCGAAAGTAACGGTATTGTCTCCTTTATTCTCTTGGAAAAGTTGGTTCAATTGCTGAATGAAATCGGACTGAATATCGTTGATATTCAACAATAGCACTAATTTTTTGGCAAAAGAAGGCAAAACATCCTGCAAATATTGGATTAACGTAAACTGCAATCGAGGTTCTCCTTTTTTACCCGTTTCTTTATCTGCCCATCCTTCTTTCACTAAAACTCGCATATAGGTAAAGTTATTCTGAATCAAAAAGTGACGGAATTTCAAATACTCTTCTCCAAAGATTCTAAACTCGTAACTTTCATCATACCCTTCTAGAAAAAAGGAAGCCCAGCCTTTACCGTTTTTAGCCACACGATGTTGTACATTATTAATTATTCCGCCAAAAGAAAGTGTTTTACCCACATACTGTTCTAAGTGTTTCAGTGCCTCCAACTTAGCATTGCAGAAATATTTCATCTCAAACTTAAAATCATCCAACGGATGACCTGAAATATAAATTCCAACGACTTCTTTCTCCTTGGCTAATTTTTCCATCGTACTCCAATCCTCGCAAGGCGGCACCACAGGCTCGGCAATTTGCACATCGCTACTTTCTCCAAACAAACTCACTTGCGATGAATTTTCATTTTCTTGGAACTTGGCTCCGTAACGCATTGCTTTTTCGTAGAAGGTAATTCCATCACCATCATCATGAAAATATTGCGCGCGGGTAGTCCCTTCAAACGAATCAAATCCTCCGGCTAAAGCCAAATTCTCTAACGCTTTTTTATTGGCAGCACGCAAATCAATACGTTTGGTCAAATCAAAAATCGATTTGTATTTTCCGTCTTTTCTGTTTTCCACAATCGTAGCCACAGCTCCTGAACCTACTCCTTTTATCGCTCCCATTCCAAAACGAACAGCATAATCATCGTTTACAGTAAATTTATAAAACGACTCGTTCACGTCTGGACCTAAAACCTGCAATCCCATTCGCTTACATTCTTCCATAAAAAACGACACTTGTTTGATATCGCTCATATTATTTGAAAGTACCGCAGCCATATATTCGGCAGGATAATTGGCTTTCAAATACGCCGTTTGATAAGCAATCCAAGCGTAACAAGTAGAGTGCGATTTATTAAACGCATATTCGGCAAAAGCCTTCCAGTCGTTCCAAATTTTCTCTAATTTGTCTTTGGCGTGTCCTTTTGCCATGGCTTGTTCAATGAATTTTGGCTCCATTTTAGCCAAGACATCGATCATCTTTTTTCCCATCGCTTTACGCAAAACGTCGGCATCTCCTTTAGAGAAATCGGCTAGTTTTTGCGACAAAAGCATTACTTGTTCTTGATACACCGTAATTCCGTAGGTGTCTTTCAATAATTCTTCGCAATCGGCCAAGTCATATTCGATAGGCTCTTCACCATTTTTACGTTTAATAAAACTTGGAATGTAGGCAATCGGTCCCGGACGGTACAAGGCATTCATGGCAATCAAATCAGGAAAAACCGTTGGTTTTAATTCCTTCATGTATTTTTGCATTCCAGGACTCTCGTACTGAAAAATCCCTACTGTCTCACCACGTTGAAAAAGCTCGTATGTTTTTAGGTCATCAATAGGAAATTCATCAGGATTCAATTCGATACCCGTTCTGTATTTTACTAATTTAACCGTGTCTTTGATTAAAGTTAGGGTTTTCAAACCCAAGAAGTCCATCTTCAATAACCCGGCACTTTCTACCACCGAGTTGTCAAATTGGGTCACGTACAAATCCGAATCTTTGGCAGTCGAAACTGGTACAAAATTCGTAATGTCATCGGGTGTAATAATCACACCGCAGGCATGAATTCCTGTATTTCGAAGATTTCCCTCTAATACTTTAGCTTGCTGAATGGTTTCTCCTCCTAAATCTGTTCCCCCTGCTAAAGCAATTAATTCTTTAATTTTATCGTATTCTTCTGGACGAACCGTTTTCTTGATTAAAGCGTCGTCTTCATTTAAAAAACGAGCCAAATTCCATTTCGACGGCATCATTCCCGGAATTAATTTCGCGATTTTATCCGCTTCAAACAAGGGCAAATCCAATACGCGCGCTGTATCACGAATGGCTGATTTAGTCGCCATTTTACCATAAGTAATAATTTGAGCTACTTGTTTGGAACCGTATTTTCGAATTACATAATCCATCACACTGCTTCGACCTTCATCATCAAAATCAATATCAATATCGGGAAGTGAAACCCTGTCTGGATTCAGAAAACGCTCAAAAAGCAAGTTGTATTTAAGTGGGTCAATATTGGTAATTCCGAGGCAATAAGCTACAACCGATCCAGCGGCAGAACCACGGCCTGGCCCTACAGAAACTCCCATTTCTCTGGCGGCAGCAATGAAATCTTGTACGATCAAAAAATACCCAGGATACCCTGAATTCTCAATAGTAAGCAACTCAAAATCAATACGTTCTTGGATTTCTACTGTGATTTCTCCATAGCGCTTGCGAGCACCATTAAACGTCAGGTGTTTTAAATAGGAATTTTCACCTCTTTTCCCGCCATCCAAAGTGTCTTCAGAAATCATGAATGCAGCTGGTATTTCAAACTTAGGCAATAAAACGTCACGTGCTAATGAGAAAATTTCGATTTTATCTGTAATTTCTTTACAATTCACGATGGCTTCTGGGATATCCGCAAAAACCTTCTTCATTTCATCTCCCGATTTGAAATAATATTCTTGATTGGGCAACCCAAATCTAAATCCTCTTCCTCTACCAATAGGCGTTGCTTGTTTTTCACCGTCTCTTACACACAATAAAATATCATGCGCATTGGCATCTTGCTTGTTGATGTAAAACGTATTGTTGGTTGCTACGATTTTGACCTGATGCTTTTTGGCTAACGCAACTATTGATTGATTGACTCTGTTTTCGTCCTCTTGATTGTGTCGGGTGATTTCTACATACAAATCGTTTTCAAACTGACTTTTCCACCAAAGGAGTGCTTCTTCTGCCTGATTTTCTCCGACATTTAGAAGTTTACTTGGCACTTCACCATACAAACTCCCCGTCAAACAAATGAGGTCTTCTTTATATTGTTGAATGACTTTTCGATCAATTCGAGGCACATAATAAAATCCATCTGTAAAGGCTATGGAAGACATTTTAGCCAGATTATGGTACCCTTTTTTATTTTTAGCTAATAAAACGATTTGGTACCCATTGTCTTTTCGGGATTTATCCAAATGATTATCGCACACAAAAAACTCGCATCCCACAATAGGTTTAATTAGGGTTTCTTGTGGAGATTCTCCTGCTTCAACCGCTTCTTTATTTTTTGCTTCTGCAGATTTATTGTGGTTTAATATATCCCTAACAAAGTGAAACGCTCCCATCATGTTACCGATATCAGTCATGGCAACAGCGGGCATCTTGTTTTTTACCGCAGCACTAACAAGATCTTTTATGGAAACGGTTGATTGTAAAACCGAAAATTGGGTATGATTATGCAAGTGCACAAAATCAACGGATTGTAATAATTCCTTGTTATCTGAAAGCGTTTGATTTGAAATGGGCGTGTGCTCTTTCTCTCCAAATTGCTGACGAATTTTATCTGAAGCTACTTTAAGATTAATGTGTTTTAAACCTATTAACGCAATAGTTTGTGGGTTTTTTTCATTAAATTCTCTGAAATAGTCAGCAGGAACATCCAATTCCTCTTTGGTAAAAACTTGTCTTTTGATTAATTCGAGGAAGCAGCGTGTAGTGGCTTCTACGTCGGCAGTAGCATTGTGCGCTTCCGCAAACGGTTGGTTGAATAAATAACTATGCAATTCGGTAAGTGTTGGCAATTTGAATCTACCTCCTCTTCCGCCGGGAAGTTTTAACAAATTAGCGGTAACTTCTGTACACGTATCTAATACGGGCATCGTACTCAAAGGTGATTCGACTCCCAAGCGATAAAACTCGGCACCCATGATATTAAGGTCGAACCCAACATTTTGCCCTACGACAAACTTGGCTTTAGCAAGAGCTTGGTTAAATTTTTCTACCATCTCAGCTAAAGGGATTCCTTCTTTTTGGGCTAATTCTGTAGAGATACCATGCACTTTTTCTGCATCGAAGGGAATATTAAATCCTTCGGGTTGAATTAAATAATCTTGATGTTCGATCAGATTTCCCATTGCATCATGAATTTGCCATGCAATTTGTATGCAACGAGGCCAGTTGTCTGAATCGGACAAAGGTGCTGACCAGTTTTTGGGTAATCCTGTGGTTTCGGTATCGAATATTAAATACATCTAGAAGTAATTAGTGACCAGTAATTAGTGTTTTAAAAACGACCTAATTATTAATACTTCAAAAGTACATTTTAAGGATTAAATTGTCAATTTTAGTTATTAACAAAAGGAGGCCGTTCTTTGATTAATAGCACCGATTGTTCAGGGTCAAAAAGAGTGAAACATAAAGCGGGAAGAAGGAGTATTGATAAGTTCCAAGCCATTTGCTTCCAATAAAAAAGCCATACATTGCTGTATGGCTCTTTGTATAATTTAGGCTTAAACTAGTATCTACCTCTGTTTCCTCCACCATTATTGTCTCTGTTTCCACCACCGTAGCTTCCACCACCGCGTGAATTTCCACCACCATTATAACCTCCACGGTCATTGTTGAAAGATCTTCTTTCTCCTTCTGGTTTTGGTTCTGACTTGTTTACAACTATCGTTCTACCTTCAACAGTAGCTCCGTTTAGTTCTGTAATTGCTTTTTGTGCCTCTTCGTCATTTTCCATTTCAATAAAACCAAATCCTTTACTTCTTCCAGTAAATTTATCAGTAATAATTTTAACAGAACTTACCGATCCGTATACTTCAAAAGACTCTCTTAAATCTGCTTCGTCTATGCTAAACGGAAGGCTTCCAACAAAAATGTTCATATATTTATTTTAAAAATTTGATTACAAAGGTAGGCTATTTAAATGGACGGATGCTTTATTTTGATTTAATTAACAGAAATAAAAAAATCCAATCGATTTGGATTGGATTTAAATACTTGATTAATAGTGTGTTTTATTAGGGAACCACTGTAATAGGCAGTTTATAGAATGCACCATATTGAAAATTAAGCAGGTCTGTAATTTGTGGATTGATCCCATTTTTTACAGCGTTGAACTTGAACGTTCCTGAGATGGTTTTTCCATCATTTTCAGTAATTTCAATTTCGCCATTAGATCCCATTGTATTTAATACTTTGAATTTAGCAGCACCATTACCACCTGAAATGGTAATGATATCACCTGGAGCATAAAAATTTCCAGGAGAAGCAATTTTTACTTGCGTTACTTTTCCGGCTGCAGTAATGATCGCAACTTTAAGTCCTGATCCATTCCCTGTAGAAGTGGTTTCGTGAGATGTATTACATACATACTCCCCATTTACTAATGTACAATCTGACGTATAATTGGCACCTACATTTAGTAAGGGTGTTTGAGCTGCAGCGACAGCGCCATCAATTGGCTCTGTTGAGAAAACAGTAGAGGTACCATCAATTAATGCGGTAAATGTTGCGTTAGTTGATTGATTTTCAGTTCCAAAATAATAAGTTCCTACATCTGAAGACGCTACATCTAGAGATAACGTTTCACTGATGTTATTGGCAACAATAGTAAGTTGTCCGGTAGCTGCAGATTCTTGTGCAGACATTTGGTTGGCTTTCCATAAAACATTGTCTTTGTATGCTTGAAGACCTGGATCATTGAATTGAACAATATCTGAGCATGAAACAAGTACAACGGCCATTAACAGTAAAGAAGCTATTTTTCTCATTGTAATAATTAATTATATTCCTTACAAAAATAGTTTTTTTGTTGGACTATCAAATGAAAAATGAAAAAAAACGTAATTTTAGTACGTGTAGTTGTTTGAATAAGAATTTTGTATATCTTTGCACCCTTAATTAATCGAGGTCGAGTACCTCACAATTTAATCAAAAGATTATGTCAGTAAAAATTAGATTACAAAGACACGGTAAAAAACAAAAACCTTTTTACTGGATCGTAGCAGCAGATGCTAGATCAAAAAGAGATGGTAAATACCTTGAAAAATTAGGTATCTACAACCCTAACACAAATCCTGCAACAGTAGATTTAAATCTTGACAAAGCAGTTCAATGGCTTCATAACGGAGCTCAACCAACTGACACTGCAAGAGCAATTCTTTCTTACAAAGGCGCTTTATTGAAACACCACCTTGATGGAGGAGTTCGTAAAGGAGCTTTAACACAAGAACAAGCTGATGCTAAATTGGCTGCTTGGTTAGAATCAAAAGCAACTAAAGTAGATGCAAAAAAAGACGGATTATCAAAAGCGCAACAAGCTGCTAAAGCGAAAGCATTAAAAGCAGAAACAGAAGCAAATGAAAAACGTATCAAAGCTGCTGCTGACGCATTAAAAGCTGCAGAAGTTGTAGAAGAAGAAGCTAGTTCTGAAGAAGAAGTTGTTGCTGAAGTAGAAGAAGTTGCTACTGAAGAAGCTGTAGTTGAAGAAACTCCAGTTGCTGAAGAAGTTGTTGCTACTGAAGAAGTTGTTGCTGAGGAAGCTCCTGCAACTGAGAATGAAACTACAGAAGAAACAGAAGCATAATTTATAGCGATTATGCGTAAAGAAGAATGTTTCTATCTAGGCAAAATCGCAAAAAAATTCAGCTTTAAGGGTGAAGTTCTATTATATTTAGATACGGATGAACCCGAATTATATGAAAATATGGAATCGGTTTTTGTTGAATTCAACAAAAACTTGGTTCCATTTTTTATTGAAAACAGCTCCCTTCACAAAGGAGATTTTCTAAGAGTACAATTTGAAGATGTTGACACAGAAGAAGAAGCGGATAAACTGATTGGTTGTGAAATATACCTTCCCTTGTCGATGTTGCCAAAACTAGAAGGCAATAAATTTTACTTTCACGAAGTAATTGGGTTTGAAATAGAAGATTTAAAATTAGGCGTTTTTGGAAAAATTGAATCCATAAACGACAGTACTGCCCAACCTTTATTTGAAGTTTTAAACGGTTCAGTAGAATTATTGATCCCCATGATTGATCAATTTTTAGTAAAAATCGATCGCGAAAACAAAAGAGTCGTTATGGATCTCCCTGATGGGCTCATCGACATGTACCTCTAACCTTTTTAGATAACGAAACTTGTTTACCTTTAAACAATTTGCAGTTAGTCAAAGTAAGTCGGCCATGAAAATTGGAACAGACGGCGTTTTGCTTGGTGCATGGTGTCCGATTGCGCACAACCCAATAAACATACTAGATATAGGAGCCGGTACAGGTATTATTGCACTCATGCTCGCACAAAGAAGTCAAGCAGCACAAATTGACGCCATAGAAATTGAAGACAACGCCTATGAGGAATGTGTTGAAAACTTTGAAAATTCACCTTGGTCGGATCGGCTGTTTTGTTTTCATGCGGGTATCGACGAATTGATGGATGACCCAGAAGATGAGTATGATTTAATTGTATCCAACCCTCCTTTTTACAAAGACCAAAACGATTCGGACGATAGTGCTCGTGCTTTGGCAAGATCTGAAAATAATTTACCTTTCGAATTATTAATTGAGGCCGCTCACCTATTACTATCAGATGAGGGTATTTTTGCCACAATTCTTCCAAGAAAAGAGGAAGAAGAATTTATTAAAATTTGCGCTGAATACGAATTATTTCCAAACACAATCTTACGTGTAAAAGGAAATATTAACACCGAGGAGGTACGAAGTTTGATTGCATTTTCTCGAAAAAAAACCACTCCTACAATTAGTACAATCGCGATAGAAATAGCGCGGCATTCTTATACAGAAGCCTATAAAGAAATAGTGCGCGATTTTTATTTAAAAATGGATTAAAAAGGAGAAATCAGGTAAACAGTATAATAAATGCCCCACACCTATGTACAATACTTAAAATCTATTTCAGAACGAAGTGATTTTCAGTTTACCTGATTATATTAATTACAAAATTTACTCAAAAGAACATTAATGCACATGCTTTAATATCTTCACTAATTGAGCTTTTCTGTGCTATATTAGTATCAAACTGAAGTAAAATTATTATTAAAAATTGGCAGAAAAATTGTCATTTTACAATTTTATTAAATTTTGTAATTTTTACATTATTGTCAATAATAAAAATAATTATTGGCTAAAAAATAGAAAATTTGGATATATTTATAAGTATTTTATATAAAATAAAACGAATTATTGTGAATTATTAAAATAAACAATTTCTGAATTGAAAATTTTAACAAAAAACACCCTTGCCATTTCGCTCGATTTTCCCATTTCTGTATAATATTTAAATTGTAACTAATTGTTATTTAGGTATTTGTAGTAAAAATTCTACGCCTCATGTAGGAAAAAAACCACGTAAAAACACGTCCCTTCTATCTAAAATTATGGTACATTGTTGTACTTAAAAGAGCGTCTATTTGTTTACAATTAGTTGTGACAAAAATCTGCCAAAAAATAGTTGTATGGATATTATAGAAAAAACACTCCAGTCAGAAAAATTCTTTCAGAAAAAAGATTTACCTGTTTTAGAACAAATCGTTGGGCTCTTATTTAGTAAAAAATTGAAGAAAAAAGAGATTCTTCTCAAAGAGGGGCAAATTTGCAAAGAACTATTTTATGTAAAAAAAGGTTTACTTCGGGTTTACCTAATAATTGATGGCAAGGAAGTCAATACCTGGTTTGTAAAAGAAGGTGATTTTATTACCTCAATAGGAAGTTTTCACAACCAAACCCCAAGTGAACATAATATTGATGCCCTTGAGGATAGTGAAATCATCACCATAAAAAAATCGACCTTAGAGTTTATTACGAAAAACAACCACAAAGCCGCCCTTTTTGTTATGAACGAATTGATTATCAAACTTTGTAATTACCAAGAAATTACGTGTGCTTTACGTTTCATGAATGCAGAAACCCGATACCACTATTTATCCAATAAAAACAAAGAAGTGTTCAGTCGATTGAGTCAAAAGCATATCTCTTCTTTTATTGGAGTAGATGTAGCCTATTTGAGTAAAGTCATCAAAAATCAAGCTTTGGGTAAATAGCAAATAGATTGAAATAACTCAAAACTATTAATTATTGTGCAGCTTAAATATCTGAATTAAGGCAGATAAATTATGCACTCCTAATTTTTCAAAAATTCGAGTCTTATAGGTACTAACTGTTGTGGCTTTAAGTTTTAATAAATTAGATATCTCTAAATTTCCAATTCCGTTTACCAGCAGTGTTGCGATTTCCATTTCTCGATCGGACAATTCTTCAATTGGATTTCCTGGTTTGTTATACACCAAAGAATCAAGAATTTTGTTGTTGACTCTAGCACTGGTATACCTACCCTCTTGTACCATTTTAAGTAAAGCAGTTTCCATTTCTTCCGATGAACTTAATTTTGACAAATAACCATCTGCACCTGCTTTTATATACCTAAGTGCATATATATCTTCGTCATAATTTGAAAACATCAATATCTTTAATTTGGGTTGCTTACTTTTCAATTTAGAAATAATACCTAATGAATTGCCTTCTGGAAAATTAATGTCCAAGATCAAAAAATCAATGGACTCAGTGTCGACTTTCTTTTCAATTTCATCAAAACTACACGCTTGAAAAATGGCAGCGTCTTTAAACAATGATTTGATAATAATAACTAATCCACCTCGTACAATACTGTGATCATCTGCAATTAAAAAAGTCGCCATAATACTATTTTTTAGTTAAAATTAGTTTGTAGTTGTAAATGAAAGGACACCGTAGTGCCTGAACCAACTTCACTCGTTACTTCCATTTTTCCTTTGAACAATTCTACCAATTCTTTGCATAAATTCAAACCCAAGCCGACACCCAGATGACAAATTTTTCCTTGGGTAACACCTTGATAAAATTGATCAAAAATATGAGGCAGCTCTTCGGGAGAAATTCCTTTTCCTGAATCTTTTACCGACACAAATAAATGGATACAATCGCTCTCAACCTCTGTTACAGAACAACGGATTGTAATAACCCCTTGTGTTGTAAACTTATTGGCATTTCCAACAATATTATATAACAATTGATGGATTTTCGTTACATCTGAATGCACCCTAATTTCTTTATCAAAATTATGCTCGTAAACAAGTTGGTTCCCGTTTTCTGCAACTAAGACCTGAAGGGATTGAATCACATGAGACAACTGATCTACCAAATCGAAAGCGGAAGCATTGATCGCAAGTTGCTTTTGTTCGTTTTTTGAATATTCTAATATTTGATTGGACAACATATGCAACGAATGCGTTGTAAATAGCACTGAATCGAATACATTCTTTAACTCTTTATCTTTTATTTTTGAACTCAAGTATTTACTGTGTATAGAAATAATACTTAATGGCGCTCTAATTTCGTGACAAATCATTCCAATGATTCTGTTCTTGAAACTAAGGTTTTGTTGGATCTTAGCCTGAGTCAATAGCATCAACCTGTTTTCATTTTCGTAAGCGTATTTGGTCAAGTAGGTCAACAACACGGAAATGACAAAACCAAGGAGTATCAATACAAAAAGAGTATAATTCTTAATACAAGTGTTGATACTGTATTGCTTATTAAAACGTTCGAATGTAGAGTTAGAGAACTGTAAAAAAGACTGCTGGTATTTTCTAAACGAGTGCAAACTAAGATCCAACTGCTTTAAATTGGACGATGTATTTGAGGCATTTATCTCCATAATTGCAGCGGCCTTAAATTGTGCGCCAGCGTTGGGTTGAAACGCACCCCACCCCGCGTTTTTTTTACGGTAAATTGAAATAATTTCTAGCTGAGTACCTATTTCATTTTTGCACTTTTGAAATTTAGACACATAGCTGTTGTCTTTCGTGGCAGTATAGTTTGTAAGTTGTTCTTGCGCAGACTCGTAGTATGCTATAGTGGTTTGAAAAACTTCGGCAATTTTTTGATTCATTTTGATTTCTTCTGCAATCAAATCTAATTTTGACACATTGAAAACTTCATTATAAAAAATAACGAGCACAAACACTTGAAACAACACAATGCAAGTAACAAACATCATGTGTATCGTTTTTCGATTATTAAATTTTAATTTTTTAAAAACCATAATCCACTAACTTCAATTGTTTGATCTAATTTGCCTCTGTAAAATGGGAGCCATTTAATTTGTGCCGATTTAAGAAAAAGGAACAAAATGAGATAAATCAAAGTGTAAAATTAGGATTCCGTCCGGAAGACAAATATCTAAAACAAACGTAAACTATCGAAAATTGATAAAAATGATCTGTTTTAACCGTTTTTATATTACATAAACAGCAACACAACTAAAGAGACGCATTATTTTTGGTCTCTATTTTTGATCGATTGCTTCTCGAAACGATAATGTTCTGGAGAGGAATTGGTTATTTTTTTGAACGCATTACAAAAATTACTGTAACTAGAAAAACCGAAATCATCTGCTATATATTGTAATTGTTCATTTGTAGTTTCGATAACAGCGATCGAAGCTTCAATTTTTTTCTTCAAAATATATTGGTACGGCGTTAACCCTATGTACTGTTTAAAAACACGGGAATAATGTGCAGAATCCCATCGCGTAAGCCCTGCCAACTGTGCCACATCAATTTTTTGTGTCACATGTTGATCAATGTAATCCAAGGTTTGCTTTAACTGAATTGGGACGTCTCTTTTATCTGTTTCACTATTTCGAAGTAAATCAACTTTTCTGTACTGGAAATTATTCATCACCAAATACACTGTCGAAATCAGATCTTCTTTTTTATAAGGTTTTACAATAAATCCGTACGGCCGAGTGCTTTTCACCTTTTCTAAAGTAATCTTATCCGAATTTGAAGTGATGTAAATAAACGGTAGGCTGTCTTTTTTTAACAAATGATTTCCTATATCAATTCCGCTACGCTTTTCACCCAAATTGATGTCGATAAGTACTAAATCGGGGGGGGTCATTTTCTATTTTATCCAACACATGATCCACCGATTGATAATCGGTATCCACTTCATAGCCTTCAGATTCTAAAATATATTTTATATCTAATGCAATGATAGTTTGGTCCTCAACGACTAAAATTTTGTGGCTACTTTTCATAAATATTTGGCTTTTATAAATGTTAGTATTTAGTCGTTTTTCTTGAATACAATTTCAAAATGGGCGCCGTTGTCAAAACTCATTTTTGACTGCGCTCCTAATTGTTTGCTCAATGCATCGACTAAGTTCATGCCAATACTTTTTGAAAATGACGCACCTTCATTTATTCCAACACCATTGTCGGCGTAGGTAAGTTTATACTTGCCTGACGCTACTTGTTTGATGCTAATTTCGATCAACCCTTTTGCTCTGCCTTTGAAGGCGTATTTATAACTATTGGTAAGTAATTCATTAATGATTAATCCCAAGGGCATGATGGTTTCTAGATCCAGAATAACCACATCGTCTGAAAATTGATAATCGATCACCGTAGGCAGATCCATAAACGATGATTTTACATAAGAGGCCATTTCTTTAACGTATTCATTGGCATCCAATTGATACAAATTGTCTTTTAGGTATAGTTTTTCGTGAATGCTAGACAATGAAACAATTCGAGAGGTGGTTCGTTTTACAAATTCTTCCACATCAATCGATTTGTCCATAGCTTGAATGTTCATCATGCTAGAGATCAATTGAAAATTGTTTTTTACACGATGGTGAATTTCTTTTACCAATA
>ERZ650308.1020-NODE-1020-length-14853-cov-5.764225_pt1 | contig 14853 bp, 18 predicted proteins | sample MGYA00376244_ERZ650308 | MGnify/ENA primary metagenome ERZ650308 (study PRJEB26733, sample SAMN07839295) | wastewater metagenome | biome: small river; feature: stream; material: water | place: USA: North Carolina | collected 2016-04-26 ...
AAGCGCTGCGGCGATGTCCTGAGCCGAGCTGGTGCCACTCATACGCGCCGTAGATCGGATTGAATTCACTCCATACCTGATGCTTGTGATGATGGCCGTTGACGCCTGGCAGTCCCATGTTGCGGGCGTGCGGGAAGTGGTGGCACAACACGGTGTCGTAGTACACCTTGTAGTTGGAGGCCAACTCACGCTCGAAGTCCCGCTTGCTGAAGGCAGCAAGGTCGGCTTTGGCGATGTAGTTGATCTCGTACTTCTCCAGGCCCAGGAGCTTGGCCACGGTGAAGCCGTGAAGGTCAGACAAAACGGCTCGCAGTGCTGGCGTAGCGTCAGCCAGTTGCCGCAACAGACGAGCTTCGTGATTGCCTTCGATGAAGTCGATTTGAGCGTCAGGGCACACGTCACGCAACGGGCCAAGAATCTTCTCGTGAGCAAACTTGATGCGGCCGACAACGTCCCACTCGCGCGGGTCAACGCCGTACTTGCCGAATTCAGGGAGGTCGAAGATGTCGCCGACGAGGGCGATCACATCAGGCTGGACGCGCTCGGCGGTGTCGATGAGCACTCGGAGGTAGAACGGGTCGATCTCGATGTCATGGAGGTCAGAACACGTCAGAATGGTCTTGAAGCGGTTGTTGTTGTCACGGACGTACTTCTCAGCCCAGTCCGCGCGTTCGATGTTCATGGCGCGGTAATGATCGACCGAGGCGTGCTTGGCAATCGCACGCTCATGGGCATGCTGCTGGCGGGAGAGTTTCACTCCAGCCTGGCGCTTGAACTCTTCGAAGGTGCCAGCCCATGCAGACCACACGGACTCAGCGTACTTGCCATGAACTCGATAGTAGTTGCGGCCAATGGACACTTCGGGATGGTCAATGGCAAGCTGGCGCAAGTCCTCTATGCACTCGTCCCGTGTTCCATCCATCAACTTTGGAATCAGCGTCTCAGATAGAGGGACAGCGCTGACAACACCATGATGAGGTACGCTTCGCTCGAGATCGCGCCGCTGGCCTTTGATCGACTCCGTCTTGAGCGCCTCTTCAAGAGCCATGCCGCCACGCTCAACGCGATTACGGAGTGTTCCCTTGTTGATGCCAAACTCATCAGCCCAGTCTCGAAGCGTTTGCTCTTTGCCAAAAGCCTCATATAGAGGTGTGCCAACTCGCTCTCGCGCCATTGCTTTGATGTTGGCCAACTGTTCTTCGGAGCGCTTCTGGCCCTTCAGCTTTTGCCGACGCTTTTCGACAGTTTCTGCTGTGGCTTTTTTGCCTTTCAGACTCTGTGAGATTTTCGATCGCGCTTCGGGGCTGATGACTCGGCCTTTCTGCGCCGCGCTCATCTTCTGCCTTGACTCATCCGTGTATTTAAAGCCAAGGTTTGAACCTGCCGCCGGTGCTACGTTGTAGCCACCATCGCCGACGTGTGACTTCAGGCTGTCCATCCACCATTGCTCTCGCTGGGTCAATACTGATGGGTCGGTGACAACCTCCAGCACCTCAAATTCGAACGCGGATTCGCCGTGCTTAGTGAAGCTATTCTGAAGTGGTTTGCAGTGATGTGTGCCTGCGCGTAAATGGTGGAGGTGCTGGTTCCAGCGCTTTTCCGTGTCGATTGCTTGCCCAACATAGACGCGATTGCTGGCAGTGTTTGTGATCGAGTAGATGCCGGCGCTCGTCGCGACCCGCATGATGAGCTTGGGTGCGCTCGCGTCACTCTTGCCCATGCTGCGAATGAAGCCTGCCTTGTTGCGCACCGTCTTGATCGAAATGCCCAAGACCTTGGCCACGTCTGCGACCGATGGGTACTTCAAGAGATCGTTGTACGCCTCGACGAATTCTCCGACGTTATGTTCTGAAACTGCTGCCATACCAACCCTTCTTTTAAATCTCCATCAGGCGACGAATGTCTTGCCCGCTTGTAAATCCGCAAGCTTCAAGCCACCTGTGTACTGAAAGTGCGCCAGTTCGGGGAATGACTTCCACCGCTTTGCCCACTCCAGACCACACGACTCTCCAATCGCGCCGACTTTCTCCCACAGCTTTCCGTTCTCGCCGGTCGTGCCCCAAACGGGTTTGCCGTTCACAAGAGGAACGACATCAACTGCGATGCGGAAGTTATGAAATGACTGGCCAGGCTTCGCGTTCGTGACGATCTTTCCTGGCTTTGTTCGACCCTGGGCATACAGCTCGGCCTGTGACTCCATGTCCCGATAGGTACTCGTGACCAGAAGGTCGATGCCGGCGGCTTGGCAAGCTTCAATGAACTTGCGCACCTTGGCGGCGACTACGGGATGAAGGGCGTCTATGCTTCGACTGTTGACCATGTTGTCCTCAGTATAGTCACGGGTGACTAATCTGCCTGTTTGATGCGCAAGGCGTTATATGCGTCGATGACGGCGTTCAGTTGCCGGATGGCTTTGTCACCGTCTTCGGTGATGGAGATGAGAGATTCAGCAGTCTCTGGGTCAAGTTTGGCTCGCGCTTCGTTCCCAGCTCCGGTGGCAAGGGCATCACCTGCGGGGGCTTGTACGGGGCAGATGGCAGGGAGGTACAGGCTCCGAGTACCAGCGCGAAACTGAGTGCGCAGGTCAGCGATTTGAAGTTCTGCATCTTTGTTGACTTTCTGGAGTTGGGTGGCAAGGACGTTGAGGCTCTCAGCGTGTGCCAGCTCGTCTTCGCGAGCCTGCTTGTTCAGCTGGGCCACGACGAGTTCGTTCTTCGTTTCCGCGCTGACTGTGCCGTGGTGATGACCGATGGCGTAGCTCATGATGAGCGCGACCAGCGTGGCGGCCCAGAGGTAGGGTTTCAACGCTGTGAGGAAGCTCATGCAGCGTTGCGCTTGCCGGTCTTCTTGGCGGGCGCTGTCTTTGCGACAGGCGCTTTCTTGACTGTCGGCTTCTTCGCCGTAGCTGATATGCTGCCGATCGGACGACCGCGCTTCTTGGCGGCAGCTGCGATCACTTGAACGACCTGCTGTTGTGCGGCAGCTCGAGCGGCGACAATCTCTTGGTGGGCCATCCAGACGTACCCGCCGCAGATGATCGCCACCGAGTAATCCTTGAACGCCCACATCGGCAAGCCGAAGACCGTACCTGTGGAGCCGGTCAGAAAGAAGTGAACGCACTCGACGCCTTGCGCGAGCATGCCGACCGCCATGACGATCAGGCCGATCTTGTGCCATGAGGGGTAGAAGCGTTGGTGTTCTCGGAACAGACCCATCACGATGATGGCAACGCCGATGATGTCAGCGACGAATACGCTGGCGTATAGAAGGGTGTCTCGCATGGCTTCTCCTTACTTGCTTGTGGCTTTACGGGTGCGTGTGGTGCGAGGCTTTGGTTTGGCAGGAACTCGCTTACGTGCCGTTTTGACTTCGTGCGCTACTTCGAGGATGTCGTCCTTCTCACGGTGATCGAAGAAGTTGGCGATGAAGTTGATGAGACCGACTGAGGCGACACCGACAACGAAGCCGATGCCCAGGGCAGTGTCCATGTCGGCGAAGTCCATACCGAGGTACTTCGCGACCATGCCGCCCAGCGTGAATGAGCCGCCGACAGAGATGCCGCCGATGATGGCGCCTGCTGCGAGCTTGCCGTGCTGCTTGATCTTTTCAGGCTGCCAGAAGACGCTCACGCTCAAGCCTCCGATGAGACCCGCAAGCGCAGACAAGACTTTGCCGATGAGAAAGCCTGTGCCGGCTGTGGCGGTAGAGATGGGTTCTGGCATGGTGCCTCCGTATTATTCGTTACCCGTGACTTACATCAGGGTGCGATATTTGTAGATGGTGTGGAGGTACTGGCCGACGATCTCGTCGATGATGTTTTGAATGGGGGTGTCTTTGATGGGCGCGATCAGGTAGCGATTGGTTTCAATCCACTCGACCTGTGCTTCCAGGAGACTCAGGGAGTCCTGAGCCGGTTGATCGACGGTGTCCAGAGACACGTCTTCGATGATGCCGTTGCGTCCTTGATAGACCTCGGTGAACTTGTCAGCCAGCTCCACGATCGAGTTGTAGAACTCTTCCAGCGCAATGTGGCGTGAGAGGAATGTTGTTCGCAGGTGTTCACGGTGGGTGAAGTTACGAGCGAAGAACATCAGGGCGATGAAGTCGGCTGCTTTGTTCATGGAAGTCCTTGAAACGGGTACGGCAAAGATGGGCGCCATTGTCGCCCGTTCAATGCCTTCTGTCAAGTCAGCGGTGACTTACGCGTCGGCGGTGAGCGCTTTCAGCTTATCCAGTGAGGTCAGCTTGTCAGCCTTTTTGGGTAAATCGCGCAGACGCTTCTTCTCGGCGACGATGGCAGTTGTGTCCGCGCCGGTCTCGAGTGCTCGTTGGAACTGCATGTCCAGGTCGGCGAAGAGTGGCTCACGTTCAGCGCGAAGACGGTTGCGGGTCACTTCGCGGGCTTTTTCGATGTTGATGGTAATCATGCTGCTTCCAGTTCTGCGCGTTGGACTGCGATCATCTTGTTGAGCTGTTCAATACGGGCTGCCCTGTTAGCATCCCATTGAGCCAGCGCTTCGGCGTGAAGACGGACGTTTTGCTCGTTCACAGCCGCAACGAAGTCCAGCAGCTCTTGGTAGGCTGCGGCTTTCTGCTCTTGTGTCAGGTCGGCCGGCAGCTCTGCTTCAGCTTCTGAGGCGGCAACAAGAGGCTCAGGCGCTACTGGGCCGAGGTCAGCGTGAATCGCGGCGATCTCGGCTTTGTACTGCTCGATGAACCATGCTTGCGGGCCAATACCGAAACCGTGTGGATTGGAGAAGTCCGCCTCCCACGCCTCATAAAACAAGAAGTCGGCTGGCAGGCTGGCGTTTTCGATGATTAAGAAAGGCGCGGCTGCTGGCACATCTTTGCGAGCGATTTCCTGTATTGACAATCCGCACTCTAGGTTCGGAGAAACCAAAACAACGCTTCCGCTACTTGATGGGTAAATGATTGATTGATTCATTTTCTTTTTCCTTTACCGAATTACTACGGCCGAAATCTGAGCCACGTTTTCCAAGCCGCCACTACCAGAGACTTTTGAAGCAAGGTAGAAGCTGCCGGTGGCAAATTGTGAGGCCTGAATAATGTCAGAGCCGTTGCCCACGTCAGTTGTGTTGAAACACGCCGTGCCGACCACCGCATAGTTAGTATCTGGCAATCCGGTGGAGAAGTTAACAATGTATTTTCCGGTTGCGGGGCGAGAAATGCTTGATATATTTCCGCTACCGCGAATGGTCGGGCCATTACCATCAAAATTCACCCAAGCGCGGCAGCCATAGGCGGTGGAGGCAGAGCCGTAGCCTGAGTTGATCTGGAAGTTGTCCGAAGCGTCGATCTTCACGGCTGGTGCAATGCCCTGCCCCACGCCATAGCCACGACCAATATAGAGCTTGCTCGAGTCGGCATCAGCCACACCCATGTACCAGTTCTGGGTCTGCGCGGCGTTCAACATCTCGAAGCCCACTTGGTAGCCTTGAATCTTGATCTTGTTGCCAGCGGCTGCGGTCTGTGCGGCATACACTTCGAGCTTGCCGCCACCTGAGTTTCCGCCCAGGCCGACACTGCCATCAGTGTTCACAGCGATCGGCAGTTCTTGAACCACCCCTGCGCCTGATGTATCGCGACCCAGGACTTTGCCTGCGGTCACGCTCTGCATCTTGGCGTAGGTGACTGCGTTGGCCGCAACCTTGACGGTCGTGACTGCGCTATCGGCCAGCTTCGCCGTAGCGATAAGGCCACTGGCGTCTGCCAGCTCCCCGATGTTCCGTGCGTAACTCATTTACTGCCTACTTTCTACTTCAGTGTTTCCATGTGCCTCCGATGACTTGCGTCAGTGGAAACTGCTTAATATTTGCCTTCAGCGAACACGTTCGCGAAGACGGTGCCTTTGACGAGCGCCTCGATCTCGTGCCACTCACCCGCGACGAGGTTCACAGGCTGCGTGTCCTTCGTCATGACGAGTTCACGACCTTCCTTGCGGACGATCAGCTTGCCGGCGTGACAGATGGTCAGGTGCGCGTAGGCATGTTCATGCTTGGGCAGACCTTCGCCTTTGTCAGCGTGGTACACGTTCAATTGGGCACCATCGTAGGTGACGGTATGAACAGGGCTGATTTGCTGCGTCATAGTGTTTGAGCGCCTTGGCTGATTGGCTGACCATCAAGCATCACTTTTTCAGGAGCAGGCGGTTCAACAAACTGCCCGTTCAGATATGACCAGCCAATTCCGCATGTCGACCACTGGCCGGATTGAATGTCTTCCGGCATCTCCACAATCGCGTACTGCGGAGGGGGGAAGTCAACCAAGGTGTTGATATGTTCATCGTCGAGAAGAATGACGTTCTCGATCAATCCACTAGCTACGCTGTAATAAGCAAAATCTTTCAATGCCATCATTTTCTCCTTACCAACAAGTCACAACTGCGCGACCAGCACCGCCTGCACTGCTACCGCCACCGCCGCCCGCAGGCACAGCTCCGACAGCGTTAGTCCCGCCGTTACCACCGTATGATGAGAAACCTCCGGCATTAGCAGCGGCACCACCACCGGCTCCACCGTAAACCGCCGCCTCTGGAGCGCTAACACCTCCACAAGAGTTGCTATTTCCAGACGAGCCACCTCTCCAATGCCCTGCTAGTGCCGTTGTGCCCTGCGGCCCTCCACCAGCTCCATTGCCCCCGGAGATGTTTCCTGAAACACCACCTTTGCCACCTGTGGCAGTGACGGTCTTGCCACCTAAGGTAAAGGACGAGGTACCACCAGTGCCAGCAGTAGCGTTATTGACAGCCGTTCCCGCTCCGCCAGTTCCCACCGTAATTGTTTGAGTTGCAATGTCAGCAATGGAGCCAACCCATTCGTTATAGCCACCGCCACCACCACCGTTACCGTACCCGCCACTAGCTCCCCCGCCACCGCCACCGCCCCAAATTTGTACGCGAGCCATGGTTTGGCCGCCTGTGGGCTTGGTCCATGTACCGGTGGAGTTGAATGTTTGAACGTCGACAGGGACAACTACGTTCAAGGTTGCGTATGCAGGGTCAGCTCCTGCACCACCCGATGTCAACACTTGGCCAGCCGTGCCCACACGAGCCAGCTTGGCCAGCGTGACGTTTTGATCGGCAATCTTTGTTGTTGTCACGCTGCCATCGGCCAGCTTCGCGGTCGTCACGTTCGTGTCTGCAATCTTGTCAGTAGTGACTGAGGCGCTTGCGAGGTTATTCGTGCCTACCGAGCCATTGGTCGTGCTCACGAAGCGTGCGTCAGCCTCGCCCTTCAGGTAGCCATCGCTCAAGCCTCGTGCGAGGTAGGAGATGACCACGATCTTGTGACCGGCAGTAGCGGGCGCGGCCAGAACGACCTTGAGGCCGTCCGTAGCGGTGAATTCGGTCTCGTCCAGGAACGAGCCGTTATACATCACGTCCACTTGACCGATGTAATAGCCGCCCGCGACGGGGAAGTCCGTTTGAGCAGCGGTCGCCGTGAACGTCTGCTTGAGCCGTTGCGACGAGACGCCTGGTTCTGTTCCTAGATATGCCATCTGTTGCCTATCACTTTCGTTTAATCTTCACGCTTGGGCGATTATACGTCACCACTGACTGTCGTCGAGCGAATCGTTTGTTTGTCTATTGCCTGTAATAGAGAGCGCCGTGCCCGTAGAAAATGGCGTATTGAAACCACGCATACATTTCCGCACTTTCAGCGAGCGCCAGCGGTAGCAGTTTCTGAATACTGATCTGCTGAACGCCGAGGGTTGTAAACCAATCTGAAACCCATTGCGGCGCCACAGAGTCGATCTCTGACTTTGTCAGAAGACCGTCGCCTAGCGATTCTGGAGGGCATCGAACTTCCATTTCTGGTCTCCTTAGAATGGCGCTGCGGCGTTGATGATGATGCGAACGCGACCGTAGCCGCCGACCACGTTGTAGTTGCCGGCATTGTCGATACCAGAGCCGCCACCAGCAGGGGTTACGCCTGGTGGGTTGCCTCGTCCACCATAGGTAGAAAGAGCGCCGGCGCCGTTACCTGAACCACCTCCACCGCCACCGTATGTTGCGGCGGTTGCTGGGGCGCCACCGTTATCGCCGACGCTTCCGCTGTTTGTCGCGTAAACGAAGTTGGCGTCACCGTTTGTCCAGTAGTTTCGAGAACCGTTGCCACCTTTGGCTCGAGCAATCAGTGTCGCGCCGTTGATGTATGCCGTTGACGAGCCGCCTGGCCCTCCATTTCGGCTTGCATCAGGCAGACGACCATTCTGATAGCTGCCCTGATCGCCGACGTTACCGTTGATGGAAGTGATGCTGTTCAGCAAGTTGTCGATCGTGGCGTTTTGGCCGCGAATAAATGACACGCGATAACCTGCCCCGCCGTAGCCGCCTGGGGCGCCAGATGGCCACTGGGCGCCTGCACCACCCCCGCCCCACACGATGACGTGGAGTTGGTTAATGCCGAAACCACCTGAAATGGATTTGGAGTAAGCAAGGTTTGATGTTGGGCCTGTGCCGCCAATACTGTTACCTGTCCAGCTATCATCTGATGCAGGCACGTAAACGGAGCTGGCGAAACTATTCAGGCTGATTGCGCCGGATGTGGGGATGCTTGTCGCTGTACCACTCGGTTTACCTTGCTGGCCGCTAGGCACACGACCGCCGTTCGAATAGAACTGACTAAGCGAGATTGCACCTGTGCCCCCGTACTCGGCAGCAAGCTGACTGAGAGAGATGGGCGAGCCGAAAGCTGGAATAGCCATGCTTACACCGTGCCAAAGCCTGTGACGTTGCCTGCGACCGTCAGGTTGCCTGAAGTGTCGAGCTTGGCCTTGTTCACGCCACTGACCGAGAAGTAAAGCACGCCACCCGATTCAGTGATCGACCATGTGCTAAGACCAAGGTTTGCCTTGGCAGCACCCGTGGCCATCTTTGCGCTTGTCACTGCGCCGTCCGCCAAGTCAGCCGTTACCACAGCGCCGTCCGCAATCTTTGCGCTTGTTACCGCGCCGTCAGCCAAATCATTCGTAACGACCGCACCGTCCGCAATCTTCGCCGACGTAATCACACCATCAGCAATGTCTGCCGTGCCAATCGTGCCGTCCAGAATGTCACCGCCACCGATGACACCTTTGGCTGGGGAGTTTCCAACGTATGCCATGATGCTTAGACCAAGTAGGAGATGATCGCGTCGGAGGACGCTGCAACGCTCGCGTAGGCGGTAATCGAATCACCTGCCTCGAGCACGATCTTCTGGTCTCCACCAACAACGATCAATGCGCCGCCAGGGAGAATCAGTGCGTCCTTGACGACGAATGAAGATGTGCCGCCAGACTTGTTCAGCTTGAGGGACATCGTGATGTTTGAAGTGATGACGTTGGCGACAGACAGCCCGATGATGGTCTGAGTGTTACCGGAGGACACGGAATCTGTGATCGTCGTAGGCGTGGCCAGCACGCTGATGTTTGGGGTTGCTTTTGATTTGAATGCCATGTTGGTTCCTTAGCCGAGGGCGATAGCCATCGCGGTTGCGTAATCTGCGGAGGCCATGATGTCCACGCCATCCACCTTGTCGGCATCAGGTGCCTTGCCTACTGCGCCCGAGAAGTCCATCCACAATTTCCATGTGTCAGGGCCGATCGCGTGCAGGATGTAGAGCTTCTGCTCGTCCGTGCGATAGCAAGACATGCCGACCCACAGGTTTGCAGTGGGGAATGTCGTGCCGGAGTTCTGCGACATCGCGGTGGCGATGTTGTTCAGAATCAACGCGCGTGACTCCGTCAGCGTCTTGGTATCTGGAATGTCTTGATATGACTGCATTTGTCTGTCCTACGTCAGTGGTGACTGATTGTATAGAGTTTTTGGAAGGTCATCAATAGCCTTGCGCTGACCACGAACCGATGCCTGCGACACGCAGTCCGGTTGTGGGGTCTTCGAAGACCAGCGTAAAGCCGCCATCGTCGGGTGAGAGCACTCGAGGGATGGCGATGATCGTGCCGCCCTTGAGCGTCACGGTGATTTCGGGGGTGACATGGAAGCTGCGGGCGAAGGTGACGCGCACCCCTGTTGCGGCCGAGCCTGCGTCGATCGTGACGGTGCCTGAGTCGAACACGTCAGGCACGTCCACAGTCAGCGTCAGGGCGTCCAGCTGCGCACGATCGGAGTTCACGGACTTAAGCACGGCGCGGAAAATGGCCTGCTGGTACTCGTGGTCGCCAGGGATGAAGTCGCGGAACTCAGAGAAGCCTGGCGCACGCCCTGCTTCGATAACCTGCTGGAACGCAGCCAGCGTCATGGGTTCAGTCGAGACGATCATGTCCGACATCACGGCGTTGGCGTGGCGGCGGTACTCGTCGAAGATGGCCAGCGATTCAGCAATCGAGAGCGTGCAGGCTTTGCCGAGTGCCTCATTGAAGTGAATACCCTCTTGGATGGCAACGTGGAACGTGACCGCGCGGCCCATCAGCTCCATGACCGCAACGGTTTCGTGAACCGCCATGGTGATTTTCTTCTCGAAGAGGGTCTCCACGATGCCGACCGACTCAGCCACAGGCTTGGTTGCGTCTTGGGCGAGGTTCTCGCCTACCGTCAGGGTCTCGAAGACGCCCTTCTCTGCCAGGCGAGTAAGTGCGTCCGAGAATGCCATGACCTCGAAGGCGGCTTTCTCGAATTCGTTGCCCAGCTTCTCGCTGGCGTGAACGGTCTCAGCGATCGGCTTGGTCACATCTTTGCCGAGCACCTCGGTGAATTGAATGCCTTCAGACACGTTCTTGCCGTGCTGACGCTTCAGGGTGTCGGTCAGGGCGAATGCGTCGGCGAAGTTCTTGGTCGCGTTGCGAGAGGCAACTTCGCGAAGATGAATCTCTTCGGTGCGAGGCAGGAAGTAATCTTTGCCCAGCGTCTCCTGGAAGCCGATGAATTCCATCACACGCAAGATGAACGCGATGTGATCGACGTAGCTTTCCTGAATGCCGAGCGTCTCGAAGACGGACAGGGAGATGTCGCGGAAGATGGAGTCGGCGATCGAGAAGGACTCGAATGCAGCCTTGGTGAACTCACGAGTGCCTTGGTCAGTGATGCCGAAGCTATCCACACGCTGCATGGTGACGCCTTTCGCCAGCGTGTCTGCGATCTGAATCGCGTCTACCAGCGCCAGCGTTGCGTCGAACTTCACGGTATCACTTGCTGAAATGGCTTCGTGCAGCGACATCGTAGCGTCACGGGCGAGTGCGTCCGCGAAGCTGATTGGTGTCGCAAGAACGAGCGTCGATGACTTGGCGATCTTGTCGCTCACACCGAAGCTGTCCTGAAGTTGTTTGGAGAGGTTGTTGCTCGGTGAGTCCGAGATGCCGAAGCCGTCATTCAGGGACAGCTGCCCTGCTTTGGCGATGGCATCACTCACGGAGAAAGAGTCCGCGAGACTCTTGGTCGTGCTGCGCTGAACGGCATCCAGAACAGCAATGGCGTCGAAGACTACTTTGCCTACGTCTTGCGAGTAGGCGTCAGAAATGCCGAAACTCTCGGACACGGGGCGGGTAAAGCCTCGTGCGAGAGCGTCTGAGACGGCGATGTCCTCGCCGATGGCAGCGGTGAAATTGAGCGCGGTCGCAGTGGCCCAGGTTGCGGATGCTTTCGCATCCGACCAAGGAAATCCTGCCGAGAGCCACTTTAGCGGCGCACCCGCAGTCGAGCCGACGCTAAAGGTAGTCATCCCGCGTATCCGTCAGCGGTGACTGATTAGGACAGTGTGAACGTGAAGACGGTCGTCAGCGAGTCGTCAGCGCCTTTGTTCACCACGGGGAACACCACGCGGTCGAACATTGTGCCAACGGAGGCAGCGTTGAAGATGCCAGCTTCTGTCAAAGCGCCAGTACCGTCGCCAGCAGGGAAGCTGGAGGTCAGTGTGAACACTTTGGTGCCTGCGGTGTGAGCGTAGACGGCCGCATTGCGGTCGATCTCGGTCACGAGGGCAGTCTGACCGCTTGCGGCGGCTGTGGTGCCTGTACCGATCGCGGTGTAGCCCATCACGGCAGGGCGAGTCGATGGCTTGCCGATCGCGTCAGCGATGAAGTCGAAGCCAACATCGACGATGATGTTGTCTTTTTGGGTCACTTCGACAGTGCCATCAGCCTTCGTCAGCATGAGCGTCAATGCGCCGTGCAGTTTCAGGGTATCTTTGAGTTGCATTAAAAGCTCCTTGTTTAAGGTTACGGGGATTGTATGTCAGTTGTGAGTGATGCGCAAGCCTCAGTAAAGAGACAGGTGCGTGAACGCTCCAACGGGTGCGAAAGCCTTCTCGTTCGAGGCGAGACCCGTGCCGTCCATCTTGCCGACCATGAGCGTGCGTTTGCCTGCTTCCTGGCTGATGCCGAGACAGATGCGCTCGCCGGCCGCGAAGGTACAAGGCACCTTGTTCTGCTGGCCGAGGTGATCTTCGAGGTAGAAGCTGGCGTCGCGGGTGCGGTAGAAGATGTTGAGCGAACCATAGGCGCCCGAGAGCGTCAGGTAGGTTGCGTCCGACACTTCGGTTGGTGCGACCCAGAAGGTCTGGGAGAACCACGCAGGAATAGCCACGTCCCAGCCGACGGTCGTTGTGTCCTTGATGACCAGACCCTGACCGTAGCGGCCTTCCCCGTAGCTCACGCCTGTGGCGATCGTTGGCGTGCGCAGTCCGACACTTGTCAGGTTGCCATTCAGACGCCAGCCATCCACGTCGGTAGCTTGCAGGCCGGTGTCGGTGGCGATCTGGTACTGCACCGAGATCGACTGATCTTCGGACGACGGACGCCAGCGGCGGTTCGCATCCGAACTCAGCCAGGTGAAGTCGGCATTGCCCCAGACGGTCGTACTCTCGAAGCTGACCGATTCCAGTGAGGTGTAGAGAGTGTTCTGAGCGCGGAAGCGGCTCGGCAGAATCGCGTCGAACATATATTCGGAGCGGCTGACACCCTCATCCATCACGAGGTTGCCTGAGACTACGGTGGCGTCATGCGTGATGCCGGCAAAACCCAGCGCTTTGCGATCCATCTCCACGAGCACGTTGATGTTCTGTGGGCGAACCACCGAAGTTGTCGTGAACGCGGGAGTCACGCCGTAGACGCCAGGGGCGACGATCGCCTTGATCCAGAACGTGCGTGCGCCGTCAGAGCCGGCAGGGATGCTGTATGTCGTCGCCTTCACGAGCGCGATGTACTGCGCGGTGCGCCAGTTCGTACCTTCGCGAATCTCGTAGCCGACAATGTTGTTCTCGGTGTTCGCTTTCCAGCGGAACTCGAGGCGGTTGCCCGATTGAATGCAATCGAATTGCACCACAGCCGCAGGCGAGTCGATCACGAGTGTGTAGGTCGTGACGTTGTCCGAGTACAGCCCTGACGAGTCGATCGAGCGGATGTGGTAGTAGAACGTCCCAGGCTCAGTCTGGTCGTGCGTGAGCATCGTCCCTTTGAACTTGGTCGTGATGATGTCGGCAGCGTCCCATGAGGGGCCGACGCGGACTTCGTAGCCCGACACGTCGATGTCGGTCACGGCGCGCCATGTCACCAGCAGGTCGGTCGTGCGGCGCTCCACGTTGAAGTTGAGCACGTCGCCAGGGGCGGTCGTCTTGCCTTGAGGGATGTAGCCACCCAGAACCGTCTGGGAGCGTTTGCCGAAGGCATTCAGGGCGACGAGCTGGAACTCATGCTGCGACTTGCGCACGTTGTCCAGTTCGATCGTGGCGCTGGTCGAGGTGATGGTCTGCCAGGAGCTTGCGTAAGTCCCAGTACGGCGCCAGCGCAGCTCAAACTGAGGCATGGTTGAGAACCACGACACGAGCAGCTTGGTGCCAATCAGCCCTGGCGCAACTTCATAGGTGGCTTCGGTGATCGACAGGTTCGTGGGGGTCGTCACCAGATTGGCGTCGATGATCGAGGTCTTGGCTTCTTCGAGCTTCAGACCCAGCTCGATCGAGTCAAATTTGGACGAGTTGTGCTCGATGGCTGTGACGACGAAGGTGTCGTTCTTCGACCCGTCCTGTGCGACCGCAATCACGCGAGCCAGCATTGGCTCGAGCGAAGCTTCGGCAGCGATCCACATGGCGTTGGCCATTGGTACATCTGCCAGCGGCGTGTTCCAAGTCAGCGTGGCATGTGTGCCGACGCCTTGGTTGACGATGCGGTCTGCAAAGGTGCCGTCTGGCAGTCGCATGGAAAGCTGGGCGCCGGTGGCGGTCAGTGTGATCGGCGCATCCAGTGTTGCAGATGTTGTCGTCGCTGCGGCGATGCGACCACCCATGCGCTTGCCGGCGCGGAAGGTGTCGTGAATCTTGATGATCTCGCCTGGCAGCAGCGCGGCGGAGTCCACACCCACCTTGAATTGAACCATGTCCGATTCGAGGCGTTCGGTATAGAGAATCCAGCGACCGACACGGTTCGCCTGACCACGGCTGGTACAGCCAAAGGCGACGGTTTCCACCTTGCGAATGCCGTATTTGGCGATCGCATCAGCGTCCTCCACGTACTCGATCTTCTGCTTGTACTTGTCCGCAGGGTCGTTCCATGTCACGTTGACTACGGAGTGACGATCTTTGCGGGCAGAGCCGGTGTAGCTGAAGAGACCGTCGATGACGTTGGCCGGCGTGTAGAGCATGCCGGTGTCAGACGGGCTGTCTTGCGTGAAGCCAACCATGCCACCGTTCCAGTAGGCCATGCCACGGAATGCGGAGGTGAGGTCGGAGATCAGCTTGAACGCTTCGCCCTGGGTCTGAATGACGGTATTGACCGTGAAGCGCGGCTCGAAGCCACCAAAGCCGTCAGGCACCAGCTCGTCACAATACTTGCCGATCTGGTACAGCTTTGCCTTGTCGATCTGGGACGCGCTCAGATACTGACCCAAGCCGTAGCGAGAGTTGG
>ERZ650308.1025-NODE-1025-length-14808-cov-10.342507_pt1 | contig 14808 bp, 11 predicted proteins | sample MGYA00376244_ERZ650308 | MGnify/ENA primary metagenome ERZ650308 (study PRJEB26733, sample SAMN07839295) | wastewater metagenome | biome: small river; feature: stream; material: water | place: USA: North Carolina | collected 2016-04-26 ...
GCATGACCGGGCGCGAAGGCTTGATCCGTCAGGTCGGCAGCGCCGAAATCGTGGCGCAGGTCGCGCTGGCCCGCACGCTGCGGCCCGTCAAAAAGGTGGTCTTCATGGGCATGGGCGAGCCCTCGCACAACCTGGACCAGGTGATGGAGGCCATCGATTTGCTGGGCACAGTGGGCAACATCGGTCACAAGAATCTGGTGTTTTCCACGGTGGGCGACGAGCGGGTGTTTGAGCGTTTGCCGCAAGGCCGCGTCAAGCCAGCCTTGGCCTTGTCGCTGCACACCACGCGGGCCGATCTGCGGGCACAGTTGCTGCCGCGTGCCCCGCGCTTTGACCCGCAAGATTTGGTGGAAGCTGGTGAGGTCTACGCCCGCGCCACCGGCTACCCGATCCAGTACCAGTGGACGCTGATCGAGGGCGTGAACGACAGCGCCGAAGAAATCGAAGGCATCGTGCGCTTGCTCCAAGGCAAATACGCGCTGATGAACATGATCCCCTACAACGCGGTGCCTGATCTGCCTTATGCGCGGCCCAGCTGGGAACGCGCCGCCGAGATCGCCCGCACTTTGCACCAGCGCGGTGTGCTGACCAAACTGCGCCAGTCAGCGGGCCAGGATGTGGACGGCGGTTGCGGCCAATTGCGGGCGCGTGATGTGGTGCAGCGCGTGCAGATCCACCGAAAGGTCAACGCCCCGGCAGCTTGACCAGCCCGCTGGACAGGGCCGTGCCCGCCAGAATTACTGCGCCACACAGCAGCATCCAGGCGGTGACGCTTTCGCCCAGAAACAGCACGCCATACGCGATGGCAAAGACCGGCACCAAAAAGGTGACCGTCAGCGCGCGCGCAGGTCCGGCGCTTTCGATCAGTTTGAAATACAGGATGTAGGCCACCCCGGTGCACAGCACGCCCACGGCGATCAAAGACCACCAGACCGAGGCGCTGGGCCAATGGTCGGGTCGAAACCACAGCGCCGGCAGCGCCAGCGCCAGGGTGGCGCCAATTTGGCTGCCGGTGGCGGTGACCAGCGGCGGCAGGCTGGGAATGTGCTTTTTGGTGAAGCTGGCCGACAAGGCATAACAGGTGGTGGCCGCCAGGCAGGCCAGCACCGCCCAGGCGGGGGCAATGCCCGAGGCGTTGGGCTTGAAGCTCGCCTGCCCACCGGCCAGCAGCACCACGCCGCCAAAGCCAATCGCCAGGCCCACACTGCGCGACAGGCTGGGCTTGTCGCCCAGCCAGACCCAGGCCACCAGTGCGCCAAACAGCGGCACCGTGGCGTTCAGGATGGACGAAAACCCGGTGGTGATGTGCATCACCGCAAAGGAATACAGGGCAAAAGGGATGCCGCTGTTGAGCACGCCGACAAACAGCACCGGCTTCCAGTGTTGTCGCAGGGCGGCCCAGTGGCCTTTGGCCAGCATCAGGGGCAACAAAAAGGTCGAGGCAATGGCTACCCGAATCGCCGCTGTGGGCAATGCCCCCAGCTCTACCGCCGCCAGGCGCATGAACAAAAAGGACGAGCCCCAGATGGCGGCCAGCACCAGGAAATCGGCCAGCCAGCCTTTGGCATGAGAGGTGTTCATTCAGAAAAAAGCGAAGAAGTCGTGGGGGCGGGCATGGCCAATGGGTGGCCTTCCAGGCGCAAGAGCGCCTCTTTGCGCCACAGGCCGCCCGCATAGCCCGTCAGTTGGCCGCTCGCACCGAGGATGCGGTGGCAAGGCACGATGATCGTGATCGGGTTGCGGCCCACGGCGGCGCCCACGGCGCGCACGGCCTTGGCCTTGTTCAGTTGTCTGGCCAGGTCGCCATAGCTTTGGTGTTGTCCGCAGCCCACCTGCAGCAAGGCGCGCCACACCGATTGCTGAAACGCTGTGCCGTGCGACAAGTCCAGGGGCAGGTCAAAGCTTTGGCGCTGGCCTGCGAAGTAGGTCTGCAGTTGCTCGGCCGCTTGCAGCAGCAGCGGGTGGTCGGGTGCGTGGGTCCAGCGCTCGATTTGCTCAAGGCTGGGGCCGTGGCGCTGACCATCGAACCACACGCCGCACAGCCCGCGCTCGCTGGCGGCCATTGTCATGCGGCCCAAGGGGCTGTCGGTGTGAAGGCGATTCCAGGCGGTCATGGGGGAGTTTTCCAATTCAGGGCGGGTTGCGCAGGCGGCCATTCATGTTAACGGCAAGCGGGTGGAATTCATGGATCCCGCATCGAGTGCGGGATGACAAAGTAGGAGAGGTGACGACAAAGGGCATGCGGGACGACAACAGGCGTGCGGGATGGCAGAGGCAGTCCGGGACGGCGGCGGCGGTGCGGGTTAGCGCTGGACATGCCGCCGGGTGTGCGCACGGGGTTTCGAGCTGGTTTCGAACCGGCGGCGCCTACAATGCGGGCAGAATCTTCAAGTCGGTCTTTCCCGCTCGGGACGGACTTCCTTTTAAGCCTTTTGAATGCGCTGCCCCATGCAAGTCACCCCTTCGATTTTCAAAGCCTATGACATCCGGGGCGTTGTGCCCAGTACCTTGAACGAGCAGGTCGCAGAAGGCCTGGGCAAGGCCTTTGGCACAGTGGCGCTGGCCGAGGGGCAAACCACGGTGGCGGTGGGGCGCGATGGCCGTTTGAGCGGTCCGGCCTTGTCTGCGGCGCTCATTCGTGGTCTGGTGGCGGCGGGCATCCGCGTGGTCGACATTGGCATGGCGACCACGCCCATGCTTTACTTTGCGGCCAACACCGCGTGCCAAAGCGGCATCCAGGTCACGGGCAGCCACAACCCCAAGGACTACAACGGCTTCAAGATGGTCTTGGCTGGGCGCGCCATTTATGGCGACGAGATCCAGGCCCTGCGCCAGATGATCGAGACCGAGACTTGGCAGCTCAAGGCCGGTGGCAGCGTCTCGCACCTGGATGTGCTGGCCGACTACACCCAGCGCATCGTGGGCGACATCCGCTTGGCCCGCCCCATGAAGATCGTGGTCGATTCGGGCAACGGCATCGCGGGCGCGTCGGCGCCCGGCATCTTCCGCGCCCTGGGCTGCGAAGTGATCGAGCTGTTCAGCGAGGTCGATGGCGAGTTCCCCAACCACCACCCCGACCCCAGCAAGCCCGAAAACCTGCAAGACCTGATGAACGCCCTGAAGACCACAGGTGCTGAGCTCGGCTTGGCTTTTGACGGCGACGGCGACCGCCTGGGCATCGTCACGAAAGACGGCAACAACATTTACCCCGACCGCCAGATGCAACTGTTTGCCGAGGACGTGCTCCAGCGCGTGCCCGGCGGCACCATCCTGTTTGACGTGAAGTGCTCGCAGCGCCTGGCGCCCGCCATTGAAGCGGCCGGCGGCCAAGCGCTCATGTACAAAACCGGCCACTCGCTGATCAAGGCCAAGATGAAAGAGGTCGAGGCCGCTGGCGGCCAAGCCCCCCTGGGCGGCGAGATGAGCGGCCACATCTTCTTCAAGGAGCGCTGGTACGGTTTCGACGACGGCACTTATGCGGGTTGCCGTTTGCTGGAAATCGTGAGCAAGAGTCCCGATGCCAACGTGGTGCTCAATGCGCTGCCCAGCAGCTTCAGCACCCCCGAGCTGAACGTGGCCTGCGCCGAAGGCGAGCCGCACAGCGTGACCCGTGCCTTGCAAGCCAAGGCGGGCAGCACCTTCAGCGCGCCCGCCAAAGTGTCCGACATCGACGGCCTGCGCGTGGACTGGCCCGATGGTTTTGGTCTGATCCGGGCGTCGAACACCACGCCCGTGCTGGTGCTGCGCTTTGAAGGCCAGACCGAAGCCGCGCTGCACCGCATCGAGGCCGACATGCTGGCCTTGCTGCGCTCGGTCAAACCCGATGCGCAGATCGGCGCTGCCGCCCACTGAAAACGTTTGACCGAAAGCCCCCGATGAATCCAGCCAACGCCGTGCTCAGCCAGGACCCCGAGGTCATCGTCTTCAACCTCAAAGAGCGCTACACCGGCGTGTCGGCCACCATCAATGCGCTGGTGCCCTTGCAGGCGCACCAGTGGCGCCTGGGCTTTTGCGGCACGCGCATGTCCAACGGCATCGACGGCATGACCTTGCGCGAGGCCATCAAGCTTTCGCGAAAGCCACCTGAAGGACGGGCATTTCGCATCTGGCATGTGCGCCGTGACCCGGAGATGATGGCCGCGATCTTTGCGCGCGATGTGCTGCGCCTGCCCATCAAGCTGGTGTTCACCTCGGCGGCCCAGCACTTGCACGGCGCGTTTCCGCGCTGGTTGATTTCCAAAATGGACGCGGTGATCTCCACCACGCCCCTGGCCGCCTCATTTGTGCCCAACACCACAGCGGTGGTGCCGCACGGCATTGACCTGTCACGCTTTTCGCCACCGGCCGACAAGCGCACGGCCTGGAAAGATTCCGGCCTGCCCGGCGAGTACGGCATCGGCGTGTTTGGCCGTGTGCGGCCCGACAAAGGCAGCGATGTGTTTGTGGACGCGATGATCCAAGCCTTGCCGCAATTGCCCGGCGCCACGGCGGTGATCGCCGGTCTGGCCCAGCCCAAGCACCAGGCCTACCAGGATGAACTGAAAGCCAAAATCGCCGCTGCAGGCCTGGCCGATCGCATCGTTTTTCTGGGCGAAGTGCCCGCAGGCGAAGTGCACCGCTGGTACCAGCGCTGCTTGCTGTGCGTGGCTTGTCCGCGTTACGAGCCCTTTGGCCTCACGCCCTTTGAGGCGGCAGCCACCGAGTGCGCGCTCGTGTGCTCGCGCACCGGTGCGTTTGACCAATTGGCCATTCCCGGCCTGACCGGCGAGATGGTGGACACGGGCGATGCACCGGGTCTGGCGCAAGCCGTGCTCAAGGTCTTGAGCGATCGTGAACAAGCCCTGCGCATGGGCCAGGCGGCGCGTCAGCGTGTGGTGGAACACTTCTCTTTGGCCAAAGAGGCCGAAGGCATTGGCCGCGTGTATGCGCAGCTGTTTGCGGGTGCTTGAGCGTTGAGCACCATGCCGCAGTCGGTCCAGCCGGTCATGTCCTGGGCTGAGCGTTTGTCGCTTGCGGCCTATGGCTTGTTGATGCGTGGCTTGCAGCCCCTGTTGCGCCGCAAACTGCAGCGCCGTGGCCAGCAGGAGCCCGGCTATTTGCACCAGGTGCCGCAGCGCTTTGGCCTGTATGACACGGCGGCTTTGGCACCTGGCTGTGTCTGGGTGCATGCCGTGTCGCTGGGCGAGACCCGTGCGGCGGGCCTGTTGATCGACGCCTTGCGTGCACGCTTGCCGGGCATGCGTCTGTTGTTGACGCACAGCACGGCCACTGGCTGGGCGCAGGGCCAGAGCCTGCTGCAGCCGGGCGATGTGCAAGCCTGGCTGCCTTGGGACACACCAGAGGCCACGCGCCGCTTCTTGCAACACCATCAGCCGCGCTGCGGCATCCTGATGGAAACCGAAGTCTGGCCCTCGCTGGTGCAGGCTTGCCAGCAGCAAGCGGTGCCTTTGTATCTGGTCAATGCGCGGCTCAATGACAAGTCACTGCGTTCGGCCAAGCGGTGGGCCTGGCTGTCCGGGCCCGCCTACCGGGGCTTGACGGGCGTGCTGGCGCAGTCCGATGCCGATGCCCAGCGCTTGAGCGCTTTGGGCGCTCGGGTCGATGCCGTGCTGGGCAACCTCAAATTCGATGTGAAGCCGCAGCCGCAAGCGCAGGCACGTGCGCAGCAATGGCGTGCGCAATGGACGCGCCAAGGTCAGAGTCGGCCAGTCATCATGCTGGCCAGCACCCGTGAGGGCGAAGAGGCTTTGTGGCTGAATGCGCTGGCGTCCAATGCCTGGCGTGCCCAAGCCTTTGCCGATGCGGGCGTTTTGTGGCTGCTGGTGCCGCGTCACCCGCAGCGCTTTGACGAAGTGCACCAACTGGTGCAAGGCCGGGGCTGGTCGATCTTCAGGCGCAGCGCCTTGCCTGCCGAGGGACAAGCCTGGCCGCCCGAGGCCTCGGCGGTGCAGGTCTGGCTGGGCGACAGCCTGGGCGAGATGCCGCAGTACTTTCATGCGGCCGACATGGCCCTGCTGGGGGGCAGCTTCATGCCGCTGGGCGGCCAAAACCTGATCGAGGCCGCCGCCTTTGGCTGTCCCATCGTCATGGGACCGCACACCTTCAACTTTGCCGAGGCGTCAGCACAGGCCGAGGCGGCTGGCGCTGCGCAACGTGTGGCCGACATGGACGGTGCTTTGGACCAGGCCTTGGCCTGGCTGAACGATCGCGCTGCGTTGGCGCGAGCGCAACAAGCGGGCCTGGACATGGTGGCGCAGGGGCGAGGTGCCGCAGAGCGTTACGCACAGGCCCTCGTAAGTGCATTGAACGCTGAGTAGGTCGGCGGCTTCAGTCCCGACATACGGGTCATGCCAGGCCATGACCGCGATTCGCCATGGCGAGCGAAGCGCGGCAATCCAGTGCTTCAAAAGCAGTTCAGCCCTGCCAGCCGGTGAGGACGGACAGGGCTGAGGTCTGAAGAAGCTTCTTATTTCTGCAGCAGGGCGTTGATGCTTTGCAGGTCTTCGGCCTTGAGGGTGCCGCTGGCTTGGCGCAGCTTGAGCTGACCGAGCAAGACGTCGTAGCGGGCTTTCGATAGATCGCGCTTGGTCTGGTACAGCTGGCTTTGGCTGTTGAGCACGTCGATGTTGATGCGCACACCGACCTGGTAACCCAGCTTGTTGGCATCCAAAGCCGCTTGGCTGGAGGACTCGGCCGCTTCCAGGGCCTTGACCTGGCTCAGACCCGATTGCAGGCCCAGATAGGCGGTGCGTGTGGCTTGCGCCACTTGGCGCTGTGCGCTTTCCAGATCGCTGCGGGCTTTGTCTTCCAGGGCCAGGGTTTCGCGGATCCGGTTCTGGGTGGCAAAGCCCGCAAAGATGGGCATGTTGGCGGTGATGCCAGCGCTGGTCACAGTGGCTTGGTTTTGCAAGTTGGACGCAAATGTGGCGGCACCATTGATGTTGCGTTGAACGTTGTAGCCCAAAGTGAAATCCACTGTGGGTTTGTGCCCGGCTTCGGCCTTGGTCGTTTCGAGCTTGGCAATGTCCAGGTTGACGCGGGCTTGCTGGATGGCCGGGTGCGATTGTTCACCTTGTGCAATCCACTCTTCGGCATTGGTGCCTGTAACGGGAGGCAGCTTGGCTTGTGCGCTCAGACTCAAAGGCGCAGCACCGGCCTTGCCCACCAGCAATTCCAGGGCGACCTTTTTGACACGCAGGTCGTTGTCGGCGGCAATTTCCTGCGCGATGACCAGGTCATAACGGGCCTGGGCTTCGCGGGTGTCGGTGATGGTGGAGGTGCCCACTTCAAAGTTGCGTTTGGCACTGGCCAGTTGCTCGGCCACGGCTGCTTTTTGCGCTTGCACAAAGGTCAGGCTTTGCTGGGCGGCCAGCACCTCGAAGTAAGCCTGCGTGGTGCGCACGATCAGGTCTTGTTCGGCTTGGTTCAGTGCTGCTTGGGCAATTTCGAGGGCTTTTTGACTCTGTTGGTAAGTTGCCAGGTTGGCCGGACGGTACAGCGGTTGGGTTGCGTTGATGCCTGCTGTTTGTGTGGTGTAGGTGTAATTGGATTTGGGGGTTTGTGTCTCGGGATTGGCTTGCCGGTCCGATTGCGTGACACCGCCAGACAAACCAATCGTCGGCAGCAAAGCCGCCTTGCCCTGATCGGCCTTGGCCTGGTTGGCCAGAAACTGCGACTTCGCCGATTGATAGCCCGCGTCATAGCCCTTGGCCATCTCGTACATGTCGACCAGACTTTGTGCCTGGCTGGTGCTGGCAAAAGCCAGCGACATGAGCACCGCCAATGGCAGGCGTTTGAACAAGGTGGAAGTGGAGCGTTTGTGCTGCATGGGGGGCTTTCTGGAAATCCGATGAATGGGCGAAGCGCAATGAACTGTCATCAATACACAGGCACTGTGGGGTCGATTTGCAAAGACCAGGCATGGATGCCACCGGCCACGTTGACCACCTCAAAGCCTTGCTGGGCCAGGAAGTGGGCCACTTGCTGGCTGCGCGCGCCGTGGTGGCACAAACAGGCCATGGGGCGTGACCGGTCCAGCTCATCCAGGCGTGCCGGGATGGTCTGCATGGGCATGTGCACCAGGTCCAGGCTGTCAGGCTTGGCGCTGGCGGTTTGAAGCTCCCAGGCCTCGCGCACGTCCAGCAACACGGGGCGGCTCGATTGCTGTGCAGCCCAGTCGTTCAATTGTGCAGGCGTGATCTGTTGCATGGGGTTCAAAAGGCGAAGCGTGAAGGCTCGGTGAAGCCGTTCAAGCGCGGGGCGTTGCAGTCCCAGGGCTCGGTGGTGGTGAAGGTGTTGTCGCTGTTGCGGGTGACCACGGTGGCGCGCATCATCGGCTCGTCGCCCACGATGGCCACCAGACGGCCGCCAACCTTGAGTTGTTGCAGCAAAGCCGTGGGCACCTGGGCCACCGAGCCGTTGAGCAAGATGGCGTCAAAAGGACCGTCGGCGGCAGCACCCTGGCTGCCATCGGCCACACGCACGCTGACGTTGGTCACCCCGGCTTTTTGCAAGTTGGCCTGGGCCTGTGCAGCCAGGCTGGCATCGGTCTCGAGGCTCAGCACGCTGGCCGCCTGTTGGGCCATCAGCGCGGCCATGAATCCAGAGCCGGTGCCAATGTCGAGCACTTGGTCTGTTTTCTTCAGGGCCAGCTCTTGCAGCAAGCGGGCTTGCACGCGGGGCGCCAGCATGACCTGGTTGGCCGCAGCACCCAGAGGGATTTCCATGTCTACAAAAGCCAGGGCCTTGTGGGCCAGAGGGGCGAAGTCTTCGCGGCGAACCACCGACAACAAGTCCAGCACTTGCGGGTCCAGCACTTCCCAGGGGCGGATTTGCTGTTCGATCATGTTGAAGCGGGCCTGGTTCAGATCCATTTTTCTTACTCCTGAGGGGTTTTTCAATATGGGTTCGATTTTACTTGTCTGACCCGGCCGAGCCCTGACGCGCAGGGGCCAATCCCGCTTTGCGGCGCAGCCACTGGGCCAGGTCGTCCATGTAGCAATACACCACCGGCACGACCACCAGCGTCAGCAGGGACGAGGTGATGACCCCGCCAATGACCGCCTGGCCCATGGGGGCGCGTTGCTCCGACCCTTCGGTCATGGCAAAGGCCAGCGGCACCATGCCAAAAATCATGGCCAGCGTGGTCATCAAAATCGGTCGCAAACGCACTTTGGCGGCCATCAGCAGGGCTTGGCTGCGTTCCATGCCGGGGATGCGGCGGCCGTCCGCGTCTGTCTGATCCTCACGGGCGCGGATGGCGAAGTCCACCAGCAAGATCGCGTTCTTGGTCACCAGGCCCATCAGCATGATCACGCCGATGATGGAGAACATCGACAAGGTCGAGCGGAACACCATCAGGGCCAGCACCACGCCGATCAGGGTCAGGGGCAGGGCGGTCATCAGGGCCAGCGGCTGCAGGAAGCTCTTGAACTGGCTGGCCAGGATCATGTAGATGAAGATCACCGCCAGCGCCAGGGCCGACAGCGCGTAGCCAAAGGATTCGGCCATGTTCTTGGTCGAGCCGCCAAACTGGAAGCGGTAGCCCGGTGGCAGGTTCAGGCCTTCCATGACGGTTTTGATGTCGCCCGAGACCTGGCCTGCGGCGCGGTTGTAAACGTTGGCATTGATCGCCACTTCACGCGTCAAATCGCGGCGGTTGATCTGGTTGGAGCCGGTGCTTTCGCTCACCTTGGCCACCTGGCCCAGGCGCACGATGCGGCTGCTGCCGTCGGCGGCAGGCACGGCAAAGGGCAGGCGTTCCAGGTCTTGCAGGTTGTTGCGGGCGTCGGGCGACAGGCGCACGTTCACGTCGTAGGTCTGGTCATCGGGCGCGCGCCAGTTGCCCACGGTTTGCCCGGCCACCAGGGTGCGCAGCGGCCCGGCCAGCTGGCCGGTGCCCAGGCCCAAGTCAGACGCCGAGGTGCTGAGCACCTGCACGCCAATGGTCGGTTTGTTGGCCTTGACGCTGGAGTCCAGATCGACCAGGCCGGGGATGGCGCGCAGCTTGTCCATGGCTTGCAGGGTCAGGCGTTCCAGTTCGCGCTGGTCAGGGCCTTGCAGCGAGAACTCGATTTGCTTGTTGCCGCCCACGGCATCCAGCAGGCCCGCATGCGTGACGGTGATGCCCGGCACTTGTTGCAGGCGTTCACGCAAGGCAGCCGACATCTGGTCCACGCTGCGCTGGCGGTCTTTGCGGTTGACCAGGCGCACGTAAATGCTGGCGTTGTTCTTGCCCAGCGCGTTGCCGGTGTTGAGCGTGGCCACGGTGTAGCGCACTTCAGGGAACTCGCGGATGATGCTTTCGACCTGACGCGCTTTGGCTTCGGTCGCTTCCAGCGAGCTGCCCACGGGCGTCTGGAAGTTCACCGAGGTTTCCGAAAAATCGGCCTTGGGCACGAACTCGGTGCCCAAGAGCGGCACCATGAAGATGCTGGTCACGAACACGCCGATGGCCATGAGCACGGTCTTGCGCTTGTGCACCAGCGACCAGGCCAGGATCTTCTGGTAGCCGTCAGACAGCTTGTCGGTGCTGGTGTCAAACCAGTGCGTCACGCGGCCAATGGTTTTGTCGTACAGCGTCACGGGGGCGTGGTGCTGGCCGTGTGCTTCGATGCTCGGGTCGTGCCAGACGCTCGACAGCATGGGATCGAGTGTGAAGCTCACAAACATCGAGATGCCCACCGCCGCCACGATGGTGATGCCGAACTCGTGGAAGAACTTGCCGATGATGCCTTCCATGAAGCCGATGGGCAAAAACACCGCCACGATGGACAAGGTGGTGGCCAGCACCGCCAGGCCGATTTCCGAGGTGCCTTCCATCGAGGCGTCGTAGGCGTTCTTGCCCATCTGCACATGGCGCACGATGTTCTCGCGCACCACGATGGCGTCGTCGATCAACAGGCCCACGCACAGTGACAAGGCCATCAGGGTGATCATGTTGATGGTGAAGCCGAACATGTTCATGAACATGAAGGTGCCGATCAGCGAGATCGGCAGCGTGAGGCCGGTGATCACGGTGGAGCGCCAGGAGTTCAGGAACAGGAAGACGATCAGCACCGTCAGGATGGCACCTTCGATCAGGGTGCGGCGCACGTTGTCCACCGCCACGCGGATGGGGCGCGAGCTGTCGGTGATGGGCTCCAGGCGCAAGCCCGGGGGCAGTTGTTTTTGCAGCTCGGCCACGGTCTTGACCAGGCCGTCGATCACCTGGATGGTGTTTTCATCTTGCGACTTTTGCACCGACAGGAGCAAGGTGCGCTGGCCGTTGTAGAGCGCCAGCGAGTCGATTTCCTGTGCGCCGTCCTGCACGGTGGCCACTTGCGACAATCGCACGGGCGAGCCGCCTTTGCGGGCCACGATGATCTGGCCAAAGTCTTCGGGGCGCTTCATGCGCGACTCGACCTGCACCATGCGCTCTTGCTCGAGCGAGCGGATCGCGCCCACGGGCAGGTCCTGGTTTTCAGCGCGCACGGCGGCCACCACCTGGTCGGCGGTGATGCCCAGCGCTTCCATGGCCGAAGGCTGCAAATACAGATTGATCTCGCGGCGCGTGCCGCCCACCAGGGTGACCGAGCCCACGCCGCGCACGTTTTCCAGGCGCTTTTTGAGGACTTGCTCGGACCAGTTGGTCATCTCCACCGCGGTGGGCACCTTGGCCTGGGTGGCGTCAGGCACCACCGCCAGCGACCAGATGGCTTTGCTGGAGGGGTCAAAGCGCAGCACCTTGGGTTCCTTGACTTCGGTGCGCAGGTTGGGGCGGATGGACGCGACTTTTTCGCGCACGTCTTCGGCGGCCTTGCGGCCGTCGATGTGCAGCTGGAATTCGATCACGACGACCGACTGGTTTTCGTAGCTGCGCGAGGTCAGGGCGTTGATGCCGGCGATCGAGTTGACGCCTTCCTCGATCTTTTTGGAGACTTCGCTTTCGACAATTTCGGGCGATGCGCCGGGGTATTCGGTGCTGATCACCACCACCGGAAAGTCGATGTTGGGGAACTGGTCAACTTTGAGGCGCTGGTAGGCAAACACGCCCAGCACCACCAGGGCCAGCATGACCATGGTGGCGAAGACGGGGTTTTTCAGACTGACACGGGTGAACCACATGCTCTTGACCTTTTAGCGGGCCGCAGCCGTGAACTTGACCTGCACGCCTTCGCGCACAGCGCCTGCGCTGCCGGCCAGCACTTGTGCGCCTTCGCTCAGGCCTTCGATGGCCACCAGGGTCTGGCCCTGGACTTCGGTGCGCGCACCGGTTTTGACGGGCACATGGCGCACCGCATTGTTCTCCAGCACCTGCACATAAGGCTGCGGCTTGTCGGTGCGCACGCTGCTGAGCGGCACGGCCATGGCCTGCACGGTCTGGGTGCCCAGGGCGCCTTCGGCAAACAGGCCCTGGCGCAAGCCGTTGCGACCGGCCACGCCCAGGTAGACCAGCACACTGCGGCTGCCCGCTTGGGCGCTGGGGTTGATGCGCAGGACGCTGGCCTCCACCGGGGCGCTCAGGCCTTCGACTTGCAGTTTCGCCTTCATGCCCACGCGCACCTGGGCCGCATCGCTGGCGGGCAGGGCGGCTTCAAGCTCGAGCTGCGAGAGGTTCACGATTTCCACAATGCGGGCGTCAACCGCCACGCGTTCACCGGCTTGCGCCAGACGCTGGGCGATCTGGCCTGCAAAGGGCGCTTTCAGGCTGGCATCGTCCAGCGCCTTGTGGGCCACATCGAGTGCTGCCACGGCGGCCATGTAGGTGGCTTTGGCACCGTTCAAGCTGGCTTGCGAGGTGATCAGCGCGGTTTGCGAGATGAAGCCCTGGTCGACCAAGGCCTTGTTGTTGTCGTACTGGCGCTGGGCAATGTCCACTTGCGCTTTGGCCGAATCGGCTTGTTGCTGGGCCTGGCGTTGGCGGGCCTGGTATTCGGTGGGGTCCACACGGGCCACCACCTGACCGGCTTGCACCGCATCGCCTTCGCGCACGTTCAGGGCCACCAGTTCACCGGCCACGCGGGCCTTGATGAAAGCGCTTTGCGTGGCTTTGAGCGCGCCAGACACGGGCAGGCCCAAGGCCAGGGCCTGGGTTTTGACGGTCAGCACATCGGTGCTGGCCAGCTCCATCACAGGAGAAGCCGACGCTGTGGTGGCAGGGGCGCTGGCCGCTTTGCGCTGACTCAGCAGACGGGCGCCTCCGACCACCAGCACCGCGATGGCCACACCCGACAAGATCCAGATTTTTGATTTTTTCATGGCAGATCAAGAAATAGACAAACCACGCACCAGCAGCTGGGCGTGTTGGGAAATGAATTGTTCGGGATCGATGTGTTCGTTCGCCGGACAGCAGGGGGCCATGGAATGTTTCCACATGACCAGAAACAGCAGTGGCGCCATGACGGAGTGCAGCACCATTTCGATGTTCATGGGACGCAGATCACCGCGGTCAATGCCCCGTTGCAATGCAAAACGGATCAGCGCCTGCCCCGGTTCAATCACTTCCTTTTGGTAAAAAGTGGCCAAATCCGGAAAGTTGCTGGCCTCGCTCATCACCAGCTTGGAAATGCCGGAAGCCTTGGTGGCGCCATACCTGCGCCACCACTGGAGCAGCATCCATTCGAGCAGTTCAGCCGTGGGCCCTTGGAACTGCGCCACCTCGGCGGCACCTTGCGCCACTGGGGCCACCACGTTCTCGCGGACCACGGCCTTGAACAGGTCTTCTTTGCTGGGGAAGTACAAAAACAAGGTGCCCTTGGACACGCCAGCCCGAGCAGCGACCTCTTCAACGCGGGTGGCCGCAAAGCCTTTTTCGACGAACAAATCCAAAGCCGCCTCCAGGAGTTCTCCGGGGCGGTCTTGTTTGCGGCGTTCGCGTTTATGGGGGGCGGATGCTTCGGTGTTCACACAAACCAGATGACTAATGACTGACTGGTTAGTAATGTAGTGGCTGACCAGATGTGCGTCAAGCCGGTGGTGCACACCAGAACGTCAAGCGCAGGTAAAGCCACAAGGGCCGAAGCCCTTGGGTGGGTGTCAGCGCAGCGCATCCACAGAACGCTTTCGGTGATCCCACAAAAAAGGCTGCCATGGGCAGCCTTTCTTGCGGCAAGTGCGAAACCGTCAGTTGGAGAACGCGGCAATCCCCGTGATGGCGCGGCCCAGGATCAGGGCGTGCACATCGTGCGTGCCTTCGTAGGTGTTGACCACTTCCAGGTTCACCAGGTGGCGGGCCACGCCGTATTCGGCGCTGATGCCGTTGCCGCCCATCATGTCGCGGGCCAGGCGGGCGATGTCCAGCGCCTTGCCGCAGCTGTTGCGCTTGAGGATGGAGGTCACTTCCACCGGGGCGTTGCCCGCGTCCTTCATGCGGCCCAGCTGCAGGCAGCCCTGCAGGCCCAGGCTGATTTCGGTCAGCATGTCGGCCAGTTTCTTCTGGATCAGCTGGTTGGCGGCCAAGGGGCGGCCAAACTGCTGGCGGTCCATCACGTACTGGCGGGCGCGGGCGTAGCAGTCTTCGGCAGCGCCCAAGGCACCCCAGGCGATGCCGTAGCGGGCGCTGTTGAGGCAAGTGAAGGGGCCTTTCAAGCCACGCACTTCAGGGAATGCGTTTTCTTCAGGGCAGAAGACTTCGTCCATGACGATCTCGCCGGTGATGGAGGCGCGCAGGCCCACCTTGCCGTGCACGGCAGGAGCCGACAGGCCTTTCCAGCCTTTTTCCAAAATGAAGCCGCGAATCTGGCCGCCGTCATCTTTGGCCCAGACCACAAAGACGTCGGCGATCGGGCTGTTGGTGATCCACATCTTGGCGCCGGACAGGCTGTAGCC
>ERZ650308.1026-NODE-1026-length-14793-cov-4.471434_pt1 | contig 14793 bp, 14 predicted proteins | sample MGYA00376244_ERZ650308 | MGnify/ENA primary metagenome ERZ650308 (study PRJEB26733, sample SAMN07839295) | wastewater metagenome | biome: small river; feature: stream; material: water | place: USA: North Carolina | collected 2016-04-26 ...
AAGAGATTGCTGCCACCGCATCGATCTCGGCTGGCGACTCACAGATTGGTGAGCTAATCGCTGAGGCAATCGACAAGGTTGGCCGCGAAGGCGTTGTAACCGTTGAAGAGTCGAACACCTTTGGTATCGAACTGCAGCTAACCGAAGGTATGCGCTTCGACAAGGGTTACATTTCGGCTTACTTCGTAACCGACCCAGACCGTGCCGAGACCGTGCTTGAAGACGCTTACGTTCTAATCGTCAACAGCAAGATTTCGAACATGAAGGAACTTCTTCCAATCGTTGAGAAGGTTATCCAGACTGGCAAGCCACTACTCCTAATTGCTGAAGACGTTGAAGGCGAAGCGCTAACCACTCTCGTTCTAAACAAGGTCCGCGGTATCTTCAAGTCGGCAGCCGTAAAGGCTCCTGGCTTCGGCGACCGTCGCAAGGCAATGCTTCAGGACATCGCAATTCTGACCGGTGGCCAGGTTATCTCTTCGGAGATTGGCCTAAGCCTTGAGTCGGCAACCATCGACCTACTTGGTCGTGCTCGCAAGGTGGTTATCACCAAGGATGAGACCACCATCGTGGAAGGTGCTGGCGAGAGCATTGCAATCCAGGGTCGCGTTGACCAGATCCGTCGTGAGATGGAAGCTAGCGACAGCGACTACGACCGCGAGAAGCTACAGGAGCGTCTAGCCAAGCTAGCCGGTGGTGTTGCAGTTATCAAGGCAGGTGCTGCTACCGAGGTTGAGCTTAAGGAGCGCAAGCACCGCATTGAGGATGCAGTTCGTAACGCAAAGGCTGCTGTTGAAGAGGGCATCGTTGCCGGTGGTGGTGTTGCACTCCTTCAGGCTGGCAAGGCTGCATTCGAGAACCTAGCTCTTACTGGCGACGAGGCAACCGGTGCGAACATTGTTCGCGTTGCAATCTCGGCTCCGCTAAAGCAGATCGCCCTAAACGCAGGTCTAGAGCCAGGCGTTGTTGCTGAGAAGGTTGCACACCTTCCGGTAGGTCACGGTCTAAACGCTGCAACCGAAGAATATGTCGACATGGTTGCCGCTGGCATCATCGACCCAGTGAAGGTGACTCGCTCTGCATTGCAGAACGCTGCATCGATCGCTGGTTTGTTCCTAACCACCGAAGCTGTTGTTGCAGACAAGCCAGAGCCAGCATCGGCTCCTGCTGCACCTCAGGGTGGAATGGACTTCTAAGAACTAAACAAACTGAGCCTCTTACCTGGGCAAAGCAAAACGGGTGGTCTTCGGACCACCCGTTTTTGCTTAACCGGCGAAGAGTCGCACGTTGGCATTTTCGATTTCGTCATATTGCTGAGCCGCAAGTGTCAGCGCCTGACCAAGTTCGCCGAGTTGCGATTGCACTGCAGTGGCCGTGCCGTGCCAACGAATGGCCAGCTCTTGAAACTGGTTGGCGGCAAGACCGCGCCATGAGTCTTGTAGCGACTGAAGTTGCGCATGCAGTGCCTCGATGTCAGTCTGCACGCGACCGATGGTTGATTGAATAGCCGAATTTGCTGCGAGAACCTGCTCGCTGTCTACTTGAAATTGAGTCATGCCAAGAGTTTCGGGCAAGTGCCAGGCGAGTGGTTTGAATTACAAGAATCTGTGCAAAACACACTGGTCTAGCCAAAAGTGAATAGTTAGCGAATTGGCAGAGTGACTCTGAAGGTCGCGCCGCCACCGGCGGTTTCGAGAGCCTTGATGTCGCCGCCGTGACGGGTCACGATGGTCTTCACAATCGATAGGCCAAGGCCGCTGCCTCCGGTCTCGCGGTTGCGAGAGTTGTCTGCTCTGAAGAAGCGCTCAAACACCTTCTCGCGAAGCGCAGCAGGAATTCCCTCGCCGTGGTCGCGAACCTCGATGATCACGCGGTCACTAACCTCGGCCATGGCAATTTCGATTTGGTCTTTTGGCTTCGAGAATTTCGCTGCGTTGACCAGCAAGTTGGTAAAGACCTGGCGAAGCGATGATGCATCGGCCTCAATGTTGAGAGCAAAGTCTTTTGCGAGTTTCTTGCCGTCGAGATCGGTCAAGACAATCTTGTTTTTCGAACCGATAGCTGCTGAATCGCGAGCAGAGATTTCGGCAACCTCAACCAGGTTGGTTGCCTGTTTCGCGATTGGCTGTGATTCATCCATGCGGGCAAGGGCCAACAAGTTTTCGACGAGCTCTGTCATGCGAAGCGACTCGGCCTCGATGCGCTGCATTGCCTCGTCGATGTCTACCTTCTTCTTGAGAGCGCCAATTCGATAAAGCTCGGCATAGCCGCGAAGGCTAACCAGGGGAGTGCGAAGTTCGTGGCTGGCATCGGCAACGAAGCGACGCATCTGATCGAGAGTTTGGTTTCGCGACGACATTGCATCGTCGATGCTGTCGAGCATCGAGTTGAGCGACTGGTTCAGGCGACCGATTTCGGTTGACTTGTCGTGCTCAACCAAACGCTGGCTGGTGTCGCCGGCGGCAACCATGGCTGCCGTGCGCTCAACCTCCCGAAGTGGTCGAAGCGCCGAGGTGATGGTGAGCCAGATGGCAACGCCGCTGAGCAGCAACAAGAAGATTCCAAATCCGGTGCCGATGGCGCCATACTGGGCAATCAAGCCAGCGTTAGAAGCCTCAGGCAGGGCAACCACGATAGAACCGCTTAGGTCGCTTAGCGGAATAGCAACCATGCGCCAGGTGCCGAGCGGAGCTGTGGTGGCCTTGCTGGTTACCTCAATCTCGAACGGTGCGCCGTGTGTGGCGATGGCCGCGTCGAGCGAGAACCCGGCCAGGTTTGGCACGTCAGACTTGCCGTTTGCCGATGAAACCAAGCCGATCAGCAGGTTTCCGGTGGTGTCTAGGTAGGCGATGTAATAGTCGCTCGGCAAACGCGGCAGGGTCACCTGGTGGGTGGCCAAGCGCGATTCGAGCAGGCTCGGGTCTTCGTGCGAGAGGGTGACGGCCGTGCTGGTTAGCAGGGTGTCTGTGTTTTGCTGCAGGTAGGTGCGTAGCAACGAGATGGTGCCGAAACTAGAGACAGCAAGCAGAATTCCGATGAGCGCAACTGACATCAAAGTCAGTTTTAAGCGCAGTGAAATTCGCTCGTTAAGCGTCGCTAGCTTTTCTTTCACAAGAGAAACTTACTTCTTTGCGTTCGGCGCTACATACATGTAGCCAACGCCGCGCTTGGTGCGAATGATTGGTTCGCTGGTTAGCGGGTCGAGCTTCTTGCGGAGGTATGAAACATAAGACTCGACGATTCCCATTTCACCGTTGAAGTCATAGTGCCAAACGTGATCGATGATCTGCTCTTTCGAAAGAACGCGGTTTGGGTTCGACATCAAGAAGCGAAGCAACTTATATTCGGTCGGGCTAAATTCAACAATTTCGCCGTTCACATAAACATCGTGTGCGTCTTCATCGATCTTGATTTCGCCAACTTCGATAACCGAAGACTCAGTGTCTTTCGACTTGGTGCGACGCAAAATTGCATGGATGCGGGCAACGACTTCGTCGAGACCGAAAGGCTTGGTCACATAGTCATCGCCACCAACGGTTAGGCCGGTTACGCGATCTGCTTCTTCGTCGCGTGCCGAGAGAAACAGCACCGGCACATCGAGGCCCTTTGCGCGAATTGCCTTGGTAACGCTAAAGCCGTTCATGTCAGGCAACATGACGTCTAGAAGGATGATGTCTGGGGTTGATTTTTCGGCAGCCAGAACTGCGTCGTTTCCGTTGCTAACTGCGGCAACGCTGAAGCCAGCAAAACGAAGCTGGCGGCTGAGTAGGTCACGAATGCTTGGCTCGTCGTCGACGACCAATACCTTGATGTTTTCCATGCTCTAAGTGTCAGCAGATTCGCTGTGAGAAGTCTGAGAACAAACTGCGTGTCAGTTGAGAAAACTCACAGGTCGAAAGCGTCGAGAATTTCGTAGCTATAGCCCTGCTCGGCCAAGAAACGCTGGCGGTTCTGGGCAAAGTCTTGGTCAACGGTGTCGCGTGAAATCAGGGTGTAGAAGCTGGCCGTGCGACCATCGGCCTTAGGACGAAGCAGGCGGCCGAGGCGCTGGGCCTCTTCTTGGCGGCTGCCGTATGAGCCCGAAATCTGAATGGCTACCGATGCCACTGGCAGGTCAACCGAGAAGTTGGCCACCTTCGAAACCACGAGGGTGTTCTGCTGGCCGGTTCTGAAGAGCTCAAACAGGCGCTCGCGCTCGTCAACCGGAGTCTCGCCGGTGATCATCGGCACATCGAGCGCCTCGGCGAGGGTGTGAATCTGATCGAGATATTGACCGATGATCAGGGTCGGCTCACCAGCGTGCTTTGCGAGCAACTTCTTGATGACGTCGATCTTCACCGGTGACGTTGCAGCAATGCGGTAGCGCTCATCCTGGTTGGCCATCGCATAGTTGAGGCGTTCTTCTTCTGGCAGGTCGATGCGAATTTCGAAACAGGCGGCCGGTGCGATGTATCCCTGCGCTTCGATTTCTTTCCATGGTGCATCGAAACGCTTCGGGCCGATGAGTGAAAAAACATCGCCCTCTTTGCCATCTTCGCGAACGAGTGTTGCGGTGAGGCCGAGTCGACGTCGCGCCTGAAGGTCGGCGGTCATTTTGAAAATCGGTGCAGGCAAAAGGTGCACCTCGTCATAAACAATCAAGCCCCAGTCGTTTGCATTCAGCAAAGACAGGTGAGCATATTCACTCTTTCGCTTGGTGGTCAAAATCTGGTAGGTCGCAATCGTGATTGGTTTGATTTCTTTAACCGAACCGCTGTATTCGCCAATCTCGTCTTCGGTAAGCGTGGTGCGCTTGAGCAGCTCGGCCTTCCACTGTCGCGCGCTAACCGTGTTGGTTACCAAAATAAGCGTGTTGGTTTTTGCAACCGACATTGCGGCAGCTCCAACGATTGTCTTTCCGGCACCACAAGGCAAAACCACAACGCCAGAACCGCCCTGCCAAAACTTTTCGACCGCTTGCGATTGATAATCACGGATGTGCCATGAGCCATCGCTCAGCGCAATTTCATGCGGGGTGCCAGGCGTATAGCCGGCTAGGTCTTCGGCTGGCCAGCCGAGCTTGAGAAGTTCTTGCTTCACCTGGCCGCGAGCCCACGGCTGAATCTTGAATGCGTTCTGGCTGATGCGGCCCTCGAGCAACTCGGCGATTTTGCGGTGCTTGGTGGCCTCGCTCAAGATCGCCGGCTCTTCAGACACGAGCTCTAGGTCGCCGGAGGCATCCCGTTGAATCACAAGTCGGCCATAGCGGCGCATGGTTTCGGTGATGTCGGTGCGCACCGAGGTCGGCACCGCAAACTTTGCATATTTGTCGAGCACGCCGAGCACGAAGTCGCTGTCGTGGCCGGCCGCGCGGGCGTTCCAGAGGCCGAGGCGAGTGATGCGGTAGGTGTGAATGTGCTCGGGTGCGCGCTCAAGCTCGGCGAAAATTGCCAACTCGTGACGGGCATCGCTTGCCTGCGGGTGATCGACCTCGAGCAGAGCAGTTTTGTCGCTCTGAACGATTAGGGGTCCGCTGGTCATCCTTATAGCCTATTGAATCGCGATGCTGACTACCGAGCTCAGCGGCAGGGTTCGTTCGATATCGGCCTTGCGGTCTTTGGCACGAAGTCGGCCATTGGCAACGCCAACCGGCTCAACCAGATATTGCACTTCTTCGCCAGCAGCGGTGGTGAGCGTAATCAAAATCTTGGCTTTGTTTTTGATGGCCAACTGAATCTGTCGCAGCAGGTCGTCATCATCTGGGTCGCTTGTGCCACGAGTGTCGTTTTCTCGCATGCGTTCGATGTCGTCGATCACGCTCTTTTTTAACTCGGATGATTCGCCGCGCGCAGTGAGTTTCTGCGGAGACAAAATGTTGCCCTGCTCATCGGTTCGCACGGCAACAAAGTTTGCGTCGCGAAGTGCAAAATAAACCAACTCAGGTTCGAAACGTGAGTGCAGGTTGCCCTGTTCGTCGAAGTGCATCGCAAATGGTTTGAGTCGGTGGTCATTGTGAATCTCGGCGAGCAAAATTGCATCGGCTGATTCAACTTGTGAGTGCGCACCGTGCTTGGTTGGTTTGACCTTTAGGCGACCAAAGCGGGTTTCTGCCTCTCGAAGCAAATAGTCGACCGGCTGTGGCAGCGCCTTTGCCGAAAGTCGCTCAAGCAATTCGCGAATCTCGGCGATCGACAAACCCGTTTCGAGACCGTGACTCACCGACAGCGCCGATAGGCGATAGCTGCTCGCCATGCCGATCTTCTCGGTGTCGACAAAACGACGAAGACGAATCTCAAGTTCGGTTGGCAGCGGGCTTGGAGCTATGAGCGTGAGGTCGGCCTGCACGATGATTCGCTCGTCTGGCTTTGGCAGTCCAGCGGTTGCCAACTTGCTTGCCGCCTCTGGCTTTGCGCTCGACAGGGCTGAGAGCCAGCTGGTGGCTCGACCGCCCGCAACCAGGCCAATGATTGCGGCAAGTTCGGCAACCTTCTTGATGCGGCTGCCAACGGCACCGTCGGCGAAAGGGTAGAGCTCAACTAGTGCGAGGTCGAAGTCGGCAGCTGGCTTGGTTTCGAGCAATTCTTCGGCGGCACCTTCGCCAAGCAGGTTCAGCCAGGTCTTGGCCAGGTGCTGCCAGCGCTGAGAGTCTGTCCAGGTGATCCACTTTTCGGTCACCGGGCCGAGGTGCCAGCGACCGTTCTCAACGACAGCCAAATCGGCAAACTGCGCGAGCTCGAAAACCTGCTTTGCATATTCATTCGGTTTGCTCAGGTGATTGGCAAGTCGCTTGACGTCTGGCAGGCCAACCGAGCGTTTTCCTACTTCACGGATGTAGCGCTGTTCTAGTTCGAAAACCAATTCGGTAAGAGCCTGAATAATGTCGAAAATTGCCAGGCTGGCGTCGCGATCGATGTCTTCGATTGGCAGGGCAGTTGCGCCGACGATTTGCGGCTTGCTGTCGAGCAAACGATATTTCGCGTGCAGACCTTCGAAACTCTTGGTTGCTTCGAGAACGCAATCGAAAGGTGTGTAGCCATTGGTGGTTTCATAAACCAACATCAGGTCAACGAGAGACTTTGGTGTTGCCTTGCTCGGCGACTTGGCCAACTGCTCGAGTTGCATGATTTGCTTGGCCGAGAGGGAGGCCACGGCTGCCGAAACCGACTTGGCTGCAGAGAGTGCGTCGGCAAAGTCAAAGAAGTCACGAAGGTGCGCGGTATTAACCATGCGCAGGGTGATTAGTTTTTCGAGCGAGGCGTTATCGAGTCTGCGCAGTGCTGCGGCAATTCGAAGTTGGTCACTCATGGTGAGGTGATTTTGTTATGAGCGTGGGTTTTCGCGTGAACGGCGACGAAGGCTAACGATCAATAGCGTGATGATGAGCAAGAAGCCGAACGGCAAACCGATTAGCGGAAGCTGAGCCAACACTGCCCAAGGCTGCCCACCAACAAGTCGGGTCAAGAGCGCTGCCAACATGGTCAGAAGCGAGACTCCGATGACTCCGGCTGCCATAAAGGCGAGCACCGATTCGATGCGGTTCTGGTTGTTCTCTGATTTAGCCATCCTTAAAGCCTACCCGCGCAGATGAGCCCTATCCGTGGGCGGCTTCGGCGGCTAAAATGGCTAAGTCTTATTGAAAGAGGTTCAAATGCCTACCGGCAAAGTTAAGTTTTACGACGAAGACAAGGGCTTCGGATTCATCGCATCTGACGAGGGTTCTGAAGTTTTCTTGCACGCGTCAGCCCTTCCGGCCGGCACCACCTCAATAAAGCCTGGTTCACGCGTTGAGTTCAGCATCGTCGACGGCAAGCGCGGTGCGCAGGCTATGTCACTTCGTTTGCTAGAGGCTCCGGTCAGCCTGGTTCAGCGTTCACGCAAGCCTGCCGACGAAATGTCGATCATTGTTGAAGACCTCATTCGCCTGCTCGATGGAATCGGCGGTGGCCTAAAGCGCGGCAAGCACCCAGAGCCTGCTCAGGGCAAGAAGATTGCAAGCTTGCTTCGCAAGATGGCAGACGAACTGGATGCCTAAGCTCAACGAACAACAGCTTCGCGAACGCGCCAAGATGGCCGCGGTCGAGTCTGCCCCTAAAAACGGCGTCGGCGAATTTTTGCAGCTAATCGAAGAAGACGAGAACGTCTTTACATTCTTGTTTCAGGCCAAAATGAAGGGCTATGTCGGCTGGACATGGTCTGTCTCACTCTTTGCAAACGACGAAGACACCACGGTTAGCGAAGTTAACCTCATGCCTGGAGACGAATCACTCGTTGCACCAAATTGGGTTCCTTGGGCCGAGCGTCTTGCCGACTACAAGGCGCTGCAGGCAGAGCTCGAAGCTCAGGCCGCACTTGAGGCAGCCGAAAACGAAACCCAAGAGTCAGATGAATCTGAAGAAGAAGATTCTGATGAAGACCCGACTATAGAAGAGGCTGAAGAAGTTGAAGCCGAGGCTTCGAGCGAAACTAACGAAGCTGAAGAATCAGCGACGACGCTCGCGCCAGAGAGCATAGATGCCGAGAGCGATGCCGACGAGACAAGTGCTCGTGTACCAAGATTTTTGCGCCGTCGCCTCGGTCGCCTGAAGCACAAGAAGTAGCGCTAACGCAATCACCCACAAGACGAGGCCAACTCGAATTGCGAGTTTGGCATTCACCTTGATTGGTTCAGGATCAGGCTTTCGCTCTGAGTCCTTGATATAAAAGCGCATGGTTTGAAACTAGCCCAGTTGTGAAACTACGTAGTCAATTGCGCCGGTTAGCTTTTGCACGTCGGCCAACTCGGTGGCAGTGAAGGTGGCAACGCGCAGCTGGTTGCGCCCCAACTTGCGATAAGGCTCGGTGTCTACGATGCCGTTTGCGCGAAGCACCTTGGCAATCGCGGCGGCGTCGATGTCGTCGTTGAAGTCGATAGTTGTGACCACCTGTGAGCGGTGCTCAGGGTTGGTGACAAAAGGGGTCGCGAAACTTGAGGCATCTGCCCAGTCATAGATGTGCTGCGAAGCGGCCTTGGTGCGCGCATCGGCCCAGGCCAAACCGCCGTTTGCGTTCATCCAGTCGATTTGTTCTGCAAGCAAAAACAGGGTCGCGATGGCCGGGGTGTTGAGTGTCTGGTTGAGGCGCGAGTTGTCGATCGCGGTCTTCACGCTCAAAAACTCTGGGATGTAGCGATCGCTTGCCGCAATCTTCTCTGCGCGCTCGAGGGCTGCTGGCGACATGAGCGCAAACCAGAGGCCACCGTCTGATGCGAAGTTCTTTTGTGGTGCGAAGTAGTAGACGTCGGTTTCGGTTGCATCGAAGTCGATGCCGCCGGCAGCCGAAGTTGCATCGGTAAACATGAGTGCGCCAGAGTCTGCGCCAGCAACGCGCTTGACCGGCGTGACCACACCGGTTGAAGTTTCGTTTTGCGCATATGCATAAGAGTCAACGCCGGCTTCTGCGCGAAGTTCGAGGCGAGAGCCAGGCTCACCGTTGATCACGGTTGGCTTGTCGAGCCAAGGGTTAGTAAGTGCGGTTGCAAACTTTGCACCAAACTCACCGTGCACGAGGTTCTGAGCCTTCTTCTCAACTAGTGAGAATGCGGCGGCATCCCAGAATGCAGTTGAACCACCGTTGCCGATGACGATTTCATAGCCGGCTGGATTGTGAAAGAGATCGATTAGGCCTTCTTGAACTCGCTTGACGAGATTCTTGACCGGGGCCTGACGGTGTGAGGTTCCCATGAGCTTTGCGCCTTCGGTTGCGAAGGCTGAAATCTGCGCTGGTCGAAGTCTCGACGGGCCGCAACCAAAACGGCCATCAGCAGGAATGAATTCAGCGGGAATTTTGATGTCAGACATTGTGCAATTCTATCGAGCGATAGTCTTGAGAAAACGAGGAGGGGCCATGGAGCATCACGACGATCTGATCGACACAACCGAGATGTATTTGCGCACCATTCTTGAACTCGAAGAAGAGGGCCAGGTGCCACTTCGAGCTCGCATAGCCGAGCGTCTCGACCACGCGGGCCCAACCGTTTCGCAAACCGTCGCCCGCATGGAGCGCCTCGGCCTCGTAAACGTGACGGCAGACCGTCACCTCCAACTAACCGAAGACGGGCGCCGCGAGGCCATCGGAGTTATGCGAAAGCACCGTCTGGCCGAGCGTCTGCTGGCTGACGTCATTGGTCTCGAGTGGCAGTTTGTGCACGAAGAGGCCTGCCGCTGGGAGCACGTGATGAGCGAACAGGTCGAGCGCAAGATCATCGGGCTAATCTCGAGCCCAGACGTTTCTCCATATGGCAACCCGATTCCGGGCTTGGCTGAGCTTGGCTATAAGTCGAACGAAGACTTCAGACATGGCGTGATTGCCATCACCGAGCTAGTCGGCGAGGCAGAGGGCAAGAAATATAAGCTCACCCGCATCGGCGAACCGCTTCAGGTGTTTAGCGAGCAGCTGGCCGACATGCGTGAATCTGGGCTGGTTCCTGGCGCAACCGTGACTCTCGACTTTGGGCCCTCAGAAATTACCGTGCGTGCCGAGGGCGCGAAAGATTCGATGGTCTTTAGCCGTGAACTAGCGGCGCACCTTTTTGTTGCGGCCTGATTTCTTCGACTTGTTCTGGCCAATTTTGCCGGCCAAGAACGTTCCGATGAAGGTGTCTTTTACGAACCACTGATAGGTCAGCGTCGAAACCGAGAAACCGACCACGATGCTCAGAACAAACGACCAGCCAAGAGAAACCTGCCACTTGGTTAACCAGAACAGCGTTGCAACCACTATCGGCAAGTGCACGATGTAGATCCAGTAGCTAGCATCGCTGAAATAGGTGAAGAACTTATTTGGCTTGTTTGCGAATTTCAAGAAAACTGCAATGAAGCCGGCGGCGAGCATCCAGGTAGAAATTGTGTAGAAGAACTTCAGCCAGCTGTGACCAGATTCGCTGAAAAGCAAAACGGCATAGATCGTGAATGATGCGCCACCGATTAGCACGTATAGCCACCAGCGATCGCGCAACTTCACCTCGATGGTTTGCCAGATGAAATAGCTGAGCAAGCCGAGCGAGAAGAAGATGCCATAGAAAAGCAGCAGATAAATGTTCGGCAGGTAGCTCGAGTCTTTTTCGAGTGCTCCTGAATCGTTATCGAAATATGCAGGCAGCAAGAATGAGATCGCAGCCAAAGCAAATAAGGTCAACGGATTTGACAACCACTTGCGACCTATTGCTTTAACTAGTTCATGCTTTCGTCGACCAAATTGAGTTTTGTGTGCCGACCAATAAACCGCGATGGTGATGGCGCTAAAAATCAAGAGGTAATAAACGAACCACATGTGCATGAAGCCCGCCTTGATGAACTTCTGAGGTGAGCTGAGGTCGGCAAAGCTAATGCTTTCGGTGAGCGGAATCACGGTGAAGGCCGCAACAATCAGTGGCCAGAGCAGGCGGCGAGTTCGCTGCTGCCAAAAGCCGGTTAGCCCGCGCTGGTCGATGAGCATCGCGGCAAACAGACCGGCGATGGCAAAGAAGGCCGGCATTCTGAAGTTGTGCACCAAGATCGCGGTGATCAAGACAGTGTTATCGACCCAGTTTTCGTCAGGAGTCTGAAAGCCGGCCACAAAGGAGCCGGCGTGAACCACGATGCCAAGCAGCATCAGGATGCTTCGCGCGGCGTCTAGCCCGAAAATTCGGGTGGTTGGCTTAGACAGCTGGAATTCCCTTGTTTGAGGTGGTTAAGCCCTAATTTGCCCTAAAAATAGGGTGCCAACCATCGCTTTAAGGCATATCTAAGGCTTTTCCATACCTTGGCAAAGCCCTGAGATTGTGACCATTTCGGTCGCCGGCCGGCCATCCGTGGGTAAAATTAGGGCTAGTGGATGCCCCGACCTATTAATCCGATCGGAGAAATCTAGTGGCCCAACCAGGCAACGGCAGACACCGCGCAGATGTCGAGACGAGTGTTCTCGATTTCGAACTGCGCAGTCGTCGATCGATACGCGAAGCCGAGAAGGCTCGACTTTCGCGCGCCGAGCGTCGTGCAGCTAAAAAAGCTGCCAAACAAGACGCCGCCTATTTCGCCGCTACCCAGCCTGAAGCGACCAAGTCAACTTATGTGATCAAGGCCGAGCGCAAAGTTCGCTGGTTTGCTCGTCGCAACGTTCGCAACACCGTGACCATGGCTTTCTGCTCTGGTCTATTCGCAACCTTCTCGTTGCCTGCATATGCGTTCAACCCTGACATCGCAGCAATGGCTCAGTTCACCACCACAAGCTCCCAAGAAATTGCAAACGCCGGCGACACTCAGAACCTCACCGTCGCAGCCGTGAACACTGTGAAGTTCGTGCGTGGAACATATCAAGATGCGAAGGCATCTGAGATTCAGCGCGAGGCCACACTTTCTAACTACCGAACCTATACAGGTTTGACTGCGGCCGACTACTTGGCGAACCCGATTTATTCGGGCCTAGACCCAGCAAACATTCTTAAGGTCGCCGCGAAATATGTTGGCACTCCTTATGTATTCGGTGGCGAAACTCCTGCCGGCTTCGACTGCTCTGGTTATGTGGCATTCGTGTTCTCTCAATTCGGAATTGCGCTTCCGCACTCGGTGCACGCGCAGAACCGAATGGGAATGTTGGTTAAGGCAGAAGATGCTCAGCCTGGTGACTTGGTTGTCTTCAACGACTTGAGCCACGACGGCATCTATGCCGGCAACGGAAACTTCTATCACTCACCTCGCCCGGGCGACACCGTGAAGCTGGCCCCGATCTTCACCAGCAACGTGCACTTCGTGCGACTTGCTAACAACTAATTCGTTACCAACACGACACCTTTGGTTCACGGGCCTTGCCCGCCTGCGGGTCTAATCTCGGCTTAAAGCATTAGTTCGTTTGACAGGAGTTCACCATGGCATTGCGCAGTTTGCCCGCCAAGCAAGCGGTTCAATGTTGCCCTGGGGTTCAACACCGTCAACAACTGGGTGGTTAGCGCGCGTCGTCATTTATGACGGCGCGTTTTTTATTGCCCGAGCTAGTGCCACGAAAACCCGCGAGCCGCGTGGGTGAATTCGAGAGGAAGTTATGCGAACACTAGTTCTCAATGCCGGTTATGAACCGCTAGCCGTTGTTTCGTTTCGTCGAGCGCTGATGCTCGTGCTAAACCAGAAGGCAACCGTGCTCGAGCAGAACGAAGCGCTCAAGGTGCACAGCGCAACCGGTGAGTTCGAGTTGCCAAGTGTGATTTTGCTTTCGCGTTACGTGCGCGTTCCTGGCGGTCGAAACATTCCGGTTTCACGCAGGGGAGTGCTTCGACGCGACGGCCACCGTTGCGCATATTGCAATCGCGCAGCAAACACGATTGATCACGTGCAACCAAAGTCGCGCGGCGGAAGCGATACCTGGGAGAACCTCGTAGCTGCTTGCTTGCGCTGCAACAACAAAAAGAGCGACAAGACTCTCGCCGAGATGGGTTGGTCGTTGAGCTTTACGCCACGCATGCCGCACGGCAGTTCATGGATGGTGCGCGGTGCAGACCACACCGAACCCGAATGGGAGAACTACCTGCAGATTGCCGCCTAGGCGGTTTTTGCTTTTGGCTTCACGTTCGAACTGAATGCAAATGCCATGACCAGCGCCGCAATCGGAAACACGAATGACGCGTAGTTGCCGGCAGCGCTGCTGATGAACCCGAGCACTGGGCCAACGGTGATGTTTGCGAAATAGACGACGGTCCAGAGCAGCGTTTGCTTTGCGTGGGCGCCCTTAGGGCTGTCAGACATTGCGGCGACGGTCATTGAGATGCCGAATGAGTTGCCGATTCCCCAGATTGCAATGCCAACAAATGGAATGTGCAAAATCGGGGTTGCCATGAAGATTGCGATTCCAATTGCCGCGGTGACTGCCAGGTAGCGAACCGAGTTTTGACGACCGAGCTTGTCGGCGATGCGGCCGCCAACCAAGCGCATGACCGTGATGGTGAAGGCAAACAGGGTGAAAGCAAGCCCTGCCTCTGTGCCGCTCATTCCATCGCCGGTTAGCGTGATCGGAATCCAGAGCATGCCCGAAGCTTCAGAGATTACGAAGGCAAATGCGATTGCAGTGATTTTGATGTGGCGGCTCTCGCGAAGAACATCGAGCACGGTGACCTTCGCGCCGACCTCGTCGTCTTCGTGATTCTGTTTTCCGCTTGCTTTAGGAATCATGAACGATGCGATGATTGCCGCAGTGGCGACGATGATGGCAACGAGGCTGAAGTTTTCGGCGACGTTTATGTTCAGGCTGATAAATAGGCTCGACAGCAAACCGCCAACCAGAACTGCGGCCGAATAACCAAAGTGAAGCATCGGCACTCTGTTGCGAGTTGAGTTGCGATCAATCTCGCCCGCCTCAAAGTTGTTGGCGTAGTCGGCAACGCCGAACGGTGTGCCGATGAGTGTCGTGAAGACGATGGCCAACGTCACGTCGTGATTTGCAACCGACCATCCGAGACCAAATAGACCAACGGCCATGAGCGCATAGGTAATGAGTGAGATGTAACGAGAACCGAGTTTGTGCAGCAGGCGACCGGCCACGAACACTCCCGCAAACGAAGCCAGGCTGATCACCATTTGATAGAGACCCATGCCGGCAACATCGAGAGCCAGGTTCTCTTTGATCGCAGGGCCTTGGTTGCTCCAGGTGGCCATGAGAATGCCTCGGGCGGCGAACAGCATGAAGACACCGGCGAACCAGAGAGAGGCAGCGCGTGATTTGGTGGTGGTCATGAGGTTCCAATCGTTGATTTTGTGTTGTGCCCCCGAGAAGAATCGAACTTCCGCACATGGTTTAGGAAACCACTGCTCT
>ERZ650308.1027-NODE-1027-length-14789-cov-13.535835_pt1 | contig 14789 bp, 14 predicted proteins | sample MGYA00376244_ERZ650308 | MGnify/ENA primary metagenome ERZ650308 (study PRJEB26733, sample SAMN07839295) | wastewater metagenome | biome: small river; feature: stream; material: water | place: USA: North Carolina | collected 2016-04-26 ...
GCCATAGTTTGGGAATCGATCGATCCACAAAGGTACAAAAAAAGAGGCTGCCCTTAAAGGGGCAGCCTCAAACTAATTTTAAATAAATCTTATTTGTTCAACAATTCGTCGAAAGTGATGCTCACATAGTAAATGCTGCCCACTAATGGGTTACCCCAACCAGTTGTATAAGCAACACCACCTAAGTTTGTACCACCTACTTTGATGATTGACTTAATCTCAGACACCTTCTTGCTTACTTGCATATCTAAGGTAGAGAAAGCTGGAATCATCGATAATTGTTGTTGGTTCACCACTTGGTTTACGAATGATGATTGCCAAACAAACTGATCTTGGTATCTCCAAGTTGCGTTAAAGCCCCAACCCGAATTTCCGATGTTACGGTTTCCTAAAGAAACGTTTGTACGGTATTCAGGCGTATTGAAACCTAATTGGTAGTTAGATAAACCACCTGCATCTTTAACAGCGTTATAAGATACGTTAGATCCTAGAGACCAACGCTTTCCTAAATCGTAATCGATACCTAATCCCCAACCACTTGTTACCACTTCGTTATCCACATTAGATGGGAATGAGAAGTAGTTCAATGTACCTGCTAAAGTCGTGCTAGGCTGAGCTACAACTTGACCAGCAGAGAAGTTAGTGAAGTTAGATTGGTAAGCATAGAAATCAACTAACATCTTAGGAGTAATCATTCCTTTGTAACCGATTTCATAGGTTTGAACCTGCTCTGGCTTCCACTCTTTTGACTTGTAAGTCACCCACTTCGTAGGATCCGTTTGATTTGCTAACACAGATTGTAACGTATACGAATTTCCAGATAACTTGTAACGATCTTGAACTACAGCTAAACCTCCTAGTAAACGAGCAGATGGAGTTAACAAGTTAATGTATTGATCTTGTGTCGTAGGGATACGGAAACCTGTCTGAGCAGAAACACGGAAGTTAGAAGTTCCTTGTGTGTACACACCCGAAATACGTGGGCTATATACGCCTTTAAAGTTTTCGTTCTTATCAAAACGAAGTGAACCCGTTACTTTGAAATGATCAGCAAAGAATTTCTTAGATGCTTGTGCATACGCGCCGTACTCGTTGATAGAGAACTCGCTACCATCATTTTGTAAAGCAAATAAAGTTCCTTCTGAGTTCAACGCATATTGACGGAAATTTGCACCTACGATCAATTCTACTTTATTATTCAATTTCTCAGTCAAGTTATACATACCCTCTAAGTGATAAAGAGCTGACTTATCTGTAAACTTAGCACCTTGAGGTAATGCTTTCGCTTTAATCGCCTCTACTGCCGCGTTAAATCCAGCAGTACCTGGAACTAAACGACCCACATCTGCCTTCGCACGAGCTGTACCATGGTAGAAAGGGAATGAAGATTGTGTACTAGCTACAGCTAAACCAACTGCTGATGCTGGTGCCACACCCTTTAAAAGGTTTGTTTGTAATACCGTTCCAAAGTTTGTCAAAGCTAATCCTGCAAACGTAGAGAAATACTCTGGGTACCAAGCCGTAGATGGCTTAGCTGCCTCGTTCACTAACTGCCCTAAAGTTCCTGTTGCATACGCATCACCTGAATTCTCTTGTGTTGTGTAAGCGCGAACGAAGAAGTTAGAACCCTTTAACTCTGCCTTGTATTGACCCATGGAGAAGTTCTTGATCGAGTAACGATCAGCACCTGTGTACATCGTTGTACCTTGACCATAAGATCCTTGTAAAATCAATTCAACCTTATCGTTAAAACGGTAGTGTAAAGCTGCGTTAAACTTGATGTTACGGTTTGCATAAGAAGAGATATCACGCTCTGCATAACCTTCACGAGAAATATTCACGTTAGGTACAATGTAACCTAAGATAGCCGCTGGAGTCAATAAACCTCCCGTAGCAGCAGAAATCTGATTGATACCCGCCGTTAATGGGTTCGTAGGAACACCTAATAATGGGCGAAGTGACGTAAACATATTCGCATTTGTCTCATCACCATACACGCTTACACCATTGTAAGCTAAGTTAGTTCCACGAGAACCTGCACCTAATACCGTTCCATTCAATAAAGATTGGTCACGTGTATCTGTAGCTTGCCAATCTTCTGCGCTCAATTGATTAAAGTTTAACTTGAAAGCTAACTTATTATTGAATGCTTTTGCATAACGAATCGAAATATCACCATAAGGTGTCGTTGCCTCCGTACGGTTGCTCGCATACATCGCTCCCGTTTTCACTTGAGCAGATAAGCCTTGGAATAAGAAAGGTGATTTCGAATCCATTAGGATGATACCATTGATTGCATTAGGACCATATAAAGCAGAAGCTGCTCCTGGCAATAAATCCACTGATTGTAAATCTAATTCAGAAATACCTACGATATTTCCTACGGAGAAGTTCAAACCTGGTGCTTGGTTATCCATACCGTCGATCATTTGAACGACACGTACGTTACCGTTGCTATTAAATCCACGCATACCGATAGACGAGAAAGACACCGATTGTGAACTTACTTCTACGCCTTTGATGTTACGCATCGCATCGTAAAAAGAAGCTGCTGGAGTCTCACGAATGGCACGAATGTCCATGCGCTCTACAGAAACTGGCGATTGCATAACGCTTTCCTCCACACGAGAAGCCGATACAACTACATCTTGAGCTAAGAAAGATTGCTCTTTTAAAGCAATTTGAAAATCTGTTTTATTTCCTTTAACGGGAATTTCTTGACGCTCATATCCTACCATCGAAACGACGATTGTTAGGGCGCCTGCCTTGTTAGTAGATAAAGTAAAGTTTCCTTTTGCATCTGAAATAGTTCCAGTTACAGCTCCTTTTACTCCGATACTAACACCAATTAATGGCTCTTTAGAATCTGCATCCATTACCTTTCCACCTATCTTAGTCTGAGCAAATGCAGAAGCACTTAAGAACAGAATAAGCGCTAGGCTAGGTAAAATCTGTTGTACAATTTTTTTCATAATGGGTGTTTTTAATGACACAATTTGTTTTTAGGTACTCGAATTACAACAAAAATAAAGAAGATTTACTTATCAAGCACTAAGTGGTATTAAAAAATTACTAATTTTTCCGAAAATAATTTAATCTAGCTTACCGCTCAATCATTTTATTTTAAAAAGGAGGATTAAACTAGTAGCTTTGTACATAAATTTCCTCTATGAGAGCCGTTGCATTTGTTTCCTTACTTTTACTGAGCGCTTGCGCAAGCAACCAGACACCTTATGTCTTGACTACTAGATGGAAAGACGCTCCTGTGCCAGCTGCCGCAGACTATGCAGATCCGGCCTCTTGGTCCGCTTTACCGAATCGATTTGATGCCGCTGACCTCGTTCCAAAGAAGTCTGGTTTCAGCGATGGTCAATCGAATGCAAAAGCAGATGTGTTTTTCATCCACCCGACTATATTAACCTACAAACCGGAGAATGAATATGTTTGGAATGCATCGGTGACCGATGCTGCATTAAACGTGCGAGTGGACAGCTCCACTATCTTGAATCAAGCCACAGCTTTCAATGCGGCGGGCCGAATTTTTGCACCACGTTATCGCCAAGCGCATTACCAAGCATTTGTAACAGAATTTAAAGAGGACAAAGCCGCAGCCTTGGATGTTGCCTATTCAGACGTAAAAAGAGCCTTTGACTATTATTTAGCTCATCACAATAACGGACGTCCTATTATTATTGCAGGTCACAGCCAAGGTACAGTCCATGCGACCCGTTTATTGAAAGAATATTTTGACGGAAAAGAATTAGGCAAACAATTAGTGGCAGCCTATATCATCGGAATTGCGACCCCTAAAAATACATTTACTAATATCCCAGTTTGTGCTAACCCTAGTCAAACGGGCTGTTTTGTAGCCTATACTACTTTTTTACAAGGCTATCTACCTCCCTGGCACCCGGGAACAGTAACCGATTTAGCTTCCGTTAATCCATTGACATGGTCATTAGATGAGAACTTTGCTTCGAAAGAAAAAAATCCAGGCGGCGTATCGTATGGGTTTAAGTATGTCAAACAGTTTGCGGATGCGCAGAATCACCAAGGCCTTTTGTGGACGAACACCCCTTACGTGCCGGGTCGTAGTTTTGTCAAATTGAAAAACTGGCACAAAGCCGACATTAATTTATTTTACCAGAACATTCGAGAAAACGCTGTACACCGTGTAGAGACGTTTCTTAGCCAAAAATAATACTATGCCTACTTGCCTTGTCATCATGGCGGGCGGAATCGGAACCCGATTTTGGCCCATCTCCAGAAGTAATTATCCGAAGCAATTCCATGACGTTCTAGGCGTGGGGAAAACGATGCTACAGCAAACCGCGGAGCGTTTTGCGGGTATCGTCGCTCCAGAAAATATCTATGTGGTTACAAGCGATGAATTTGCGGGAATCGTTCAAGAACAATTACCGTATTTAAGTCCGGATCAAATCTTAAGAGAACCGCAACGTAAAAATACAGCCCCTTGTATCGCTTACGCTGCCTATAAAATCAGCAAAAAGCACCCGAAAGCTAAATTGATCGTGGCTCCGGCTGACCATGTCATATTAAAAGAGGAGGCATTCAAAGCACGTGTTAACGAAGCATTAGAGGCGGCAAAAGAACCGGTTTTAGTCACTTTAGGCATTGTTCCCACACGTCCTGACACCGGCTATGGTTATATTCAATACCAAGATTCAACGCAAACAGCTAAAACGGTAAAGACCTTCACGGAGAAGCCTAACTTAGAATTAGCGGAGGCCTTTTTAGAGAGTGGCGATTACGTTTGGAATGCAGGACTTTTCGTCTTCGCTATCCCTACGTTCAAACAGGAGTTAACGAAACACCTTTCGCGTCTGGCAGAGCAGTTTGAGGAGGGTCGTGCCTTTTATTATACCCCAGAAGAACCCGAATTTATTCGCAAGGTCTATGCGGTTTGCAAAAGCATTTCGATGGATAATGGCGTAATGGAGAAAGCGCGTGAAGTAAAAGTGATTTTGGCCGATATCGGTTGGTCCGATCTAGGGACCTGGAAGTCTTTACATGAGATTAACGAGAAAGACGAAAAGCAAAATGCGGTGGATGCGAATGTCATGTTATACGAAACGGAAGATTGCATCATCAAAGCCCCGAAAGATAAATTAGTCGTGATACACGGTTTATCTAATTACATCGTGGCGGAACACGGTAATGTGTTAATGATTTGTCCAAAAGACCAGGAACAGCAAGTGAAGCAGTTTGTGGAAGACGCAACGAAATTAGACTCCAGTTTCAGTTAGGCTTCGATTAGCTCAATTAGTGAGTTGAAATCCCAAATAAGTTGAATTCTCGCGGGTACCGGCTCAGCACTGTGCAAGACATTATAACCCGTCAACAAAATTTGCGCATCCGGTAAATGCTGATCTAGTTGAAGCAGGTAATCATGCATCACGTCTTGGGAGGGTTCGGTCGTAAACACGCTGAACACATAATCTGGCTGGTGTATTTCGTAGGCCAAACAAAGTTCATCGAAAGGGAGTGACTGCCCTAAGTAAACTGCTGAATGCTGGCGAGCACGGATTAAATAACTCGCAAATAATAACCCAATTTCATGTAGCTCTCCTTCTGGAAGATAAAGCAAAAACTTTTTCGCGCCTGGTTTCGGTTTTGCCATCTGAGAATCGATGGCAGAGATGATTTTTTGGCGAATTAAGTGAGTGATGAAATGCTCTTGTGCAGGACCTACTGAACCCGAAAGCCATAAGGTACCTAAACGCGTTAGGAAAGGATAAATAACGCGAAGCATGTAGTTCTCAAAACCGTAAGTGTCCGTAATGATTTGAGTCAATTCTTGAAAACGGTACTCATCTAAATCCATCATGGCTACCGTCAGGGCCTGAATATGCTCTGGGAAATCTAATTCTCCGCCAGATAATTGAAGGATTTTTTCAGAAACCTCTGCTTCGGTTAACTCCGCAATCTTGGATATTTTAATTCCTCCCTTGTTTTGAAGGGTGGCAATATTCAAAATACGTTTCAGATCAGTGTCCGTGTAGGTCCTGATACCTGTCTCTGTTCGAGTGGGTTGAAGCAAATGGTAGCGCTGCTCCCAAATACGAATCGTATGGGCTTTTATACCGCTAAAATTTTCTAAATCCTTTATCGAGTAGACATTCATCTCCTTGTTAACACCTGAGTTGAAAAAATGTTTACGAATTAATTTGAAGAAGTAGCCAATGCCCTAAAAAGAACAGAAACTGCAAGGCAGCAATTAGCCTAAAAAGGCTTGATTTAGCTGGGAATGGCGTATTTTGATAGGCCAAATGAAAGAAAAATGAAGCCATCCACCACGCAATAAAATTCTGCGAGGGCACTTGAACTCCTGCCCAGGTCCAGAAATCGAAATGTACTGCAACTGGCTCAATTAAGAAATCAAGCGCAGTCATCAGTCCTGCTCCAATGGCAGCTTTACTAATTTTACCGGCTATGTTCCACTCCTCCACTAACGCGCTCGTGGCTAATAAAAGCACCATCCAATTCAGGCCTATGGTCAAGGGCACTTTCAACACTTGAAAACCTAAGGTCTTCCCATAGGAATACACCCCAAAAATTTTACCCGTTCTCACCCCTTGCACCTCTAAAAACCAGGCAGACACCGCGACAATGGCTAGGAAAAGGTAGGCTTGAAAAGAGGGTTTAGGGAAATAGACCACACAAATAAAGGCGGTAAACCAAAGCGTCAAGGGTACGAGAGAAGTAAATAATGACGCCGTAACTGGCAAATGCATACCGATTAAACCGGCAGCATATAATACAATCAAAAAACGTTTCAGAAATACAGGATTCATCTTACAAATTTACCAGCCTTCCGGCTTCTCTAATACATATCCATCTACTTTTACGACCTTAAGCGGTAATTGACTTTCGACTAGTTTAGGGCGTCCGATTATTTGGTTTGCCCTAGCCACCTCCGCTACCGAATTATTGTGACGTCCTGGAGGAAAGAAAACAACGACGGATTTGTTTAAAAAAGTCGTGTTCACCGCCTCAATACACGGAACAAAATCACTATCCCCAGAAACCACAATTGCGATGTCATACACGTCTAAATGAGCATCCATAATCAAATGTGTAGCCAGATTCACATCGGTCATTTTCTCAGATGGCACCACCCACTGATGACCGCATTCTCTGCAATCCTCAAATTTAGCATGATAAGAACCATAAATTAATTCCACCCCGGTAGTTTCGAGTGCCTCTAAATAGGTATTTTGACGCTTTTCTTTGGGAGGATTGTGTGTAATGCGACTCGTGAAAAATTTTACTCCTACTAATTCCTGGTTCGATCGAATAAAACTTTGCATTAACTTGTACACATCTAACCACTTGCATTTGCGCGCACCGGATTCGATCATCCCAAAATACAAGTTCGACCCATCCACATAGGCCATTACTCGTAATTTTTTCTTTTCTATTCCTTGCATTCGCTTAAGGTTAATCGGTTATCTTTGCATTGAGCTCCCCCAAAGATAGCATCTTTGGGCTAATGCCCCGCCTCGGTGGGGCATTTACTCGTTAAATAGGGCTACTATCCTACTATTAGGCACAAAAAAATGCCCCAGCATTTCTACTGAGGCATTTTGGGCGGATGATGGGATTCGAACCCACTACCCCTGGTACCACAAACCAGTGCTCTAACCGAGTGAGCTACAACCGCCATTTGGGACTGCAAAAATACGCAAAGCTTCCAATATTGCAAAAGAAAGCCGAAAAAAACGGGAGAATTTTCATCCTCCCGCTTCTTCCACTTATTTCTGAGCAGCTAAATAACGCTCTTCCGCTTTGTTCCAGTCTACTACGCTCCAAAATGCGTCGATGTAATCTGGACGCTTGTTTTGGAATTTCAAATAGTATGCGTGCTCCCACACATCTAAACCGATCACTGGGAAACCTTTCACGTCAGCCACATCCATTAAAGGGTTATCTTGGTTCGGTGTGCTTGAAACCGCTACTGAACCATCTTTTTGTGCAACTAACCAAGCCCAGCCTGAACCGAAGCGAGTTAAACCTGCTTTTTTAAATTCTTCTTTGAACGCATCAAAAGAACCGAATTTCGCATCGATTGCTTTTGCTAACGTGCCTACTGGCGCACCTCCACCGTTTGGTGATAAGATATTCCAGAATAAATCGTGGTTAAAGTGACCACCACCGTTATTACGAACTGCTGGTGATAATTTAGAGATAGAAGTGAATAATTCTTCCAAAGACTTTCCTTCTAATTCCGTTCCAGCTACCGCTGCGTTCAAATTCGTCACATAGGCATTGTGGTGACGGTCGTGGTGGATTTCCATCGTTAATGCGTCGAAATGCGGCTCTAGCGCATTATTTGCATAAGGTAATGGGGCTAATGTGAATGACATAGTATGTAATTTAAATGGTGAATTGAATGGTAAAATAAATGGTGAATGGTAAATGGTGAATGGAGGTGATTCATTTACCATTCACCATTTATCATTTACCATTTATATCAGCGTCTCATGGAAAAGAACTCCTTCAGCAGTTGTTCTGATTCATGTGCTAAAACACCCCGAACAATTTCTGTCTTCGGGTGCAAAATTTTATTTCCTAATTTTTCAAAACCGCGCTTCTCTTCTGAAGCACCGAACACTAATCGTCCAAGTTGTGACCAATAAATGGCTCCGGCACACATCAGGCAGGGCTCTAACGTCACATACAAGGTACAATCTTTCAAATACTTAGCGCCTATTGTTTGGGCGGCAGAGGTAATCGCGAGCATTTCAGCGTGAGCGGTAACGTCAGTCAAAATCTCGGTTTGGTTGTAAGCCTTCGCCACAATCTTACCTTGACAAACCACCACAGCTCCTACAGGAATCTCGTCCTCTTCTAATGCTCGCTCCGCTTGTTTCAGCGCGAGACTCATATAATATTCATCCTCGTTTGGAATCATACAACGTCAGCTAATTTCGTCAAGCGATTACGCAAATAGAAATCTAATAAAACGATGGCTGACATGGCCTCCACGATAGGCACTGCACGTGGCACGACACATGGATCGTGGCGACCTTTGCCTGATACAACAATCTTTTCGCCAGAATTGTTTAAACTATCCTGATCTTGCATGATGGTGGCTACTGGCTTGAATCCAACACGGAAGTAAATCGGTTCCCCATTCGAAACACCCCCTTGAATACCACCGGAATGGTTCGTCAAGGTGCTCACTTTACCGGCTTCATCTTTCACAATAATATCATTGTGCTGCGATCCTCTTAACTCTACGCCATCGAAACCGGATCCATATTCAAAGCCTTTCACGGCGTTGATGCTTAACATGGCTTTGCCTAATTCTGCATGTAGTTTATCGAATACGGGTTCGCCTAATCCGACCGGACATCCCGTGATATACGCAGATACGACCCCCCCTACAGAGTCCCCTTGCTTGCGGATTTCGTCGATGTAGGTAAACATTTCCTCCGCTAGTTTAGCGTCAGGGCAACGCACCGCGTTCGTTTCTGTCACCGCTAAATCTAATTGTTCAACAGGGGTAGTCAGCTTTAAAGTTCCTACTTGAGAGACGTAGGCGGTGATTTTTACGCCTATTTGCTGTAATACTAATTTGGCCAAAGCCCCAGCAGCCACACGGGCTACCGTTTCTCTCGCCGAGCTACGACCGCCTCCGCGGTAATCACGGATGCCGTATTTCTCTTGGTAGGTAAAATCCGCATGAGAGGGACGGAATTGATCCGCGATGTGCGAATAATCCTTCGAGCGTTGATCTCCATTCCAAACTAACATCGCGATCGGCGTTCCGGTCGTCTTTCCTTCAAAAACTCCTGAAACTACTTCGACAGAATCCGCTTCCTTGCGTTGCGTAGTGATACGAGATTGACCTGGTTTGCGGCGGTCTAATTCTGATTGAATAAAATCCAGATCAAAATCTACCCCAGCCGGACAACCCGTCACCACCACCCCCACGGCTGCGCCATGTGACTCGCCAAAGGTGCTAATTTGAAATATTTTACCGTATATACTACCCATGTGCTTATTTTTTGACCTTCGTCAGTAGAAAGGCTAACCAAACTACTATCAAACCTAACAAAACATTAAAAATCAATCTCCAATCCGTCCAGCGATAACCTTGAATTTTATCTGCTACTAACTTTTCTAAACCCCGGTATAGGGTCATCGTTTCCGATTGCGTATTCAATAACCGATCCGAAGGCTGGCCACTGACATCTAGAACTGCCGCAGATCGCAAGGTATCATAGGCCGCCGTTCTGGTATTAAAGAATATCCAATTAAAATAGGATTTCAATGCAAATTTACCCGGTTGCGATGGAATAATCAGTATTTTCTCCGTTTTATTCCCTAACATTTTATCGCCGTAGGGATAAACGGAACTTTGGGTCCCTAATGGGATGAAGTTCAAAAAGTAATCCGACTCAATTAATTTCTCCTCCCAAAGAATGCTATTCCCGTCTCCCACCACACTAGATACATAAATTAGCGAATCCCCCGTTTTTACCTGGCTTCGCGTCAAAGATTCCTCTAAACGAAAATCCCCCACCGGAACTTTGCCTTTCAACGGATGATTAGGCAACTCTTTAGGGCTAATGACGAGCGGCTTAGAACTAAATACCACCTTTTCGGTATTCTTCAACAATTGTAAACTTAACGAAGGGATCGTAATCTTCTTCGCATCTAAGGCAAAGTAGGAGGATTGAAAGAAGCGGTACTCCGTATATTTTTTATTCTTATAAACGACTTTCGACACTTTTACCTCCTGTAACCCAAAACTCTCTTCCCAGCAATTCTTCGGCCTTAACTTCTGAATCAAAGCAGGAATCTGTATCTCATTGCGATCAAAACTATACTTGGTCGCATTATCATCCGGAATAAAGAGAGAGAATTTCAAGGTAAATCCTTGTCCTACAAAAGGCTGAAATTGGGTGGAGGTAACCGCCAAAAATACGGAGGTTTGGCCTTTAAAGAGATCTTCTATCTGGGCTTTACTTTCCTCTACTACCTCTTCCTTTTGCTCCGATGCACTCACTAGAAGGGCAAATCCCTCTGTTTTCAAAGATTGCTGATTAACAATCACCTCTGCCGGCGGAATGAGTAAGGATCCGGTAGTCGAGGCCTGGTAATATTGAGAATAGGTAAAGGTATAAACAGGTTCGCCATTTTGGATATCTGTCGCTTTCGATCGAGAGACGCCTAACTTACGAAGTCCGGGTAATTCAGGAAACCGGTAGCTAGGGGCTTCCACCGTGGCATTTGCTGATTTAATAACAAAAGAGAGCGAGAAATTTTCTTCAAGGGTAAACGACTTCTCCCCTAACAATAAGGAAGCTTGTCCATGCACTTGCTGAAAAGCAATAAACATCCCCAAGAAGAAAAAGAAAATCCGTCTCATTTTCTGCAATTTAAGAAATTCGAGAGTCTTTGCCTTATGAATTAGAAAATTCGAAGTCGAAAGGAAACACCTAAGGCAAAATAATAATCCTCCGGGCGGGTGAAGCTTTGGCCTGCAGATACATCTAATTTCACATCTTCATTTACATAATACGCGAACCCGCCATCATAAGAATGATCCGCATAAATAGAGGCCGGAAATCTACCAAAAACCTCCACATAGGCATAACCTTTTCTCCCAATCAAAAGATTAGGTGCCAGGCGATAAATCCCCTCAAAAGACCCATTTGAATGAAATTCTGTGCCCAGATTATAGCCAATTCCTAAGCGATTACTTAGATCATTTTGGAAGGTAAACACCACATCACCGATCGAATGACCTCGCAAGTTTTTTTCTGAGAAATCCCGGTTTTGGTGATCCCAATTGTAGTGTACAATGACAGAAGTTCTTGGACGCCATTGCGAAGGCTCGAACAAGGCAAATTTAAATCCTAAGGCTTGTGTTTGAAATCGAGTGACTTGGCCCATCTCTTTAGACAACACAGAAACATAGCGAATTTCTAGGCGCTTTGTGAGGCCTATTTTAAGAAGAGAAGTAGGAAATAAAGTTTCTTCTGGTGACTCATTAAATCCCATTTCGGCTTGAATATAACCCTTTTTAACAATGAAAGGACATTCGGTTTGATCAGGTCGATCCGTCTCCATTCGACCTGAGGACTGAGCATACAGAACTACTGGAAAACAGAAAAGCAGAATGATTCGCAGCAACATATGCGAATATAACATTTTTTAGTCTAGCCTAAAAATTTATTTAGACTTTCCTCCAATCGTAAATCCAAGCGCACCATAAAACTCGACAAAATAGATGGCTTGTTCCGCATGATCGACCGAACGACCTGTGGTATGAATATCCCATAATTTTGTGGCACCCGTTTTCAAAGTCGTTTCGAAAAATAATAATTTAGAGAAATTAAACTTTAAACCTGTCTTGACAGACGCTCCAGCACCGGCCAGATTCCAGAAATTGTTTTGACCTACACCGAAAACGTGCACATCTGAACGAGGAACTAGAGCTCCCACTCCCACGCCTTGCATCCAATCAATTGCAAAACGGCTTTTTTTACTTTGATAAACTGGATTAAAGTGCTCTAATTCAACCGTTGCATAATTGTATCCATCTGTATGTTCTAAATGAACAAATTTGTTCGGATCTAACACCAAGGGAGTTTGATTGAATGTTCCCACATAGGCAGGATCAACTGCAATCGCGGGAGATGAGGTCTGCGGATTAACATAACCTGATACTTTCACGGTTTGGCCATCCGTCACCACATATTTCATGTGATCCCAGCCAATACTGATCGATAAATTGTCCTTGATAAAATAACCTGCATGAAAATTAAACTGAGGGATCGATAATAATCCGGGATCAACATAGGTTTTAAATTCGCTCAAAGGCGTCGGAAAATCCAAGGCCTTGGCATCTAATAAAGTAAAATCATAACCTGGACCCACAAAACGAATATCCGAGTCTGCATAAGCGGAACGATTATACCCCCAAGTGATATAATAGGATCCTTTTTTATTCGTTTGTTGTGAAAACGATGTGACACTCAATAAACTGAACAGGACTAGAAATAGGACTTTTTTCATTTTGCGGATCTAAAATTCAAGCTACAAAGTTCTGCATTTTTTACTTGTTTTATATACCAAAAACTTGATTTTCATCAGAAAATAGGAGAGCGATAACTATAATTCATTCATATTGCCGTAAATTGCATCCCGAATTCATTACCATCATCTTATGAGAAAACCATCTGCGAAATTTGAATACAAAACCTTTACGTTAGGCGAAAAGCTAACGGAAGAGCAGAAAGAATACTTCAAGAAGTATGGAGTAATTCAATTCAAGAAGTTTATTGAACCTGAAACAGCGGAACTTTTCATCTCTGAATTAGCGAAAATTGAGAAGCAATGGCTGGCGGAAGGGATTGAAAAAGTAAAAGGGATTCCATTAAAATTTGGCAAAGACCACGAAGGAAATCCCATGATTCAGCGTATGTGCTTTACCAATCAGTTTAGCCCCGTATTAGCTGAATTAATCAGAGATCCTCGCTTGCAATTATTAATCGAACTCCTAGGCCCTTACGAAGGTCGTATCAGCGAGGACGAAAAAGATGGCTTGGTTTTCAATCACTACATTAATCAACCGAATTCCAAGTTCAGCCAAATGGGCTGGCATACAGATAGCCCGCGTGACTTGTTTTTAGGACAAAAAATCCTTCCAATGCTAAACGTGGGTATTCACCTAGATAATTGTCCGTCATCGAACGGAGGTCTTCGGGTTTTACCTGGGACTCATACACAAGGTGTGTTGAAATTATTGTTTGGTAAAAAACAATTCATCGACCACAAACCAGATCCAAGAGAAGTAGCGTTCGAAATTGAGCGTGGCGATTTAACGATCCACGATGGCCGCCTTTGGCACCGCGTGGAGGTTTCTCCGAATGTGGGTGAAAAATCCCGCCGTCGCGTGATGTATGTCCCCATCATTACCGGCAAATACAAACCGAAGACGGATCAATCGAAGACTCCCTTCTATCACCGCTTCGCTAAAGTGGTAACAAAATAAAAAGAGCGGCTCCTTTCATTAGGGCCGCTCTTTTAGCTTTTAGACTCTAGATACGATTGTAGAATAATCGTGGCAGACACCCGGTCGACCGTTCCTTTTTCACGACGATCCTTTTTCGACATACCGCCAGCAATCATGGCTTGCATGGCTAACTTAGAAGTGAAGCGCTCATCGTGTTCCTCTAGCGGAATTAAGGGGAATTTCTTTCGAAAGCTTTTGATAAAGAGGCGAACCCCTGCGGTGGAATCCGTATCCGTATTATCCAGATTTTTAGGCATCCCTATCACCACTTGATCCACCGTTTCCTTCGCAAAATAGGTTTGAAGGTAGGCTAAAAGTGTGTGTGTAGGTACCGTCTCCAGTCCATTCGCGATAATCTGCAAAGGATCTGTCACCGCTAAACCGGTTCGTTTTAATCCAAAATCAATGGCTAGTATGCGACCCATATTAGGCGTTTAAAAACCCTTTGTCGCGTAATATCTTATCTAATAATTTCTTGTCGTTTTCATTATTGAAAACGCTGAAAGGGAGATGCAAGAATTGGTATTTTCCCATTTCTAATACATAGGCATCTTTGTCTTTGTAGGCTCCTAAAATCATATCCCATTTAATCATTCCTCCTTCTTTATCAGAAAGCTTCATGAAAATTTGGCGGCTATCGATCTCGTAGCGGTACTTATCAAAAAGTTGCTTGTATTGTGCCAGTTGCGTGATTCCAGTAAATTGAATCAACCAAAAAAGGATATAGGCAATCACC
>ERZ650308.1029-NODE-1029-length-14778-cov-4.892006_pt1 | contig 14778 bp, 26 predicted proteins | sample MGYA00376244_ERZ650308 | MGnify/ENA primary metagenome ERZ650308 (study PRJEB26733, sample SAMN07839295) | wastewater metagenome | biome: small river; feature: stream; material: water | place: USA: North Carolina | collected 2016-04-26 ...
GTACTCACTCATATCATACTTGATAAGTGGCATGTCAAGATTCTTGCTCAACAAACGTGCCAATTCAGTCTTACCTGTACCTGTTGGGCCCAAGAACAAGAAACTTGCCATTGGCTTAGTTTGTGTTCCGATACCTGCATACGATACATAGATACGGTCAAGTACTTTATCAACAGTTTCCTCTTGTCCGAACAACTTATCTTTCACATTTGTTTCCAATGTTTGGATACGTTCGTAGCTGTCATCTTTCAACTTGTCTGCCGGTACACCTGCGATACGCTCGACTTGTTCGAAAATCATATCTTTAGTGATAGTTGCACCTTCATTGCCAGCTACACGTTGTTTAGCGCATGCCGCGTCTAGTAAATCGATTGACTTATCTGGGTTCTTACGGTCATGAATATAACGAGTAGCACTATCAACTGCCGCAACGACTGCTTCCTCAGTGATTTTAACATTATGGAAGTCATCCAAACGTTGACTCAACCCATTCAAGATACGAACTGTACTATCATATGTTGGTTCGTCAACTGATACCTTATAGAATCGGCGCATCAATGCACGATCCTTCTCAAAACTTTCGTAGAATTCTTCCCATGTTGTGCTTGCGATAACTTTCAAGGTACCTTTAGTAATTGCTGGCTTAATCATGTTTGCGAAGTCAGGACCTGAATTGTTGCTTGAGCCTGCACCCTTCATAGTATGTGCTTCGTCAATAAACAAGATTGCTTTGCCTTTGGCTTTGAGACCTTTGATAACATCTTGGAACTTTTCTTCAAACTCACCGCGGTACTTAGATCCAGCAAGCAAGCTACCAATGTCCAAGTTGTAGACAGTGTGATCTTTCAAGTACTCAGGCACAGTGCCGTTGACAATGTTGAGTGCAAGGCCTTCTGCAATAGCAGTTTTACCTACTCCGGGATCACCAATCAGCAACACGTTGCTCTTGTTGCGCTTGGCCAGCACTTCTGCAATTTCGTCCAGTTCGTATTCACGACCAATCACTGGATCGATTGTGCCTTCGATTGCCTGCTTGTTCAAGTTGGCACAGTACTGTTCAATGAACTCGTCAGCTTTTTCTTTGCCTGCTTCTTTGCGATGTGCTTCTTCTGTGTAGTGCTTGTTGTAGTAGTCAACAAGTTTTGCACGATCCATACCATACTTAACCATGAAGTAGTGTGCATAGGTACTGTTTTCGGAGTGCAAGCTCAGGAACAAGTCAATGACTTGAACGTGTGTACGTGCAGAGAATAGCACTTGGGTAAATGCTCGATTAAACACACGCTCCAGCGCATGAGTCTTCTTTGGCTCAGTGACATTGGGGTTAACCAAGTCTGTCAGGCCTGCAATGTATGTTTCCAGGTCTTTGATTAAGCCATCAGTATCGATGCCGTAGCCGTAAATCAATTCGTTGAATGGCTTGTACTTAACAAGACAGAGCAACATGTGTTCCGCAACCACGTACTCGTGTTTGTGTTCTTTTGCAAGGTTTGTTGCTTCTGCAACGATGTGGTCAATTTCTGGATTAGTTTGTAGCATCTTGATTTTTAGTTAGTTGACGAATGGCTTCTACCTGAGTTTCTGTTAAATTTGTTGGAACAGTGATATTTGCAATCAAATACAAATTACCCCTGTTAGATTGATTTAGCGCATAAAGACCCTGTCCTCCAATTTTAAATTTAGTCCCGGGCTGCGTACCTTGTGGTACTGTGAGACTAAAAGTTCGGTTGTCTAAAGTGGTAAACTCTTTGCTACATCCAATTATAGCATCAAGGCAATCAATGTCAATGGATGTGAACAAATCGATGCCATTAATTTGGAATCTTGGGTGCGGCATAACAACAATATTAACATACAAATCGCCACGCGGCAATGTGGTAAAAAGGTTGTCTCCGAGACCTGGATACTTAATGCTGCTGTCCGAATATACGCCACGTGGGATTTCGATATCAACCACTTGGTCTGCCGTTGACCGGTTTGTATTGATATTTAATGTTCGCTTTTGAACTTCTAATGTTTCTGCTAAGTTTATTTGCACAGTAACTCGAATGTCTCGGTTACGTTGCTGGCGCTGTTGGAATCCGGCACCATTAAACGCAAACCCAAAGTTACGCATCAGGTCGTTAATATCCATGTTACTGGTATTAAAGCCATGCTGCCTGTTACCAAATGGGTTACGGCGTTCAGCATCGTATTGCTCTCGCTTTTCAGGAGTTTCGATTGCTGCGTATGCGGCTTGGATTTCTTGGAACTTGGCTGTGTCACCACCTTTGTCGGGATGGTTCTTGCTGGCAAGACTGCGATATGCCTTTTTGATATCGTCTTGTGTTGCTGACTCAGTTAAGCCAAGCGTTTCATAGTGAGTTGACATATTTTAATTGATACCAAGTATAGTCTTGTTCGGTTGCAAACACTGGCGTTACCCTGGCTTCTGACCTTTTAAGGTTAAACTGTACATCTACTAGCCCCGGGATTCCCAAAGCTAGAATTTCATTCCTAATTTGAAACTGTGTAGGAACATCCCATACATCATATTGATGTTTAGTTAATAGTTCATATATTGGGTTCATAAAAAAGTCCTGTATGTATATTATACAGGACTTTTCATTCGGTGTCAAGTGTTACTTAGTTGGTACTTATTCGCCTTCGACCTTCTTGTGGACCTTAATAGTCTTACAAGATTGCTTTGGCTTGCCTGCTTTGTCTGTTACCACTTTGCCTGCTTTGTCTTTTACGTCAGTGCAGACTTCTTTCTTTTCGCCACCGGCGTGTGCAGTTAATGCACACACTGCGATTACGATTGCTAATAGATCTTTCATATTATTTCCTTATAGTAATGGTTGTTCAGCTTCTGGGACAATCTTCTTGCCACTTGCTGTTGTTGCTACCACAGTTGGTGCAGCAAAGGTTGGAGTAAATGCTGCTGGAGCAGGAGTTACAACCGGAGTCGCTGCTGGTGCAGGAGTTGTAGTTGGTGCCACTGCTGGTGTCGCTGTAGATAATGTTGGGCTAGGCAATCCTGCTGCGTCTGGCACAGATGACTGTCCTGCTAACTTCTCTTGTGTACGACCATATGCACTTACGCCTAATACCGCACACATACTCACGTGGAACAAGCCACCGCCCTGTAGTGTAATTGGTACCCATTGACGGAACGCATCGTTAGCAGCTTGAGTTTCCCAAAACTGCACAACAGTAAACATGATTGGGAAGATAGCAAAGTCTGCCAAACAGCAAGTCATGTACATGAACGCTGCACATGGACGCCAGTATTTCTGCATCCATTCGCCTTTGCCTAACACTTCTGTTTCGACTACTTCTACTTCTGGTTTAGTTGATTTCTTAAACATTGTTTACTCCTTAGAACCAAAGCCAAATGCCTTGACTTAGTAAAACAATGCCAATAACAGCAACCACTTCACTAAACTTGTACATCTTGTTGTTAACCGACAAGATACTTGCACTCAACAACACAATAGCCAATTGGAATGCCATGCTAGCAAACGTCAACCATGGGCTGTGCTTACTTGCTTCATCACGGGCAGCTTCAAATGCCTGTGCTTTGGCTAGCAATTCTTTCTTGCCTTCACCTTTAACTGGATCACTTTCGTAACGGTCGATCTTCTCTTGGAGTTTTTCGGCTTTAGCCTTGTCTCCACGAGCTAGATAGTCGTCGCGTTGACCTTCAGCAATAGTTTGCTTAATACTCTTAGACTGGAAGAAAGAATAAGTATCAGTTGCCTTTAACATGTTCTTCAATGCTGCGCCGCTGTGCATGTTTGCAAAGTACGTAGTAACTGCCATGAACAATGCCATGATAACGATTACTAGACCTGCTTTGTCTTTAATTTGTGCTTCACGCTCTGAACGTGATAGGGGTTTTACTTCCTTGATTTCTTCTGCCATCTTTGATCTCCTTTATAGTTTTAGTTCTTTGGATGCTTATGGCCACAGTGTGGACATTCTTCTTTACGGTCGCTCATTTAGATACTCCCTCAAATATTTGTTTTTGTACACGATACCATTCCTGCCAGGTATCAACCTTTACAGCACACTCGTAGTAGGTGCTGTAATTCTGCGTCACCGTCGCAGTCAACTCACTCAACTTCACCCCGTTCTGTACTATCGTCAGCTGTGGACATGATTCCATAGCGGCTTTGCCTGGTTCGTCGGGGAACTTAGCTACAACCGGTGCAGTTGTGCTACATCCTGATAATAATAGTGCAAACGCGATTAACGTGTATTTCATTAGCAATTCCATTTACGCAAAGCCAGTGCCTTACGAGTTGGGTTACCGTGTTCATCTTTTAATGGGCCTTCCATGCCACTCATTCGGGCACAGAAACTCTTACGGCGTTTGGCATCTTTGCTGCCTGGCTTTAGTTCACTAGGCTTTTTAGTGACTGCGGTTTGTAGTTTGCTGCCTGGATGCTCTCTACGATAGCTGTCAACACCCTTTTGATTTAGGCCGCCGTTTTTATTCTTACCTGACTTCTTTTGCCAAGCTGCGGTTTCGTCAACGGCACTTTCTTCTGCCTTTTCACAACTACCTGGAGAATACTCCTTTGTACCGGGAACACGCTTATAACCGTCCCAACATGCTTCTGTAATAATTTCGTTAATTTTCATTTAATGGCCTCGTTCTTTGCTGCGGCGTTGTGTGCCTTAACTACTGGCTCAGGTATTTTGCAAGTAGCATCGTATTTGGTAACTTCGCGATCAATGTATTGTTTAACCACTACTGCTTTCTCGCGTATTACTCTAACTTTTTCCTTGCTCTTCTTTGCTAGCTTATCGTTGGCTGTTTTAGCTTCAGCTTCTGCTTGAGCTACTTTAACTTCCATTTCAGCAACGCGGGCACGCCATTGCGCTTCTGCTGCATATCCACCTTCGAAGTAGATACCAGCAACTAACAACACTATGCTGATCGCCTGTGCTGCTTTGTAATAACCAGCAAATGGCGGAAACGCCATGAGTATCTTATTAACAACAAAGAAACTTAGGCCTGTGCCAACAACGCCTGCAATTAAGATAGCGTGAACTACAAATTGCAAAAAGCTGTCAGGAAGAAAGTGCAATAACCACATTACTTTGATGCCTTTAATTGACGAATCTTCTCTTCGTGAATGGCAATTGCCTTTTGATTATCTGCAATGCTATCACGGTTCTTTTGAATTTCAGCAGTTAAGTCCTGACGTAGTTTTTCACGAGCAAGCTCGCTGCTGGTGTTACTGGCTTGTTTGTTATCCGCAGTTACTACTAAGCTAACTTTGCTTTCTAGGATAGTCACTTGATGGTTTAATGTAGACACCGCGTTAAGCAAGTATCCGACTCCAGCAATAATCAATGGCAGCAATGCAAACAGTAACTTCTCAATGAATGCGCCTTTTGCGTCTTGTTCCATGTTATGCTCCTAGTACGTGCAATGCGTGTTGGTAATGCTTGATACGGTCTTCCAACCCAATGGTACCACCGTTGATCTTTTTAGTCAACATTAGGATGTCGCCCTTATCTGCATACTGGTTCAAGTTATTGGCTTCCCAGAACCATGCAGCACTTTGTACACAACCTTCAAATGTAGTTAAATGCTCGCTAGCTTCTTCTACGTCAATTTCAAGACTTTGTGCATAGCGGGTGTAATTGTCTTTGCCAGTTAACTGGATAAGTCCACGACCGCAGTAGCGATATCCATCGCCGCTTTCTTCTGGGCCATTACCCATACGGTTAGCGTAAATTCTGTTGGCAATCGCAGCTTGCTTATCTGGCATGGCGCAATAGCGAGTAGCAGTTTCGAGGTCAAAATACTTCTTGAATAGCGTCACTAGAGTAGCAGGACGATAGTTTAAGTTTTCTTTAATAGCAGTAAATCCGCCGCTTTCATGGGCGCATTGTGCAAGGAAAGCTGCAAGGCGTTGGGGTGTGTCAATATCGTAATCTGGAAGGATTTCGCACAAGGCTTCATGCCAGTGCTCTACGTGTTTGTTACCGGGAATGATTTGTTTTAATTGGTCGAGCGACAGGTTTAAACTCATTGAAAAGCTCCTAAATAGCTATAGTATTTAGCTAGTAGGAGCCAATTTGGATTAACGAATGCCTGCTGCGATTCTTAAAGATTCAGTGAAATCGTTCTTAGGAGCTTTAGTAGTTACTTCTACTCCTGCTGCTGCTTTCATTTTATCAATGTCTTCTTTACCGTAACGCTCATTGTATGATTTAGCCGATAACGGAACTAGGTCAGCAATACTGTTAACAGTTGCTTCGTGATCTGTCTCATCTGATCGATAGCGTACACGCCAATCTTCAATACTCTGATCTGTTAAGTTCATCATGTCCTGCAATAATGTAAAGACATTTTTAGGAAGATCATAGTCACGTTCTAATTCAACAAACACTAGATACGCACCATCATCAAGCTCACCACTGCTAACGTCAGCGTCAATGACCCACTCATACCCTTTTTCGCAAAAGCTAACTAGATCTTCTGCTGGCTCTTTTGTGGCAATTTTAAAACTTAGTACCGCAACGTCTTCGTCACGCCCAAGTTTACTTTTATATTCATCAATATGCAGCTCAGGGTGAATAAGGCGCTTTAAATCGCCGTGCTCTAATCCCTCGTTAAGCTGCTGGTGCTGGTGGTTGTTCATTACCTGGTCCTTGTTGGGGATTTACTTGTTCTGCGTTTCCGGTTTTGTACATTTTATCGTCTTGACCGGTTTCGTATGCTTGTTCAATGTCTTCCATGTCAATGCTACCAGACTCCAGTTCCAATGATCCTTGGTGAATTTCTTGCATTAGTGTCTTAGGCATTACAATTTTAACTAGCCAAACTGGACTTTCGCCTTTCTTAGGCATTTTTGTACCAGGTTTAAAATCATTGGGATTTTTAACTTTAATCGGATATTCTAGAGTGTCGCGCTTGTAATACACTTCGCAGTTGTACTCTGCTAGGCGCTCTGCCGCACGTGGGTCGGGCATAAATTTGTGCGGCCACATAAACGTGCAAGTAACAAAGTACTTCTCGTAAATGGGACCTTCTACTAGCTCACCGCTTTTCCAGTTTTTAAACGCATACAAGTCTAACTCGTCAATTACACGTTCAAAGTCCATAAGGGTTGCTAATGCACTGTCTGTCATAGTCAGTGTTTTTGTATTTTCAATTACATCTTTAATGCTCTGAGCCATTGTTTTATTCCGCTTTAGTGTATTTATGTCAATCTAGTAAGTTCACTTGTTGACTTAGCGGAATAAAAATGCTGCGTAAATGCTCAATGTTTCTGTTAAAACCTGCAGGGGTTAGTTCCTTCTCATCTAAGAAAATCAAGTTAGCATCGTAGTACTGCTTAATTTCTGTGCTTTGTAATGCAGGAATAAAGTTCTTAGCATACCAGTCCACAATCTCTTTGGGTGTGTTTGGAGGCAATGCTAGTGCCCATGCCGCAAATACGTTGATGCTGCTGCCACCTACTCGAATAGGCTCTGCTGTGGGCAAGTTAGCAAGACGCTTTTCACCAGTAATGCCAATGACTTTAACATGCCCTGACTGCACTAACGGCAATGCAATGGCAATAGGCATAATACCAAACTCCATGCCAGCATCGCTTGCTACCGCAGTGACTGCCTGCAATGGTCCGGGGAATTGTGTAAACTTAACCTGATTTTTGTTGCCGCCGGCCTTCATCATAAAGAACTCGTACGCCATTCTGTGAGCACCACCGCCGATTGCAAAAGTAATTGGCTTATCTGTCTCTTTGACTAATTTAGCTAACTCTGCAGGAGTATTGATTTTGCTCTTGGGGTTAGCAACAATGGCTAACGGGCTCTTGCCCATGCCAAATGCAGTAGTAAAGCTGTTGTATTGAAATTGCTTGATATCCTTTTGCCAAATATCGTTAGTTACGTAGGTACTCATGTAACTGGGGATAGCAATAGTGTAACCATCGGGCTTGGCGTTATACAGCATGTTCATTGCCACTACACTGTCTGCACCAGGTTTAAGTTCAATCACAAACACAGCAGGATTGGTTTTGTTAACTACTGCGCTAATTGCACGAAAGCCAACTTCGTTGCCCGAGCCGGGTTGATTGCCAATCAGCACTGTAATTGGCTTTGTGGGTTCCCATGCAAATGCCAGAATGGGGATTAGTAATAGGGTAATTAGTAATTTTTTCATTTGATAATTGTGACTAGTATGTCGCTCCAAGGTTTTGTTAATCTCACATCGTGTCCAAAATTATTTTTGATCCACGCATCGTTGAAATGGTTCCAGGTTGCATCGTGTTGGTATGCAAACTCCAGTATCTTTTTGTTCTGTATGCTGATCTCGTGTAGCATAGTTGGGCTATCTTGGTACCAGCTGTAGTTGGGGTACTCAATATCAAACCCGCCTGCTTCGTGCCACCATGTATAGCTAGGCATATCGGGACGGTAGATCAGCATGATCCAATCAGTAGGAAATGCTGCTTTTACGTCATGCAGCTTGTATGCCCAATTATGGCTCTTTACGATCTTGGTACCACCCTCTTTTGCCCAGGCGCTGTCAATGTAGTCAGCATCCAGGCGATCTTCAAGTTCCATACCGGGCCCAAAGTATGCGCCACAGTGACCTCCATATTTTGCATGTGTGTATACACGATCTTTATTACGGTCACTGGTATTGAACTCTGGCAGTGTTTCTAGTAGTTGTGCAATGCCGCTCCAGCGGCTTCCGGGCACTCCGGTGAGAAATATTCGATTTGGTAGCATAGTATTTAAATACACATTGTAGACAATTTTATATGATTAATCAACCTTACCTCAATGACTATTTTGCCAACGTATGGGCAAAGCGCGATCGCACTCTTGATCAATATACTTACACCGGATGGGCCTTAGTGGACAAAATTAAACCCGGCGAGCGTGTACTTGATGTGGGCTGCGGAATGAATCCGTTTAAAGGTCACATCCCCGACCTAGTGGGAATCGATCCTGCATTTGATCAAGCAGATATTAAATGCACACTAGAAGAGTATCACACCCCTGCACCGTTTGACGTTGCATTTTGCTTGGGCTCAATCAACTTTGGTGACCAGCGCAATATCGAAGATCAAATTGCCAAGGTATTAGGGTTGCTTAAAAGTGATGCTAGGATTTATTGGCGCTGCAATCCAGGACGTAAGGATCACGGTAACACAGAATGTAACACGATTGATTTCTATCCCTGGAGCATCGAAGAACATGTACGACTAAGCGATCTATTTGGCTGCAAGCTAGTAGAGTGCAGATGGGATACGCAGAACCGCCTGTATGCTGAATGGAAAGTATCGCGCACAGCTTAATACTTATGCCGGTCAACAAAAGTTATAAACCCTGTTAATTGGTCTGGTGTTGCTTCCGTAAATATTTGCGTGGACAGACTGTTTTACTGATCCACAGTAAAATGGAAAAGCACACGCACCCCAAGGAGGCACATTTGTCTAAACAGCGTAAAGGCCGAGCATCAAATGCTCAACCAGCAATCACTCAATCAAACCATCGCAACGATAACACCATTAACATCGATACATATCGTCCACAAAAACAAAGACCAATTAACCTTTCCCCAAAGTCTTTAGCCCAAGAAGACTACATTGATCTATTAACAGATCCCCAAAAAATTATTCTATTCGCCACTGGCCCAGCAGGTACTGGTAAAACAATGCTAGCCGTATTAGCGGCACTAAAAGCATTTAGAGCTGGCGAATGTTCCAAGATCGTTATTACCCGACCAGCCGTCGGAGTTGATGATGAGCAGCACGGGTTCCTACCAGGCGACCTTAATGCAAAAATGGCACCATGGACTAGACCTATTTTAGATTACATCGAAGAATACTATAGACCAATTGAAGTCACAAAAATGCTAGAAGAAAAACAAATTGAGATCTCTCCACTAGCATATATGAGAGGACGTACCTTTAAAAATAGTTGGATTATTGCAGACGAAATGCAAAACGCCACACCATCGCAGATGAAGATGCTGCTAACACGCCTCGGTGAAGGTTCCAAGATTGTAGTTACAGGTGACACACGCCAAGCAGACCGTAAAGAAGCAGACAACGGCTTACTAGATTTCAAACGTCTAGTTGATGATTACCGTAATTGCAAATACGTCAGCGGAGTGGAATTCACAGGCAAGGATATCATGCGACATCCTGCTGTTCTCGAGATATTGAAGATCTACAAGGAGGTATGAGTATAGTTACTTACTAACCTTATCCGCTTGTGTACGCCAAAATTGGGCCTGTTCTTTAAACCAGGTTTGACTTTGGCGTATATTCATTGTGGCTGGTGTTAAGAAGTCTCTACCGTAACTCTCCAGCACTGCTGGGCGTTGGTTAACTTGTGACAACAATGTGTGCAAGGCAACCACAGTGCTCGTTGGCATTTCTGTTGACGCATAAATTCCGTAGTTGGCAACCAACTTCTCAAAGCCCTTTAGCGGCTTCATGTTTCCAATAGTTCTAGTACCAGTAATACCCAGCACATTAACAACATTACCGTCAATAAGACCTGTGATGTCGCCCAGGAAGTCAGTACTCAAATCAATATGCAGTCCTGCTACATCTTTATCTGCTGCAATCATGCTTGGGTAAGGAATACGTCGACTGTTGGTAATGTTTGCCGCAACTAGATCACTAATAGTCCCCACTCCCGCAGTGCCCACAGTTGTGTTATCACTTAGTGGAACGTCCTTGTAGGATGAATATCGTTTACTCAGCACAGCAATCGGTGATCCAGTTGCCTGCACAAACACTGGACTAAAGCTGTCAATTGAATATACAGGGCCGCCGCCTGTAAAGTTAGGTCTAACAAAGAAGCTGCTGCTCATGGCCAATACAGTGTTATGTGGATGGTCGATTACGTACTTGGCAGCGACTACTCCACCTGCGCCAGGCTTGTTATCTAGCACTAACTCGTATTCTGTTTGACTTGCATTGGCTTCTGTAATAATTGCCCGCAAGGTGTTGGCTTGATTAGACCCAATGTTAAACGGCCAAATCACTGTGATAGTTTCTTTTGCAAAACTCGCTGATGCAACGCACATCAGTAATGCTGCTACAATTTTCTTAAACATTTACGTTTCCTATAAAATAATTTTTACTGAACATTGCTGCAAGTCCTTTGGTAGTACCGTCGGGATTCTTGGCCAGCAAGTCGCCAATTTTAGACTGCACAAAATTCAAGCCTTCAAGCCAGATAGTGTGCTCACGGGTACCTGCCCATCCTCTACTAAACCAGTAATCAATTTCGTCATCCCAGTCACTGATAGATTTTTGAATCTGAAACCAAGCGGGATTCCAAGTTGAATAGATAATTGTTTTTAGTAATTCTTCTTGTATGTGACGTACAGTATGCGGATCAGTCTTAGTCCAAGTTTCACGATGTTGCGGATTGGCATGAATCCATTTCAATACCGTATGTGCTTGTTTGCAAATCAAATCTGCGCATTGCGGATCAAAGTAGAAGTAAACAGGTTCTGCGTTGGGATATTCTTCAATGTGGTCCTGTACTGAAATCATGTTAACACTCTTATCTACAAAGAATAGATTAAATGTGGTGTCAATGATTTTTAGTTTAGGTTTGTCGGCTCCAACAACAAGTGCAATACGCTTGCCTTTGTCGAACTGTTGCCTTAGATCTTTGAAGTATGCGTAGTTGTACACATTGGTACCGCCAGCATTTAATATCTCTCGCTTTTTATTTATCCAGCTGGCATCGCCTGCAGAGAGGAAGGATTCTACCAGTGCCTTAGATGTGTCGTTAACTGTAATCTTAGTATTGGGGCTAACGCTTTTAATGTAGTTGAGTCTATTGGTAGTGTGTAACTTAAACTCGGCGTTGTTGTTCCATGACGAACGTTCACGAGTGTCTAGCACTGTGAACTTTTCGCTTGCATCCAATGCCCAATTGGTTACTACTTCGTCAATAAACAGTCCCTGTCTTAGGAAACTCTCTAGTACGTTGTTGCTGTCTGCGCCACCACTGTAGCTGAGAATCACATAATCGTACTGTTCTCTAATTTGCCTTGCTCTAGCATCGTACAGTTGATCAAGGGTCAATTCTGGTTCAATATGCCAGGGATATGGATCAAAAACATCATTATTAAACCACCATTGGACAGGTTTTCCGCTGGCTTTGGAAAACATTAGGGCTTGTATTTTAGACTCAAATTCTCGGCCGTGACATGTGTAATACCCTAACTTTTTGTTCATTAAACCACTCGACCAATTGCCACGTAGATCAACTCATCGAGTTCTCGCTGATAGTCTCGACCTGTGCGGCGCAGCTCGTAAATCTTTGTTACCAACTCTGTGGGAGTATTACTGGCAACCGCAAATCCCTTGCCGCGCTTTTCCAATTCTTCAATTAGATCGTAGTCGTCAAACTCATCTAGGTCTACATCCACTTCTACGTATGTTTCAACTCTTGCCATTGTGTTCTTTCGTTAGATCGCATACCATTTGAAAGTGCTCATATGCTTGGCGAACACTTTCATGCTGCATTAGTTGCTCTGCTTCTCGAGTCATAACTTTAACTGCATCTTCGCAGGCTTCACGGGCACTAGGCCATTCTAGTGTCTTTGCACCGTCCCCAAACTCAGCAACTAGATTTTCCCATGCTGCTTTTTGACCGGGTGTCATTGGAGTTTTGCCTTGGGTTTGTTTCTGCATACGCAGATCAGTAGCAGCAACAATGGCGCTGCTGATAGCATCTTCTGCTAGACGCCCTGCCGCAATCATTGCAGCATAGTTGGGATCGACATTGTATCTGCGGCTAACCCCGCCGGGGTGGCAAATAATAACATGTACCCCTTTTGGAAAAGCGTCCATTAGATCGCTGTCGTATTCACGCGCTGGTACATATCTGCGCCCAACTTTTTCATAGAAGATTTTCTTAGTCATTTTGTTTGATGCTTGTATTCACGCCACAGCCAATACTTGTATTTTTGAAAATACTCTTGCGAAGTATATGGCACCGGTTGTTTATAACCTTCAAGTTCGGCACAGTGCTCGTGCCATTTTTCCCTGCACCAAAATCGAAAGGTCATCACAGTTCCTTTAGTAGTTTAACATCAGTTCGAGATAATCGCAAGATGCTGTGGTTAGTTTGTTCATATCTAACGGGCAAGTCTGTTTGCAATAACAGCACTTTATTTTCTTCGCGAATTACGCTGGCAACAAATGGGATTTTATTCCAATGTCCAAACACTCTATCCCCGTAAACAAACTTGGGCTTGGGCAAGTCTGCGTCACGTGCTGCAAAGTATTCTGCGTAGTTAGCCATTGTTGCCTTTCAGCAGGTACATAGTGACGTCTTGGCTGTCAATGACTACCATCTGCATACCGTACTTGTTGTGTTCGCCACTGTACCACGTGCGCTTTTCCACGTTGAGGATTTCAACTTTGACCATCTTGGGATTGATCTTCACAACCTTGGCAATTTCCATGCCGTTATGATGCGCCACAGCAACACAGTCGCCAAGTGTAATGTCTCGACCTAGTTTGTCGCGGTGTACTGGAATTTCTTTAGTTGCCATATTATGCTTTCAACATCTCAATAAGTTTTTCTGGCTTAACGATTTCGTGTACCATCTTGTAATCAGTAGGAACACAACGGTATTCAATTACTTGCCATTCGCTCATGTCGGTGGCGCCACTGTACTTACCAATATGACTAGTGATGTGGGCACGGAGTTTACCTAAGGTGTCCCAAGTCTTGCCACCCTTTTCGACCCAATGGCTGTTGTTGCCATCCGCATTGACATAGACACCGCCTTTGCTGTATCGGCCTGTCTGCTTGTGACGAATCTTGAAAAATGTTTGTTCACTCATCTGCGTTTCCTTTTGGCATCTGCTTTGCCAGCAAAATACCCAATTAACCAAAAACATATTGCTGTCCACAATATCCAGCCCACCATGTAACTTACCGGTACCATCATTGATCCACCACGTGATAATTAGAAAACGGGTATGTCTCTTGCAGCCATTGTAACATGTCTTCTGCAAAAGGTAAACGGATATTTTGGTATCTGTTAGTTATGTACTTCATTGTGAATTCCTGCGTCAGTTGCACACTTGACGCAAATCGCCTTGGGACGTGGTCCACCCATGCCACTGATTAGTTGGTTGCACTTGCAACACGCGATCATAGCAGCGGTGTAGATGTAACCTTGTTGTGGCTCGTGTATGGGCTGGTACTGATCTTTGCCCACTCGATCGTAGCCAATGATTTCACTCATGATGCGTTACCTGCACTGTCGTAAATGTTAAAACGACCCGCTTCATCATTCCAGTGGCGTGTGTCGTAATACTGTGCCGATACAGTGTAACCTAACAAGCCAAGTTCCAAGTTCATACCAGCGTGATCCTGTCTAATGTTCCAACGGAATGCAAAGCTGATAATGGTTGTATCACGATAGACTTCAACCTCCACGGCCTTGTGCAACCGGTCAACTACGGCGCTACGGTTGTAGATATTGTCCCAACGATCACTGAATGGGTTACGCAAATTAAAACTAAAACTAATCATTCTTCAACTCCGAAATGTTCGTTTAAAACCATTGCCCAATCTAAGTCACTGCGTCCAATAAACTCAGGAGAGTTAAGATATTGACCACATTCCTGAATAAGCAACTCGGCGAACTTTTCCGCATCAAAGTGTAAGTAATCAATTTTGTCAATGTGACCAGTGGCTTCTGTGGAACAAATGATTCCACCTGCCTTCATAATAAGTAGTTTTGTGTGTTCGTTCATCATTCAACTC
>ERZ650308.1030-NODE-1030-length-14759-cov-51.711983_pt1 | contig 14759 bp, 10 predicted proteins | sample MGYA00376244_ERZ650308 | MGnify/ENA primary metagenome ERZ650308 (study PRJEB26733, sample SAMN07839295) | wastewater metagenome | biome: small river; feature: stream; material: water | place: USA: North Carolina | collected 2016-04-26 ...
TGACTAATGAAGGGTTACTAAACGTAAATTTCCTCATACTACTTATCGGTGTGCATGAAAAACCAAATTTTCATTCAATTTTCCATTATTTTTTTTCAAAGTACCTAATCATTGCATTGTGTATTCAATATGAATTCACGAATGCAACACATTAACTATCAAATAGTTAACGGTAGAAAAAGCGTGTTCAAGAATTGGTAAGACACTATTTTTCCACCTAATCAATGGACAAATGTACAAAGATTAAAGCAGTTTATCAACAATTTAATAGAAGAAATGAACAATTTTTTGTGTGAAACCAGTAACACTAAAATTACTAGAAAGCAAATGAGAACTCTTTTTTGAAAGAAAATGAACTCATGCACTCACAATTTTTCCAATTGTTAATAAGTAGGAAAACAACCTTTGGCGCGTTTTTTGTAATTTCATCAAAAATTACTCCCATGAAACACGTACTTGTTTTCACTTACATGCTCGTTATTAGCTCTTTAAGCTTTTCACAAACGCAGTTAAAAATGATTATCCACCCAGAACAAGTGGATTGCCAACGCATGATGCAACAAAAATGCTTCCAAGTGCGTATCAACGGCTCAAAAGAATGGACACTATTCTACGAACGCATTACCGGATTTAATTTTGAGCCAGGCTACCGCTACGAATTAGTAGTTATCGAAACAAAACGCCCAGAACCCATTCCTGCCGATTTATCTGCGTATACTTACAAATTGGAAAAAGTACTTTCGAAAACGGCTGTTGTATCGAACACGCAACTAAGCAACTGGAAAATCATGGAACTCAATGGCAAAGTGATTCAACTAGAGGGTCTGTCCCTTCAGTTGGACCCATCAAATAACCAAATAAGTGGCTACAGCGGCTGCAACCGTTTTTTTGGTAACGCTACTTGGAATAGCAAAAAAAACAAAGTAACCATTGGTAACTTGGCAAGTACTAAAATGTTTTGTGAAAACAAAAGTGAGCTAGAAGCACAAATTTTAAGTGCTTTGTCTGGCAAAACATTGAATGTTTCCTTCAAAAACGAACAAATGTTCTTTAAATTGAAACGTAAAACTGTGCTGTCACTTCGTGCACAACCAATCGAGGATGTTGTGATTGAAACAGACGAACCGGGTGAATTAGAAACAGAACCAATAGTTGCAGATAAACAACCATCACCGATGAATTATTTTGACAAAAAAGACTTGAAGTTGATTCAAATCAACAAACAGACTGTTCCAACAACAGTAGGTGCAGCCATACGTTTCGATTTGGAAACAAAAACATTCACTGGAAATGGAGGGTGTAATCGCCTATTTGGCACATTCACTTTTGCTGATAATATCATTACCATTGAAAATGTAAATGCAACAAAAATGATGTGCACTGACGAAGCGCTAACTCAAATCGAAAAAGCGTTTATCGCCAATTTGAACCTGCATACCCTTCAAGTTGATTTCGCTGAAAACGTCTTAAATTGTTATAATGCAGATGGTGAACTCATACTGATATTCGCCATTCAAAAATAATCAAAAGGTGAGTTGTGACTCACCTTTTTTATTTGCTTAATATCGTAATTGTTTTCCGACCTTTTACCGGCATCGTTCCAAAAACCATGTCCCAAATAGGTGTTGTAACACCAAACGCCTTGTCGTGTTGCTGGTAATGGTGAATATTGTGGTGATTCCACCAAAATGGAACGCGTTTCGAAACAGGCTTGCTGTGAACCATCCAATGTATCGAGATATACGTTAAATAACCCATCAAAAATCCAGCTGAAAAAGGAAAAGCAACTTCCCCCATTATGAGGTAATACAATCCCAAAAATCCAGCAGCGATCAATAATCCTGGAACGGGTGGCAAAATAATTCGGTCGTCGTCACTTGGATATTGATGATGAATACCGTGAAAGACATATTGCAAACCTTCGTCATAGGAGGCATCTTTGATTTTGTGGTAGACAAACCGATGCAACACATATTCCGCTAGGGTCCAAGCGAAAAATCCTGCACTGAAAAATCCGATTGAAGCGGTTACGGAACCCTTGAAATACTTGATAAATACCCCAAGTAAAACAAGTGTTACCGAAGAATAGACAAGCCAGATAATCCACAAGCGCGTCTTGGTTAACAATTCGAGAATAGGATGTTTGAATAGTTTCGGTGATTGCTCGTTTGGATATACTCGAAATTGATAGTCCTTGTGTTGGTTCAATGTTTCCATTTTACACTTTTTAGAATAAATAATTTGTTGTAGCTTTTGTGTAAAATTAAGCACGAAAGCCCCTTCATTAGTTACAAAAAAATGTGAAAACAGGTTAATAAAAGTTAATTATATACACGAGAAATCGTGGAAAATAAAAAACGGATTTGCAGCAACTACAAATCCGTCTCCAATTATACTATCAATTTAGAAACTCATACTCAATCGAAACATAACGTTTCTCCCAGCTTGTGGATAATAAAAGTTCTCGGTTGTAGTTGCTCCTCCGTAAACATAGGAGTACGTATAACCGTTATTTTCAAAGGTGTGATTAAAAATATTATTAATCTGTGCACTCATTTTTAAAGCTACCAAATTGGTAAAAGGAAATTCATATGAAATTCCTAAATGATTCACAAAATAAGCGTCAATGCGTTTGGTTTCATCAGAGGTGTTGTCCAAGTATTGCTTGCCAACATATTTAGCCGTCCACAAGATTTCCATCCGTTTCATTGGTTGGTAAGCCAGTAATAACGCAGCAATGGTATTAGGAGAAAATGCCAAATCCGTGTTTTTGTATTCCGTAGCACGTTGACCTCCATTATCGTAATCATCCATGTAAGCTGTAAATGCAGCAACTTTGTTCTGACTGAATGTTACATTACCTGAAACCGTGAACTTTTCAGAAAGTTTATATGCTGCTTCCAACTCAATTCCTAAACGGTAACTTGCAGCAACATTTGTGCGCGTATAACCCCCAACATCATTGATTTGTCCCGTCAATATTAATTGGTTCTTGTAATTCATCCAATACACGTTTGATTTAAATAAAAAACGTGGCGATTGATGGCGGAAGCCAAGTTCGGTGTTGGTTAATTGTTCCGATTTGGGTTTCACTCCTCCGACTGGCTGTCTAAAATCATCGCGAACTGGTTCTCGGTTACCAACAGCAACAGAACCATACAACTGTGTTTTACTAGAAAAGTTGTAAAGTAAGCCTGCTTTAGGATTTAAAAAAGAAAAAGTTGTTTGTTCCATTGCTTCTTTTAACACACCATTTACTTCAGAAGTTCCCAAATAACTGTAGTCAATAAAGCGGTATTGCATATCTCCATACAACGTGAAATTTTTTAATGTATAATGCGCGCGGACATAACTGGATGCCTCGGTCTTTTGTGCATCATCGTTGTAATATCGGTGACGAATATCACTTGTTGATGCAAACCGCGCCCAAATCACTTCTCCGAAATGAGCCCCTGAATACGTGTTAACCGCACCACCCCAAGTCAATTTTAAACGAGCTGTTTCGTAGGTTAGTGCATAAATTCCACCGTAAAAAATATTGTCTAACCATTTTCTGCGGATAAGATCGGAATTTGTTACAGTGTCCCCGCCCAATACTACTGCAGGCAAGCCATAGTTAGCCAATGCATCGTTTGCACGAAACTGTTCGTAATAGCCTTTTCCCAAAGTAGAATGAGCTGAAACTTGTACACTCAACTTCGTGTTAAAACGGTGATTGAAATGCAATTGAAAATGATCTTGGCGGTAATTATCAACTTGATTATCGTAGGTATAAAGGTTGTAGGTCCTGCCACTATTCAACAAGTTTTGACGTTGTTCATCCGATAAATAATTTCGATCTGCAAACGCATTCATGCCAGCAACATCATTTCTGATACGGCTCTCAGGTGTTCCTTCCCAAGCTTGGTAAGTAATTTCTTTACCGCTGAAAAAATTTGCTTTTACACTTGTTTTTTTACCAACCCAAGCGCCTGCTAGGTAATAAGAAGTTAAGTTTGAACTTGCGCGATCTAAATAACCATCGGATGTGATGCGTGACAATCGAGCATCACATGAAAAGCCATTTTTCAATTGACCTGTTCCAATTTTAATTGTGCTTTTTGCAGTTCGAAACGAACCAACAGATTGATCAATGATAGTATACGGTTTCTTTGAAACCTGATCGGTCACAATGTTGATACTCGCACCAAAAGCTGCTGCGCCGTTGGCAGATGTCCCCACCCCGCGTTGAATTTGAATATCTTGCACTGATGAAGCAAAATCAGGCATGTTCACCCAATAAACAGCATGTGATTCGGCGTCATTGATGGGAATACCATTGATGGTGACATTGGTGCGTGTTGGATCAACTCCACGAATGCGCAAACCCGTATACCCTACTCCTGCTCCTGCATCCGAATTACTTACTGCACTTGGTGTTGTTTCCAATAAAACGGGCAAATCTTGACCAAAATTGATTTTGGCTAACTGTTCTTTGGTCACCATTGAAAACGTCGTCGGTGTCTGACTCGAAGCACGCGTTGGCGTAATGACAACTTCGTCAATAGTTCGAGCTAGTTGAAGTAATCGAATTGTTAGGTAAACCGTGTCTTGCTGGTGGATAGGAACAATTGCTGTTTGAAAACCAATTTTTTGGAGTTGAATACGTAAACTATCTCCTTTCAAATTACTCAAGGTAAAATAGCCATTTGCCGCCGTCCTGGTTGTTTGGTAGGTGACTAATTCCTCGATAAAAACATGATTGATAGCCTGTTCGTTTTCATCTACTACAGCTCCAATGATTGTTGTTTGTGCGAATGAGCACAGTGGAAAAGCGAGCGCTAATAACCACATTTTTTTTGCATTTCTTGTTGTCATTTTCTAAAAAATTGAACAAGAACAAGGGGCAAATTCTTTGTTAGTGAATGTACCTTTTGTCGTTTCATTTTCCCTACGCCGGCATTATCCAGACAGGTTCCATGGGTATAATCTCAGCCTTATATCTAAAGCACCCCTTATGAGACAGGACAAAAATACAACTAATTCATTCAAAACAATTATTTTTATAAAAAACAAACCCATGAACGAAGCTATTCGTGCTTATCACAGTGCATTCGATCCAGAAGATCAAGCAATATGCGCACAACTTTATGAAACGATAACACAGCAATTACCCAATGTAGAATGCAAGATTTGGCATGCAATACCCGTATGGTTCGTCGATGGAAACCCAATTGTTGGTTATGGAAAATTAAAAGGATGTATCCGTTTGTTATTTTGGAGTGGTCAATCGTTTGAAGAAGCCGGATTGAAAAACGAAGGCAAGTTCAAAGCAGCCGAAAAACGCTACACTTCTGTTTCAGAAATTGACCAAGAAGCTTTGAAGCGTTGGTTGGAGAAAGCAGTTGCCATTCAATGGGATTACAAAAACATCATCAAACGCAAAGGAGTATTGGAAAAGCGCACTGCTTTTTAAGCGTCCAATAAGGCTATCAACTCTTCGTATGTACTCGTCTGCAAGGTTTTCCAAACGGTAATTCCTTGTTTTTCACATGCTTTTCGGGTAGTTTCTCCCCATGCAATTACTTTTGACCCAATTGGCAAGGTGTTTAGTTGCAAAAAACTTGTTACATTACTAGGACTTGTAAAAACATACACATCTTGTGGAGGAATAACGACTGGTCGCGCTACCGTTTCGTAAACGGGTAAAACAATTTTTTGGTTTTCTGGAATAACAGCACTAATCGTTTCATGTGACTTTTTTGCTTGTGGAAAAAGGACTGTTCTATCACCCAACCAGTTTTTAAACTCGGCAGCAACTTGCGCAGGATTTCCTGCATTTTTTCCAACAAAATCAATTTGACTAAAATAATCGTTCAAATACTTTTTTGTACCTTCTCCAATCAATGCTATTGATACATCTGTCGGTATATTATTTGAACTAATAAAATAGTTAAATGAGCGCGGGCTTGAAAAAAAAACAACAGCGTATGATGCGGTTGTTTTAGCTTTTAAATCGATAAAATCTATGAGTGACTGTGCAAATAAATCGACCTTTTTCTCCAAGGCAAAACGCACCAATGACTGGTCGTCTGATAAATTTGCTGAGACAAATAAGTTAGTCAATTTCTTCGTCATCATCATCGTCATCTTCTGGTGACAAGAGTGCGTCAATGACAACATCCACCATTTCCAAATCGTGAGGTCCTTCAAATTCAAACCATTGCGCACCTTCTTCCGAAGTTGGAGCGTATGCTACCAATAGTTTTCCTTCTTCTGGACAATAAGCCCCCAGTGGCAATTGACAACCACCTTGTAAACGGTTCAAAACGGTGCGTTCTAACAAAATCTTCGATTGAACTGCTGCATGATTTAGTTGTTGCATGAACGCAAACAGTTCCGTGTCACTTTCTCTTATTTGCAATGCCAATACACCTTGTGCTGGAGCAGGAACGAATTCCAATGGATCCAACACTTCTTCGTGCATTCCTTGTAAATCGAGTTGTAAACGGTCTAAACCAGCTTTTGCTAACAATATAGCATCGTATTCACCAGCGATTAATTTCTGCAAACGTGTTGGTACATTTCCACGTAAATCGTTGATGCTTACATCGGGACGAAAACCAATCAATTGAGACTTTCTGCGTGCAGAAGAAGTACCAACAACTGCGCCTTGTTTCAAGGACCACAATTCATTCGTTGCAACAGCCGAAGGGTGAATCAATAACACATCAGCTGGATTTTCCCGCTCAGAAACAGCAGCAATGACTAAGCCTGCTGGTGGATTTGTTTCCAAATCTTTGTGCGAGTGTACAGCTAAATCAACTTCATTAGATAACAAGGCAGTTTCGATCTCTTTAGTGAAAAATCCTTTCCCTTCTAATTTATCAAAACTGAGGTCTTGAATTTGATCGCCTTGGGTTTTGATCACAGTAATCGTGACTTCAGCACCAAGCGCTTCTAATTGTCGTTTGACATGATTGGCTTGCCACAACGCTAAATCACTTCCTCGTGATCCAATTCTAATTTTTTGCATATAAAATTACGATTTGAACAGAATATCTTTTGCCATAATCATTGGCATATTCATGTATTTTTTTTCCATATAACCGACCACTTTTTCCAATACTTCAAGTGCTGCAGGATCGAGTTGTTGTAAGTCGTTTTTGAATACCTCGTTAAAAGCTGTCGTTTTGATGTCTTTGACCATTTGAGGGACTGGACGCATAGCTATTTCAATAGCTCTCATTTTGGCAATATTACGAAAAGCATCAATTGCTTCAGCAATGATTGCTTCCACATGCGCTACTTCTTGTGCACGTTCACCTAAATTTGCAGTTGAAATTTTTTGCAACACATCGATGGAAATTTGACGTGTTGGAAAAGTTGTATGAACAGCTGGATCTATATCACTCGGCAGACCCAAATCGATCGTGATTTTTGGGCTTGTTTCGCCTTGTAACAATTGCTGATAAATAGTTGGTGTAATGATTGCTGTATCTGCACCTGTACATGCAACCAACAAATCAAATCCTTCCGAAAAACTAGCTAAATCTGCAAGCGGTAAAGCTCTTCCGCCTACTTCTTCAGCTAACGTTACTGCTGATGCTAAAGTGCGATTAAAAAAGGTAAAATTGGTTAAGCCATGTTTTTTTAAAAAACGAACCATTGTCGTGTTGGTAACGCCTGTTCCTATCACTAATACACGAGCATTAGAGGGTATATCCATCCCTTGTAAACGTTGATAAGCAATGGATACAATGGATACTGGTTTTAATGAAATTTTAGTATCTGTGTAAACCTTTTTTGCAGTTTCAATCGTATGACGAAACAGCACACGCAGCGCATCACCAGAAAGCCCTAAATCGCGTGCTTGTTCGAATGCTTGCCTAACTTGAGTAATGATTTCACGTTCACCTACTACTAATGAATCTATGGATGAAGCAACACGCAATGCATGGTTGACTGTCTCCATTTTGTGATAAACCTCAGCATTAGCAGCATAAAAAGCAATTGCTTCATCGGACATTGCTGGATAAAGTGTTTGAAAAAAACGGTGTAAAAATTCTGCTGTTATTGCTTCACGAGTAACAATAAAATACTCCACACGGTTGCAGGTAGACAAAAAAAGAATTTCGTCAATATTCAAAGCAGATTTAACCTGTTCAAAACGGTCTTTTTGCTGTTCTATTTCAATATGTAAGTTGCCAATTTGAGCGACTTGCATGTTGCGGTGTGTATATGCTATGGTGTGCAGTTGCTTTATCACTTTTGCCTCATTCTTACTTTACGGTGCAAAAGTGCTTCGTTTACTTGATTGTTTTGTCAGAAAACTGTCAGAAAAAGCAATTTAGAATAGATATAGATAATAACAAATTGTTTGATGCCATTTTATGTGCTGTAATTTTAATTTAAACCCTAATAGCATAGAAAATTCAACGAAATTTTTTTCAGTTTGATAAACATGATAAATCTTCCAATCTTAAATCTTTCAATCTTCCAATCTTCCAATCTTCCAATCTTTATTCTTCTAATATTAAATCGTCTCAATCACATCCGCTCATCCATATCCACCACCATGCCATCCGACAAACCAATTTTAGGAACAATAAGTTCTTTGCAATTCATTTTCATCATGCAGAAACGGAAAATCTCTAATGCTGGAACAATTACATCTGCCCTATCTGGCTTCAAACCAAATTGATCCATCCGTTGTCCCAACGTTAACGGAGCTAATGCTTCGTATAATTGATCTATCGCAGCTAACTTCAAAGGCGCTTTTTCTTTCACACCAACTAACTTGTGTACTTTGTTGATATTCCCTCCAGTTGCGTAAATGGTATGTGGATTGTTTTCAACATGCCCCGCAATCCATTCAGCTAAAGCATCCCAATCTTCTTCCACCACTTTTTCTTTCAAAATACGAACTGTACCAATATCAAAACTTTTTGCAGCCACTCGTTTTCCATGCTCAAAAACAGTAATTTCTGTCGAACCACCACCAACATCTATCACCAGGTAAGGTTTATTTTTGGAAATATCCAATAGGGCAAATGTGCCGAAAATTAACCGCGCTTCTTCATCACCAGAAATAATCTCAATGGGAATACCAGTAGCAGTATATACTGCATCGATAATTTGTTGACCATTACCTGCATCTCGCATTGCTGATGTAGCGCATGCCCGCAAGGCTTTCACTTTGAAGATTTCAGCTATCAACGAAAATGCTTTCATGGCTTTGATAAAATCTTCACGCTTTTTGTCCGAAATAACACCAGTTACAAAAACCTCTTCACCCAAACGCAATGGAATACGCGTATACGATATTTTATTGACAAAACGATGCCCATTTTCTGTTGCAATTTCACCTATTAATAAGCGTACTGCATTCGAACCAATGTCTATTGCTGCAAATCGATTTGCCATGTTGAATTAATCTTTAGAAAGTGAAATTTTAGCATCACCTTCAGTCACCAAATCAATGACATGTGCCGCGGCTTGTTCTTCAAATAGGAGATCATTTGCCAATACTTCACTACAGATATACGCTTTGTTCGTGCTTATTGCCGCAGCTAATTCAGCAGAACATGAAACACGCAAACGAATACGATCTGTAACTTCTAACCCTGAATCTTTTCGCAAATTCTGAACGCGATTGACTAGTTCTCGTGCAATACCTTCGCTTCTTAATTCGTCCGTCAACGTTGCGTCCAAAGCTACTGTTATACCGTTCTCAGAAGCAACCAACCAACCAGGAATATCCTCTGCACGTATTTCAAAATCGGCTAAATCTAATTGAACAACTGTTCCATTGATGTCACCAGACCATCCACCATTTTGTTCAACAGCTGAAATGGCCGCTTGATCAAATTGTGCAACCAATGCGGAAATCGCTTTCATTTGTTGACCATATTTCGGTCCTATCGTTTTGAAATTTGGCTTGATGGATTTAACAAATATGTTGTTCGAAGCATCCAACAACTCCAATTGCTTCACATTGACTTCAGATAATATCAATTCCTGTACATGTTGAATGTGTTCTGCAAATGCAACGTTTAAAACAGGAACCATTATTTTTTGAAGAGGTTGACGAACGCGTAACTTTTCTTTTTTACGCAAGCCCAACACCAAGGAAGAAACCTGCTGAGCGATGTCCATTTGGTACTCCAAATCATTATCAATAAGCGACCTGTCAGCAGTTGGGAAATCAGCTAAATGAACCGAATTCACAGCATGTTTCCCCGAAATAGCATTCAAATCTGAAAACAATTGATCCAAGTAAAATGGCGCAATTGGTGAACCAATGATTGCTATCGTCTCCAAACAAATATACAAGGTTTGATAAGCAGAAATTTTATCTATCGAATAATCACCACGCCAAAAACGACGACGACACAAGCGCACATACCAATTGGACAATTGATCCGTCACAAACTCTTGAATTAAGCGACCAGCTTTTGTAGGTTCATAGGCAGCATATGCTTCGTCAACCTGAACCAATAATGAATTTAATTTCGATAAAATCCAACGGTCAATTTCTGGACGTTCAGCCGAAGGAATCGGCGCTTGTTCGTATGCAAAACCATCTATGTTCGCATACAAAGCAAAGAACGAATACGTGTTGTACAATGTTCCAAAGAACTTGCGTTGCACTTCTACAATTCCTTCTGCGTCAAATTTTAAATTATCCCACGGTTGCGCATTGGTAATCATGTACCATCTCGTAGCATCAGGTCCGTATTTGGCCAATGTATCAAATGGATCTACTGCATTCCCCAAACGCTTCGACATTTTTTGCCCGTTTTTGTCCAAAACCAAGCCATTCGAAATCACATTTTTATAGGCAACTGAATCAAATGCCATGGTCGCAATTGCATGCAATGTGTAAAACCAACCACGCGTTTGGTCAACACCTTCCGCGATAAAATCAGCCGGATATGCATTTCCATTATCAATTAATGCTTTGTTTTCAAACGGATAATGCCATTGTGCATACGGCATTGCACCTGAGTCAAACCAAACGTCAATCAAATCACTTTCACGCTTCATCGGTTTTCCACTTGGAGAAACTAAGATGATTTCGTCTACATAATTTTTATGCAAATCGATTGCTGCATAATTTTCGTTGGAGAAATTATTTACCTCAAAATCAACTAATGGATTAGTTTTCATAAATCCAGCATTGACAGCTAATGCACACGCATCTTTCAATTGTTCAACAGACGAAATACATATGCGTTCGTCTCCTTCTTCGGTCGACCAAATTGGAATTGGAATACCCCAATAACGGGAACGCGATAAATTCCAATCGTTTGCATTTTTCAACCATTCACCAAAGCGACCACTACCCGTTGAAGCTGGCTTCCAATTAATGGTGTTATTCAACGCAATCATACGTTCCTTAACAGACGTAACTTTGATAAACCAAGAATCTAACGGATAGTACAAAACTGGTTTATCTGTTCGCCAACAATGCGGATAACTGTGTTCGTATTTCTCAATCTTAAACGCTTTGTTTTCGATTTTCAATTTTAAAGCAATGCGTTCGTCTACAGACATGTATGCTTTTAATTCAGGAATAATCGCCTTTAAATTTTCTTTTTGAATAGCTAATTCAGCTTCTTTTTCAGCTTCGCTCAAATATGCAGTCTTAACAAACTCACCTGCTAAGCCAAAAATTGGATCGGCAACTTCTTGTCTAAATTTACCTTGCAAATCAACAAGAGGAACTGGATTTCCTTTTTCGTCCAAGACCAACATCGCAGGAATGCCGGACTCTGCAGCAACACGCGCATCATCTGCTCCAAAAGTTGGTGCAATGTGAACAATTCCCGTACCGTCTGATGTGGTAACAAAATCACCTGCAATCACTTGAAATGCTTTTTCAGCATGCTCGTAAGGCAAAGCTCCTGGCAACAATTGTTCGTAGTGCGTGCCTACTAAATCTTTCCCCGAGTAATGTGCTGTGACACAAAAAGGCAAGACCTTCGCGCCTGTTTCAAAAGCTTCCACTTTATCTTCCGTTTCAACACGAACAAATCCTTTTGAAAAATGTGTTTCAACTAAATCTTTCGCTAATACAACGTTCACACGTTCAAAGGTATACGGATTATATGAAGCTACCAAAACATAATCAATGTTTGGCCCAACACACAAAGCAGTATTAGACGAAAGTGTCCAAGGTGTCGTCGTCCATGCTAAGAAATAGGCATTTTCAACTCCTTTAAACGTTCCTTTTATTTTAAATTGTGCGACAACCGTTGTGTCTTTAATATCTTGGTAACAACCTGGTTGATTCAACTCATGAGACGAAAGTCCTGTCCCCGCTGCTGGTGAATAGGGTTGTATCGTGTAACCTTTGTATAATAAGTTCTTTTCGTACAATTGTCCCAACAACCACCAAACCGATTCCATGTATTTTGAATCGTAAGTGATGTATGGATTTTCCATGTCCACCCAATAACCCATTTCTTCGGTTAATCGGTTCCAAATATCAGTGTAGCGCATGACCGCCTCACGACACGCTTTGTTGTATTCATCGACGGAAATTTTCTTTCCGATGTCCTCTTTCGTTATCCCTAATTCTTTCTCAACACCCAACTCTACTGGCAATCCATGCGTATCCCAACCCGCTTTTCGTTTTACTTGAAAACCTTTTAACGTTTTGTAACGGCAGAATATATCTTTGATCGAACGCGCCATTACGTGGTGAATGCCAGGTAAACCATTTGCCGATGGAGGACCTTCGAAGAAAACATAAGGTGTTGCGCCTTCTCTTGATGAAATTGAACGATCAAAAACCTGTTCTTTTTTCCATTTATCAAGCACTTGTTGCGCTACATTTGGCAAATTTAATCCACCGTATTCGTTGTATTTGCGACTCATCCGTCTTATTTTATTGAGAAAATCTGGTTGCGTTTAAAAAACGAGCGAAGTTAATAAAAAGGAATGAGAGTAACCGAAAAAACAGGGAGGAAACATTTTCAACTACCACTTAGCGTTTGTTCGCATTAAAAATTCACTTTTTTGCAAAATTCATATAGTTTTTGTAATGGATTAATCAACAATAAAAATAAATCATAATACATTGTTTATCAATTTATTAACGATTATTTCTGTCAGAAAAAAAGTTGTTCGGATTTGTTATTATTAGAAAATAATAAGCGAAAGCAAAAAATGAAGCTGTCGTTTTTCGATGAAAGTGTATCTTTGAATCCGACAAATTTTTCAGTCATGCAAGATCGCAATTCAGAATTAAAACAAAAACGTGTTGACGCACAAATAGGTGGTGGCCAAGCGCGCATTGACAAACAACATGCACAAGGCAAATTAAGTGCCCGTGAACGATTGACTTTGTTGTTAGACGAAGGTTCTTTCCAAGAAATTGGGATGTTCGTGGAACACCGCGCAACGACGTTTGGTCTGGACAAAGTAAAAAGTCCTGGAGATGGTGTTGTGACTGGTTTTGGAACAATCCATGGTAGAACAGTATATGTTTTCTCACAAGATTTTACCGTTCTTGGTGGGTCTCTTTCTGAAACGCACGCTCAAAAAATTTGTAAAGTGCTCGATTTAGCAATGAAAAATGGTGCACCAGTAATTGGATTAAATGATTCAGGTGGCGCGCGCATCCAAGAAGGTGTTGTTTCACTTGCTGGTTATGCCGATATTTTTTACCGCAATACAAGAGCTTCTGGAGTTGTTCCTCAAATCTCTGTTATCATGGGGCCGTGTGCTGGTGGAGCTGTTTATTCCCCTGCACTAACTGACTTTGTTTTCATGGTGGAAGATACTTCATACATGTTTGTTACTGGACCAAATGTGGTAAAAACAGTGACACACGAGGAAGTAACTTCTGAAGATTTAGGAGGTGCAAAAGCCCACGCTGAAAAATCAGGTGTTACGCACTTTACTGCTGCAAATGATGTCGAATGTTTGCGAAAAGTACGTGAATTGATGACGTTTATGCCGCAAAACTCAATGGAATTAGCACCAACTTACAGCCTTGCTCCATTTGCAAAAGATAAATTAAAACGCATCCAAAACATAGTTCCTGATAATGCAAACATGCCCTACGATATTCGCGAGGTTATCGACTGCATCATTGATGATGAAACATTCCGTGAAGTACAACAAGATTTTGCAACTAATATTGTAGTTGGATTTGCTCGTTTGGACGGTCGTTCTATCGGAATCATAGCAAACCAACCAGCAGCAATGGCGGGAGTTTTAGATATTGATTCATCGCGAAAAGGCGCCCGTTTTGTTCGTTTCTGTGATTCATTTAATATTCCATTATTGGTCATTGAAGATGTGCCTGGCTTCTTACCTGGAACCGATCAAGAATGGCGTGGTATCATCACGCATGGTGCAAAATTGCTGTATGCATTTGCAGAAGCAACAGTACCGCGTATTACGGTTATTACACGAAAAGCTTATGGTGGTGCTTTTGACGTTATGAACTCAAAAAACATTGGTGCTGACTTAAATTATGCATGGCCAACAGCAGAAATTGCCGTAATGGGTGCAAAAGGTGCTGCGGAAATTATTTTCAAAGCAGAAATAGCTGCAGCTGAAGACAAAGAAGCGAAATGGAAAGAAAAAGAAGCAGAATATGCAGACTTATTCGCTAATCCATACCGCGCTGCCGAAAGAGGAATTGTTGACGATGTTATCTTGCCGGAAGAAACCCGAGCAAAATTAATCGCAGCTTTCAAAATGTTGGAGAATAAATCGGAAGTCTTGCCGAAAAAGAAACACGGAAATATTCCGTTGTAAGC
>ERZ650308.1032-NODE-1032-length-14757-cov-9.208747_pt1 | contig 14757 bp, 9 predicted proteins | sample MGYA00376244_ERZ650308 | MGnify/ENA primary metagenome ERZ650308 (study PRJEB26733, sample SAMN07839295) | wastewater metagenome | biome: small river; feature: stream; material: water | place: USA: North Carolina | collected 2016-04-26 ...
ACCGAATTAATCCTATTTTTATTTTATCTTGCATTCTTAATAGAATTTGCATGAAACCTCAACAAATTACCTTGTTTTCAGCCTCGGCCGGATCGGGTAAAACGTACACCTTGACCATTGAGTATCTGAAGATGGCGCTCTCAGAGGTAGAAACGAAGGGGTATTTTCGTCGAATTCTAGCGGTGACCTTTACGATAAAGGCCGCCGAAGAAATGCGCACCAGAATTTTACAATTTTTAGCAGGAATTGCCGATTTCCCTGCATTCCAGCATACGCCTGTTACAGAACAACCTAAAGTGCTCGCTATTTTAGATAAAATTCAATCCGAATTAGCAGAGGAGGGTGTTACCTTATCGAATGAGGAATTAGCTACTCGAGCGGCTACCACTTTGCAGCAAATCATTCAAGATTATGGCTTATTCTCTGTCATGACTATTGATTCATTTGTCCAACGATTGAGTGCTTCATTTATTGACGAATTACATCTTCCTAATCAATACGAAGTGCTACTGGATTCAAATGGCCTGATTCATGAATTAATAAACCGATTATTAGATCAGGTTAATCAAACGGGGGATAGTGAATTAAGTGAATTAATCCTTTCGTTTGCTAACCAAGAAATAGCTGAAGGTCGAAATTGGAATCGCATGCGAGATAGTTTGCACGCCTTCTTAAAGATTACCCTAGATGAGAAATTCTTAGCCGTAGAGCCACATATGGCTACTTTTCAAGTGGCTGATTTTTTGCGTTTAGAAGACCGATTGCGTTCCCAGATGGCAGAAATGGTGATGGAAGTTCAACAAATAGCCTCTTCTTTTTGTCAGATCATTTCTTCCTTAGGATTAGACGATTCGCTCTATTTTCAAGGTTCAAAAGGCCCAGTAGGTATTTTGAAGGCGGCTAAATCAAAACCAGAGGTAGCCGATAAGCCTTATTCCTATCTTCGAAAAGCAATCGAAAATGGTACTTGGACTTCGGCAAAAGCGAGTGCAAGCGAAAAATCATTGATTGAAATGCATTCTGCTGAATTATCAGAGTTAGGAAGTCAATTTTTAACCTTACAAGAACTTCAATCTAAACGGTACCGCTTTTTAAATTGGCTTTTAAAAGATTTGAAGAAATTAGCCTTGTTAAATTTGATTCAGCGTGAAATGCACCTATATCAGCAGGAAAATGCGGCCATTCCGATTTCTGAATTCTCAAAGCGAGTTTATGAGGTAATAGCGAATGACCCTATTCCTTTTATTTACGAGAAATTAGGGGATCGTTATTTTCACATTTTTATTGATGAGTTTCAGGATACGTCCATTTTGCAATGGAAGAATTTTATGCCCTTGATTGAAAATGCGACATCAGTAGGGAAACGGAGTCTTTTAGTAGGGGATGCTAAGCAATCCATTTATAAGTTTAGAGGAGGAGAGGTTAGCTTGATTGCTTCTTTGGCAACTAAAAATCCCTCATTAGTCTCTAAGCATTTTTTAGAAGAATCAATCGATGAACAACGGTTTGATTATTTAATTAATCAAATAGGCCCCAAGGCGCTGAGTGATAATTATAGAAGTGCGAAAGAGATTGTAGAATTCAATAATTCATTTTATGCTTCTTTGGCAGATAATGAAGTAGTCCAGCATTTATGCTCCTTAATTCAGCCTTTATATAGTCAGAATTTAAAACAAAATCCGAAGGTTTTATCTACTCAATGTAATGGTAACGTCGATCTGATAGTTTACCATAAGTCGAAAGAGAACTTTGGTTTTACAGAGCCCGAAAATGAATTTATGTTTGAGCAAGTCTTGAACTTAATCCAGCATAATTTGAGCTTAGGTTTTCGTCTTAAGGATTTAGCGATATTGACCAGGAAAAATAAGCATTCCCGTTACCTTGCCCTTCGATTGAAAGAAAAAGGTATTCCGGTTATTTCATCTGATTCTCTATTAGTTCATTATTCTCCGGTGGTAGGTTTTCTACTTTCTTATTTAGCCTTACATGATAATCCGAAGGAAACACTTTATTTATACGAAGTAATCTATCAGTTTGCGGAGATAAGTGGACGTCAGATTCAACAGAATGAATTAGTTAGTATAGCTAATCTTTCAGGGGAAACAGCTTTTGAAAAATCAAGTAATTATTTCCAATCATTGGGGTATGATATACCCGATTTTACCGATTTATTGCATTGGGTTTATGAATTAGTGGCTGTTTTTGATTTGTTAAATCAAGCGAGTGGTCAAGAGTATATTTGGAAGTTTTTAGATATTCTAAATGAATACGTGCTCCTGCATGATAAGTTAGTCAATGGTTTTTTAGGCCATTTTAACCAAAACAAAAACTCCTATTGCATTTCATCTTCAAATCAAGTCGATGCAGTTACTATTTCAAGTATCCATAAATCGAAAGGATTAGAATATCCGGTAGTTATACTCCCTTTTGTTAATTGGACTTTTGAAGCAGATTCAGAGAAAATCTGGTATGAGCTAGGAGAGGAGGAAGCAAGCGATTTACTTCTGGGTGAAGAGACATATCTACAATATGTATACGGTCGCGTTAATTCTACTGAAGTGTTAGCTTATCCCACTTTAGCCACACAAACTCAAGTCGAGAAAGAAGCGATATTTTTAGATGCTTTAAATATGCTATATGTAGCTACCACGCGTCCTAAGCAATCATTACATATACTTATTTCAGTACCCACTTTGGAAATGCATTCAAAAACTATCTCAACCTACGAGCATTCAGTGGGGCGTTTAGTGTATGATTTTGCCCAGCAAAATGGTACGAAACAGGAGGAGGTGCCTGCTTTTCTGTCATCTGAAACTTCTTGGGATTTATCCTATATTCAATTCTCATCCACAGCTGTTTTACCTGTGTTGAACCGAGAGGAATTACCTGTTTCAGATAAGCAAATTACGATTCAGTTAGCCAAGAAATGGCCTGAAATAGAATTACGCGTTAATTCCGCCAAATCAGATTTATTTACGGCAGCTTCTAAGAAACGCGAAGTTGGTAATCAGCTCCATGATTTATTAGCCCAATTGTCAGATATGGAGTCCTGGCCAAGTTTGCGTAAAAAAGCTAAAGTAGATACTACCTTAGTAGATGCCTTATTGGATATACCTTCCATTGCCTCTTTTTTTAATAAAGAAGTATTGGCCTTTAAGGAGATTGATTTGTTGTGTCCGGATGGAAGGATTGTTAGACCCGATCGGGTGAATAGAGTGGGTGATGCCTTGCAGGTAATTGATTTTAAAACGGGTAAGCCGAAACCGGAACACCATGATCAGATTAATCGCTACAAAAATACCTTACAAGAAATGGGCTACAAAGTAACCGAAGGAGTACTCATTTATCTTGAATCTACAGAATTAGTTTATGTATAAGCGAATACTTCTTTATCTTTCTTTACTAGTAATATTAGACTCATGTTCTTTTGTTAAGCGGATTTTTCATCGTTCAGGTGCTTCCAATTATACCAATTCTGAATTGAAATCAATCATAAAAGAGGCTCAGAAGTATAAAGGAGTTCCGTATAAAACTGGTGGTATGGATGTGAAAGGAATGGATTGTTCTGGATTACTTTTTAAAGCCTATTCAGAAAATGACTTTAGTATTCCCCGTGTATCTTCCGATCAAGCTAAGTTTGGGGAAGAAGTAAGACTGAGTGAAGTTCAATTAGGGGATTGGGTATTTTTCGCTACGGGTAAAGTGGGTTTAATTAATCATGTGGGGTTGATTTCGCACGAAAGGCCAGCTATTCGGTTTATTCATGCGAGTACGACTTATGGGGTGAGGGAAGATGCATTGTTTCAAAAATTTTGGCTTGATCGAATAGTCAAAATTATTCGTCCATATAAAAATTAGTATGGTTTTTAGCCGTTGATGTTCTATTTTTGCATTTCTTTTTAAAATGCTATGTCTAAAAAAATTGTAATTATTGGTGCTGGTGGAGTAGGTAATGTAGTCGTAAAGAAATGTGCGATGAATCCTGCCGCATTTTCGGAGATTGTATTAGCCTCTCGAACTTTATCTAAATGTGATGCGATTGCAGCGGAGTGTGCTGCCATTGGATTACCTACTGCCGTGAAAACGCGTCAAGTAGATGCGGATAATGTTCCTGAATTAGTCGCGCTATTCAAAGAAGAAAAGCCATTTTTAGTGATTAATGTGGCTTTGCCTTATCAAGATCTTACCATTATGGATGCCTGTTTAGAGGCAGGAGTTCACTATTTAGATACGGCAAATTATGAACCAAAAGATGTAGCGAAATTCGAGTATTCTTGGCAATGGGCTTATCAAGATAAATTTAAGAAAGCGGGATTAATGGCTTTATTAGGTTGTGGTTTTGACCCAGGTGTTACCGGAGTTTATACGGCCTATGCTAACAAGCATTATTTTGATGAAATGCATTACCTAGATATCATTGATTGCAATGCAGGTGATCATGGTAAGGCCTTCGCAACTAATTTTAATCCAGAAATTAATATTCGCGAGATTACGCAAAAAGGAAAATACTGGGAAAATGGGGAGTGGATTGAGATTGAGCCTATGTCTATTCACAAGCCAATTGATTACCCCAATATTGGGCCTAAAGAATCCTATGTGTTATATCACGAGGAATTAGAATCATTAACAAAGAATTTCCCTACGCTTAAGCGTGCGCGTTTTTGGATGACTTTTGGTCAAGCCTATTTAACGCACTTAGAAGTATTGCAAAATGTGGGTATGACTTCCATAACTCCTATTAAATTTAATGGGATGGAAATTGTTCCACTTGAATTCTTGAAAGCGGTTTTACCTGAACCAGGCACGTTAGGAGAAAATTATTCAGGCCAAACATCGATTGGTTGCCAAATAAAGGGTATCAAAGACGGTAAAGATGCGACTTATTACGTTTGGAATAACTGTCATCATGCGGATTGCTATAAAGAAGTTCAGGCGCAAGGGGTGAGTTATACTACGGGGGTACCTGCTATGATTGGAGCTTCCTTAATGATTGATGGCACTTGGTTTGCTCCTGGTGTATTCAATGTGGAAGAATTTAATCCGGATCCATTTATGGAATTATTGAACATCCATGGGTTACCTTGGGATGAGCAACATAATATCACTTTACCTCACGAATATTAAGATGTCGTACTATCCTTCGATTCCATCTCCTTGTTATGTATTGGAGGAAAATTTGTTGTTAGCGAATTTAGCATTACTTAAACGTGTTCAACAAGAGGCTGGTATAGAGATTATCTGTGCACTAAAGGGTTTTTCGTTTTACCACGAATTCCCGTTAGTGAAACAGTATTTAGCAGGAGCTACGGCTAGTTCATTACATGAAGCTCGTTTAGCCTTTGAAGAGATGGGTGTTCGACCGCATGTCTATTCTCCTGCTTATTTGGAATCAGAATGGGAAGAGTTAGTTTCCTATGCTGGTCACATTACATTCAATTCACTGAATCAATATAATCAATACAAAGATCGCGCCATAGCTGCTGGTATTTCCTGTGGCTTGCGTATAAATCCGGAATATGCGGAGGTAGAGACTGAGATGTATAATCCTTGCATTGCGGGTTCCCGTTTAGGTATTCGTCGTTCAGATTTAGGTGAATTGCCGGTAGGAATTGAAGGTTTGCATTCTCATACCCTTTGTGAAAACGATTCATTTGTTTTAGAGCGTACATTAGCAGTCATTGAAGAGAAATTTGGTGATTTATTGCCACAACTTAAGTGGTTAAATCTGGGCGGTGGGCATTTGATTACTCGTGCTGATTATGATGTGAATCACTTAATAGGACTGTTAAGCGCTTTTCGTGAAAAGTACCCTAATCTAACGATTTTACTTGAGCCAGGTTCGGCTGTAGGCTGGCAGACGGGGTTCTTGAAATCTACCGTTTTAGATATCGTCGAGTCAGCTGGTATTACAGTGGCTATTTTAGATGTTTCTTTTGCTGCGCATATGCCAGATACCTTGGAAATGCCTTATAAACCTCGAATTCGAGGTGCTAATTCAGAGCCAGAGATAGGGAAGCCTACATATCGCTTCGGTGGAATGACCTGTTTGGCGGGGGACTTCTATGGTGATTACTCTTTTGAAAAACCTTTAGCTATAGGGGATGAGATCATTCTCGAAGACATGATTCATTATACGATGGTGAAAACAACTACCTTTAACGGGGTGAATTTGCCTAGTATAGGAAAACTTGATCCAAATGGGAGATTCCATTTATATAAAAAATTCGGTTACGAATCATTTAAGGATCGATTGTAAGTGTGGAGAAGATCGGTCTCGAACCGACGACCTCTTGCATGCCATGCAAGCGCTCTAGCCAACTGAGCTACATCCCCTTTAGAAATTAACTTTGACTCCTACACCTCCTTGAATATGGAGGAAAAATGGGTTAGGAAGTAGTTCGGAATAAAGGCCTAATTCAGCAAAGAAGGATAAATTAGGCGCATCAATCGGAAAATACTCAAGACCTGCTATTCCAGCAGCCCCTAAACCTCTTTTAGTCTCCGGATAAACTGAATTATCTGTAAATAAATTTCTAGATACAAATTGAGGTCCGGCTCCATAGTAATAGTGTAAATCTGAATTAACTAGGGTAGGGCGATGCCATAAATATAAGGCATTCATAGAGAATCCGATGTTTTGGAAGGAACCCCCTTGATAGGAGCGATTAGTTCCCCAAAGTCCACCAAACGTACCAAAATTAAATTCTACTGCATTACTGCCGCTAGGCAAATAACGCTTAATCATAAAGCCTCCCGGCTCGCCTACTCTAAAACCTGCCGCCCAATCCTTCATCTGCGCCTTTACCTGAGTAAGGCTTCCTAAAAGTATCACGATAAAAAAGAGGCGTTTGAACATGTTAGGCTGAATAGAATTCGTTTATTAGCTCAACTAATTTATCGTTTTCTTCTGATATACCCACCGTTATGCGAATAGAATCTTCACATAAGGCGACAGAACTTCTGTTTCTAGTAATTAATTTAGACTGAATCAGGTAGGCAAATAACTCATTAGACCGCTTAAAACGCACTAAAATGAAATTCGCATCTGAAGGGTAAATTTGAATGACTTCTGATATTTTTTGCAGAGATTCAATCAAGCGAGCTCGCTCAGTTAAAATTAAAGAAACGGACTCCTCTTTAAAACCCGTATTCGAAAGTGCTTTAAATACGATTTCTTGTGTAGCCCCACCAATATTATAGGGAGGTTTAATTTTATTTAATAAACCAATCAAAGTAGGATGTGCAAAGGCCATACCTAAGCGTAAGGAGGCTAGTCCATAGGCTTTAGAAAGTGTTTGCATTACAATTACCTGTGGGAACCGCACTAATTCTAAAATAAAACTGGGTTCATCCGAGAAATCGATATAGGCTTCATCAATAATTATAAAACCAGATTTAAAGGATTCTATCAGTGTGTAGATATCTGAACGCTTTAATTTATTGCCAGTAGGATTATTAGGAGAACAAATAAATAATAGACGGGTATTTTCGTCTATAGACTGAAAAATTCCCTCTACATCTAATTGATAGTTCTTTAATAAACTTACTTTTCGTTGTTCAATGTGGTTAATGGAGGCACTTACTTCATACATGCCGTAAGTAGGAGGGCACAGAATTATGTTGTGTACACCTGACTGACATGTCATACGCATGATTAAATCAATCGCTTCGTCAGAACCATTTCCTAAGAAAATTTGATCGACAGAACAGTGTTTTAAAGTAGCTAATTGTTCTTTAATAGCTAATTGGAGTGGATCTGGATACCGATTCCAATTTTCAGCTACCCCTGAACCTAACGGGTTTTCATTAGCATCTAGAAATATACCTTCTTTACCCTTAAACTCATCTCTCGCAGATGAATAAGGTTTTAAGTTCCAAATATGTTCTAATATGAAGTCCTGAAAATTCATTTTAATCGTACTTTAACAGCGTTAGCGTGGGCTTGAAGTGATTCTGCTTCAGCCATATCAATGATTGTGTTGCCTAAATGGCTTAAACCTGCTTTACTAATGGATTGAAGCGTGATTTTCTTAGTGAATGAATCTAAGTTTACTCCAGAATAGGAGCGCGCAAATCCATTTGTCGGTAAAGTGTGGTTCGTTCCTGAAGCATAATCACCTGCTGATTCTGGGGTATAATTTCCTAAGAAAATAGATCCTGCATTCCTGATTTGATCTGCGAATGCTTCTGGATTCTGGCAGGCTAGGATCAAGTGCTCAGCAGCATATTCATTTAATAAATCAGCTGCTTCTTTTTCAGTGGCCACTAAAATGAATTTCGAATTCAGTAAAGCCTTTTCTGCTAATTCTTTTCGAGGTAATTCTTTTAGTTGATCCGCGATTGCTAGAAAGGTCTCCTGAATAATTCTTTCGTCTGTGCTCACTAGGAAGACTTGTGAGTCAATTCCATGTTCTGCTTGTGAAAGTAAATCAGAAGCAATAAATGCCGGAATCCCCTTAGAGTCAGCATAAACGGCCACTTCGGAGGGACCAGCAGGCATATCGATGGCAGTGCCTAAACGATTAGCATACATTTTAGCGGCTGTAACATATTGATTACCTGGCCCAAAGATTTTATATACCTTCGGTACACTTTCTGTTCCTAAAGTTAACGCTGCAATGGCTTGAGAACCTCCAATTTTAGCCATCTTAGTAACACCACAAAGTTTGGCAGCATAAAAAATGGCTGGATGTTCTGCGGGAGTACATAAAACAACCTCTAGACAACCAGCAATCCTAGCGGGAATAGCTAACATTAGAACGGTTGAGAATAGGGGTGCCGTGCCTCCGGGAATATAAATACCCACTTTATCTATGCCTGTTGCTTTTTGCCAGCAGACAACGCCTGGATTTATTTCAATCTTGGCTGAAACTAATTTTTGTGCGTTGTGAAAGGCATAAATATTATCATACGCGTGTTTTATCGCTTTCTGCAGATTCGGTTCTGTTTTGGCTGCGTATTTTTCAATCTCTTCTGGTGTATAGAGAATGGAATCGATATTTCGATTCTCATAATTCTTCGTCAATTCGCGAAGTGCAGCATCGCCTTCTGTTTGTACTTTTTGAAAAACACCTTCAATTAAGCTACCTAAAGCAGCCTGCTCCAATGCCGGTCTTTCGCAAAGACGAGCATAATCTGTCGGTGAAGGATAGTTGATTTGTGTAAACATGATTAAAGAATCATTTTTTCAATAGGTAAAACTAAAATTCCTTCTGCACCTGCATCCCGAAGATTCTCGATGATATTCCAAAAATCGTTTTCTTCAATCACCGAGTGAAGTGAGAACCAACCTTTCGTAGCTAATGGTAATACGGAAGGGGATTTCATCCCTGGCAAAAGAGCCGTCACTTTTTCAATGTTCTGTTCTTGCACATTCAACACTACATATTTAGCATTTTGACCTCTTTGAACAGAATCAATTCTAAATAATAGTTTATTAAGTATAGCTTGTTTTTCAGCTGATAATGCATTGTTAGAGATCATCACCGCTTGGCTTTGGAAAACCGTAGCAACCTCTTTCAACCCATTGCTTAAAAGTGTTCCTCCTGTAGATACGATATCGCAAATACCCTCTGCAAGTCCGATACTTGGCGCAATTTCTACTGAGCCAGATATCTCATGCATCTCGGCATTAACGCCATTCTTTTGAAGGAATTGATTTGTTAGGTTAGGATAAGAAGTAGCAATACTTTTTCCTTCAAATTGGCTTAGATCAGTATAAGTTTCACTTCTAGGAATAGCTAATGATAAACGGCATTTTGAAAATCCTAGTTCTTTAACGATTTCTACCTTGCGTGTATGCTCCATCAATACGTTTAAGCCTACAACTCCTAAATCGGCAACACCGTCTTCTACGTATCCTGGGATATCGTCATCGCGCAGGAATAAAAATTCGATAGGGAAGTTGCTAGAAATCGAACGCAGCTTAGAACCACCTGACTCAAATTTAATGCCACACTCTTTAAATAACTTTAAAGAATCATCGCTTAATCGTCCGGACTTTTGTACTGCAATTCTGATATTATTTGTGCTCATCGTATTATATCTAAAAAAGCAAGCCTCGAAATTACTCGAGGCTTGCAGAATCAATTTTATAAAAACATTTTGATTGGGTCCTCTAAGTATTGTTTCAGGGTTAACAGGAACGCAGCTCCTGTTGCACCATCTACCACGCGATGATCACAAGTCAATGTTAATTTCATAATGTTGGTTGCATAGAATTGACCATTCTTAACACCCACGGTTTCTTTAATACCACCTACCGCTAGAATACATGATTCTGGAGAGTTGATAATAGAAGTGAATTGGTCGATTCCAAACATACCTAAGTTAGAAACGGTAAATGTATTACCTTCCCAATCTTTCGGTTGCAATAATTTATTTTTTGCTTTTCCTCCTAAATCTTTCGCCTCAGCTGAGATTTGTGCAATTGATTTTTCAGAAGCAAAACGAATCACTGGTACTAGTAAGCCATCTTCAACAGCTACAGCCATACCAATGTGTACGTGTTTGTTTACACGAATGCGATCTTCCATCCAGTAAGAATTTACTTTAGGGTGTTTCGCTAAGGATAGAGCAGTGGCTTTAATCACCATATCATTGAATGAAATCTTCACGGGTAATACTTCATTCATAGATACACGCGCTTCCATCGCTTTATCCATATTGATTTCCATCGTTAAATAGAATTCTGGAGCGCTAAATTTAGATTCAGACAAACGACGAGCGATTGTTTTACGCATTTGGCTGTTTGGAATATCCTCAAAGCTTTCCACACCACCTGTGAAGTTTGCGTTCGCACCGCCAGAGTTTGGATTATATTCTTCCACATCTGCCTTTGTGATACGTCCACCTTCACCCGTTCCCGTAATCCAGTTTAAGTTATATCCTTTTTCTTTTGCCAAAGCACGAGCTAAAGGACTTGCCTTCAATTCTGCACCTGGTTTAGAAGCGACTTTTTCTTCTACTACTGGAGCTTTTGTTACAACAGGTGCTGGTGCACTTGCAACAGGCGCAGGAGCCGGAGCTGTAGCAACTGGTGCGGGTGCAGCCGATTTAGGTGCTGCTTCTGCATCTAAAATCAATTGGAAATTAGCACCAGGTTCTCCTACGATGGCTATAATACCATCTACGATTACACCTTGTCCTTCTTTTGCTCCAATATATAATAGCGTACCATCTTCATAGTTTTCTAATTCCATGGTAGCTTTATCTGTCTCTACTTCTGCAATGATGTCTCCATTCTTGATGACATCACCTACGGCTTTTAACCATTTAGCGATAACACCTTCTACCATCGTATCGCTCATCTTAGGCATACGGACAGCAACTGCTTTAACACCACTTAAGTCGATAGCTGGGGTAGGGGCTGCAGTTTCTGCCACTGGAGCTGCTGCCGGAGCTTCTGTTGCTACAACTGCTGCTGGAGCTGATGCGGCTGAAGGAGCAGCTAATAGTGATGAATAATCTTCACCTGGTGTACCTACAATAGCAATAATGCCGTCTACTGGAACGGCTTCACCTACTTTAACACCGATATATAATAAAGTGCCATCTTCATAATTCTCTAATTCCATTGTTGCTTTGTCGGTTTCAACTTCCGCAATAATGTCGCCAGATTTGATTACGTCACCTTCTTTTTTTAGCCAGTTTGCGATAACACCTTCAACCATGGTATCGCTCATCTTAGGCATTCTAATAATTTCAGCCATCTTATTTTGTTTGAAAGTTCAAAAATACGCTTTAAACCCTGTTTTTAAAAATTTTATGTGATAATTATTCTCTACTAATCTAGTTTAAGGACTGCCATAAATGCCTCCTGTGGAATTTCTACGTTACCCACTTGACGCATGCGTTTTTTACCTTTTTTCTGTTTCTCTAGTAATTTACGCTTACGAGAAATATCACCACCGTAACATTTAGCTAATACGTCTTTACGTAAGGCTTTCACTGTTTCACGAGCTATGATTTTTTGACCAATCGCTGCCTGGATGGCAATTTCAAATTGCTGTCTCGGAATCAATTCACGTAATTTTTCACACAAACGCTTACCCCAGTCATAGGCTTTGTCCCGGTGTACAATAGCCGAAAGTGCATCTACTTTGTCTCCATTTAACATGATATCTAACTTAACCATGTCACCTGGTTCATAATCCTTGTATTCGTAATCTAAAGAGGCATATCCTCTTGAAATGGTCTTTAAACGATCGAAGAAATCAAATACAACCTCTGATAAAGGCATATCGAATGTCAACTCCACGCGGTCAGTTGTCAAATAAATCTGATTCACTAAAATACCTCGCTTATCCATACAAAGACTCATAATGACCCCTGTATACTCAGATTTTGTAATTATTTGTGCCTTAATGTAAGGCTCTTCAATGGTGTCAATTAAGTTTGTCTCAGGTAAATCAGCAGGAGCAGATACCCACATTTCTTCTTGTGCAGTCGTTAATACCTTAAACTTTACAGAAGGGACAGTTGTAATGACCGTCATGTCGAATTCTCTTTCTAGGCGCTCTTGCACAATTTCCATATGCAACATGCCTAAGAAACCACAACGAAATCCAAATCCTAAGGCGGCTGATGTTTCAGGTTCCCAAACTAAGGAGGCATCATTTAATTGAAGCTTCTCCATCGCATCGCGTAGATCTTCAAACTCTGAAGTTTCTACTGGATAAATCCCAGCAAATACCATCGGTTTTACCTCTTCAAAACCTTGAATAGCAGAAAGGGTAGGGTTCGCTACGTGAGTAATTGTATCACCCACCTTTACTTCTTTCGCTTCTTTAATCCCAGAAATTAAATAACCTACATCCCCTGTTTTAATAATTTGTTTGGGCTCTTGTTCTAAACCTAAGGTTCCAATCTCATCTGCGTAATACTCTTTGCCCGTATTGATAAATTTTACTTTATCTCCTTTTCTGATTTCACCGTTATATACACGGAAAATTACCTCAATACCACGGTAGGAGTTGAAGGTAGAATCAAAAATTAAGGCTTGTAATGGAGCTTCCGGTTCACCTTTAGGCGCAGGGATTCGTTCTACAACGGCATCAAGGATATCTTGTATACCGATACCTTCTTTTCCAGAGGCGTGGATAATATCTTCTTTTTTGCAACCAATCAAATCGATGATTTGATCAGAAACTTCCTCTGGCATGGCGCCAGGTAAATCAATTTTATTTAAAACAGGAATGATTTCTAAATCATGACTGATCGCTAAATATAAATTGGAAATTGTTTGAGCCTCAATACCCTGAGACGCATCTACAATCAATAATGCACCTTCGCAGGCTGCAATAGAACGTGATACCTCATAGGAGAAATCAACGTGTCCAGGCGTATCAATTAAGTTGAAAGTATATAATTCCCCGTCTTTGGGATACTGCATTTGAATCGCGTGCGATTTAATCGTAATTCCGCGTTCGCGCTCTAAGTCCATATCATCGAGCAATTGATTCATCATATCGCGTTTCTGAACGGTATTGGTGAACTCAATTAATCGATCGGCTAAGGTACTTTTACCGTGATCAATATGGGCAATAATGCAAAAATTACGCAGGTGTTTCATATAGAATTATTTCTCCTTAGGGCTTCCCTAAAAACTAAGCTACAAATATAGCCAAAACAAGGCATTTAACCCGTTTTATTGATTCATTAAATCTTCAATTTCCTCCCAATGCAAGGGGATATTTTTCATTAGATTCGTATTCTTTCCTTTCTGAATGACTAGGTTGTTTTCCAAACGAATACCTAAACCTTCTTCCTGAATATAAATACCGGGTTCACAGGTTAAAACCATTCCCTCCTGAAAAGGTTTGTATTTATCCCAAACATCGTGCACATCTAATCCTAAATGATGTGCCACGCCATGCATGAAATATCTTTTGAATAATGGAGTAGCAGGATTTTGCTTTTCTACATCAGCACGTGAAAATAAACCTAAATCAATCAGCTGACCTTCCATGAAACGCTCAACTTCTTTTTGGTAATCTACCCAAAACACACCCGGCTGCATAATTTCTGTCGCATAATCTAATACGGCATGCACGGCTTGATATACTTGTTTTTGACGTGGCGAGAAACGACCATTTACAGGAATCGTTCGTGTCATATCCGCATTGTAATTTGCATAGGATGCCCCCACATCTAATAGGAGCATATCTCCATCTTTACAGGGCAAGGCATTATCAATGTAATGTAGCACACAAGCATTTGCACCTGAAGCAATAATAGGTGTATAGGCAAAGCCTTCAGATCGATTTCGGGTAAATTCGTGAATGAATTCTGCTTCAATCTCGTATTCTGTGACGCCTGGTTTCGTAAAGTTTAATACGCGACGGAATCCTTTTTCTGTAATATCACATGCCACTTGTAATGCCTGTAATTCCTCAGGCTCTTTTTGCATTCTTAAATCACTTAAAATAGGAGCGAGGCGCCCTATGGCATGATTAGGATACAATTCACGAAGTGAAATTCCCAAACGAGCATTCTGCGTTTGAACAACCGAGGCATTTCTTAAATGCTCGTTATCGGTTAAATACAAATGATTAGCAGAATAGATTAAGATCTTTAATAGGCTATCGAAATTACTCGTCCATTGAATGTTTTTAATCCCAGAAGTTTGCGTCGCCTCTTCTTTCGTATACTTATGACCTTCCCAAATCTCAATCAATTCAGATGTCTCGCGAACAAAGGCTATTTCTCGCCATTGTGCTTCAGGAGCATCTGGATACAATATCAAAAAGGTCTCCT
>ERZ650308.1033-NODE-1033-length-14749-cov-4.413502_pt1 | contig 14749 bp, 12 predicted proteins | sample MGYA00376244_ERZ650308 | MGnify/ENA primary metagenome ERZ650308 (study PRJEB26733, sample SAMN07839295) | wastewater metagenome | biome: small river; feature: stream; material: water | place: USA: North Carolina | collected 2016-04-26 ...
ATTTTCTAATGGGTCTTTCAATTCCACTTCTTTTGCAACAGAAACACCATCTTTTGTTACTGTAGGTCCGCCAAAAGCTTTAGAAATAATTACGTTTCTTCCTTTTGGTCCTAAGGTTACTTTTACTGCATTTGCTAATGCATCAACTCCTCGTTTTAATCCGTCACGAGCTTCAATATCAAATTTAATATCTTTTGCCATTTTGTTTATGCTTTATGCCGAAAGCGCGGTGCTTTGGGCTCGATTAGTATTTTTTTATTACTTACTCCTTAGCTTAAGCTAAATAATTGCAAGAATATCATCCTCACGCATGATGAGGTAGTCTTTTCCTTCTAATTTCAATTCAGTTCCTGCATATTTACCATACAATACAGTGTCTCCGACTTTTACGGTCATAGGTTCGTCTTTTTTACCATTTCCAACAGCAAGGATGATTCCTTTTTGTGGTTTTTCTTTAGCAGTGTCTGGAATAAAAATTCCAGATGCTGTTTGAGTTTCGGCAGCTGCTGGCTCAACGATAACTCGATCTGAAAGCGGTTTAATGTTTAATGCCATCGTTTTTATGTTTAATTGTTAGTATTAAATTGTGTTATTGTATTTTCAGAAATTGTGCCAATTGTCTTTGCCTGACATTTTTTCAGCCCAGCCATTCTGAGAGGTCCTTTCGATTGTTTTTTAGCCCTGATGGAGCCGATATCCTCCCGATGTTCCCATAGGGTGAGGGAGATAAAGGCGAGAGCAGGAATTACCATTGTTGATTGGCGCGACCTATTGCTTCAAAAAAAAATCCCGATTACTCGAGATTTTAAATGGTATTTCGAATTCGAAATTATTTTTTTTCTGGTGCTACCGGAGTTGCTTGTTTTGGTGCTGCTGGTGTTGGCGTAGCCGGTGCAGCTGCTTCTGTTGGATCAATAGTTTTTAATTTATTGTCTCCAGTTGCTCCTGTAAAACTTACGCCTGAAAGCAAAATTAATGCGATCAATATAGCAGAAAGTGTCCAAGTACTTTTATCTAAGAAGTCGGTTGTTTTTTGGACACCACCTAAATTTGTTGCTCCAAATGAAGAAGATAAACCTCCTCCTTTTGGGTTTTGTACCATGATTACTACGATTAGTAAAAAACAAACAATTGTTATTAATACTAAGAATACTGTAAAATTTGTCATTGCTTAAAGTTATTGTTTTGTTGTAAATTTTTTATATCTTCAATTCGGACTGCAAATAAACTACTTTTTTCTGGATATTTCAAAATTAATATTTCATAAGCTTGAATTGCTCGGTCATATTTTTTTTGTTCGAGATATACCTTTGCTAAAGTTTCGGTCATTAAATAGGAGGTGTCCTCTTGAACGACCTCTTTTGGTTCAGTTGGAGTTTCTTTATTGATGGGCGGAATTTTTGGGTTGGTTTCAATAAATTTATCAATAAGTTCCAGCTTTTTTAATTTTTCGTCAGAAGGAGCACTTTGATTTTCCTCCCGAACAATCGGCTTAAAACGAGATAATTGAAGCCACTCTTGAAAAGAATGGGTTTCGTTTTTATCAAATCCAAGGGGTTTTCCAATCTCTAGTTTTTGTTCGAAAGTGACTTTAGTTGCCTTTTCGATAGTGTCTAAAATGGATTGCTCCGTTTTGTCAATCACTTGTGGTGTGGTTACCGTTTCACTTCCTACGACTTCAATATTGTGTAATTCAGCAATTTTTTGTTCGTACAGTCCATTTTGGACGGTAACAAATTTGTTTGACGTAATAAAGTCGAACAAAACGGCTCGATCTGTAGTAAAAGCAGCCGCCACTTTTAATGCGTAATTGTATTTGAAACTGTCCTGATTGTATAAATGCTTCAATCTAAGTGTTCGTGCGCTTTGGAAATAAGGAAATTCTTCGATTATTTTTTCTAATGACAAATTGTGACGCTCGTTGATGGCGTCAGGTTTGTTTATTAGATAAGTATAATCGGTAATATTCATAGGTTTACCATTTAGCTAACGATTCATTAAAAATATCTTGTGTAATTCGAGTGAAAATTTCGTCTAGTGCACTTGTTAATTGTGAGCCCACTAATTGATCCGTTCCGCTATAATCGTAGTAGAATGAAAAAGTTTTTTCAAAATTATCAGCCTCTTTGTTTTTATTAAAAAAACGAACCCTAACAGAAATACTCAATCTATTTTGAGCAGCCTTTTGATCGGCAGTTGCTGTCATTGGAGAAATTCGGTATTCTGTGATTTCACCTTCGTAAACTAAATCTCCGTCGGTACTTGTTAGGTTTAAATTGGTTTGATTTTGAATTATTTTTTGTAATTCTTGCGTAAAAGTTCGTTCGATACCTGGTTCAATCAACTCAGCTGTATTTTGAAAATAATTTACTTGAAATGTGTTAGCATCAATTTTTCCAGTGGTTCCAGTAAAATTATATACCCCACAGCCCGATAGGGTGAAGAGCACAAATAGAAGGAGTAAGTAGCTGGTTTTTTTCATTTCGTTTCAAAGATATATTTTTTATGTGATTAAATAAAACACATGATCAAAGTTATTACAAGTCGTATTGTTTAATTTTACGATATAAAGTTCGTTCAGAGATGCCCAATTCATCAGCTGCTGCTTTTCTTTTTCCTTTATTTCGGTCCAATGATTTTTTGATCAATTCAATTTCTTTGGCTTCCAAACTCAAGGTTTCTTCCTCTTCAACGGTTTCTGCAAACAAATAGTCATTGGTATCTTCATCGTCTTCAAACTCTTCTTGTTCCATGCTGTCAGCTTCTGGAATAAGAGCGTTTCTTAAGGGACTTTCTTCAAAATCGGTTGTGATTTCTTCTTTCTTCCCGTATACTTTTTGAATCAAATGCGGGTTGATGTCTTGTACTTTTGTCGAACCGTTTTTCATGAGTTCTAAGGTTAGTTTTTTCAGGTCGTTTAAGTCACTTTTCATATCAAAAAGCACTTTGTATAGAATGTCGCGTTCTGTACTGAAGTCACTTTCGCTTTTTTTGCTTTTTATGACACTTGGTAAATGATTTCCGTCCTGTGGAAGGTAGGAGGAAAGTGTTTTTAAAGAAATTTCTCGCGTTGTTTCTAAAACCGAAATTTGTTCAGCAGCATTTCTAAGTTGTCGGATGTTCCCACTCCATCGGTATTTGACAAGGTATTCAATGGCATCATCATACAATTTTATGGCCGGCATTTTGTATTTATGAGCAAAATCGGACGCGAATTTTCTGAACAATAAATGAATATCATCTTTCCGATCTCGTAACGGCGGCAAGCCTATTTCGACCGTACTCAGTCGGTAATATAAATCTTCTCTGAATTTCCCTTTCTCAATTGCATCAAACATGTTTACATTGGTAGCTGCAACAATTCGGACGTTGGTTTTTTGTACTTGAGAGGAACCTACTTTGATGAATTCGCCGTTTTCTAAAACACGCAACAAACGCACTTGTGTAGTTAGGGGTAATTCGCCAACTTCATCCAGAAATATGGTTCCGCCATCAGCAACTTCAAAATATCCTTCTCGGGCGTTGTTGGCGCCTGTAAACGAGCCTTTCTCATGGCCAAACAATTCGCTATCTATCGTTCCTTCGGGAATTGCGCCGCAGTTTACTGCAATGTATTTTCCATGTTTTCTGTGGGATAGTGAATGAATTATTTTTGGAATACTTTCTTTTCCCACTCCACTTTCTCCAACAACCAAAACCGAAATGTCGGTTGGAGCCACCTGAATGGCTTTTTCTACCGCACGATTTAGTTTTGGATCATTTCCAATAATCTCAAACCGTTGTTTTATGTTTTGAACTGTTTCCATAATTTGCATTAACTCAAGTTAATATAATGTTCATTTAATTCATGTCCGAATAACCTACTGCAATTCCTTTCAATGTTCCACTGGTGCAAGAAGTTATTTTTACATTTACAAAATCACCAATTTGATACGTTTCTTTCGGAAAGACAACTGTGATGCTTTGTGAATTGCGTCCTGAAAATTCTTCTGTTGATTTTTTGGATATTTTTTCTACCAATACTTCAACTGTCTGCCCCACAAATTCCTCGCTTCTAAACCACGCGTGCTGCTGTTGTAAATCGACAATTTCTTGTAAACGTCGCGCTTTTGTTGCTTCCGAAACATCGTCATCCATTTTTCTTTCTGCCAAAGTACCCGGTCGTTCAGAGTAGGAGTACATGTAACCAAAATTGTATTTTACATATTCCATTAAGCTCAACGTGTCTTGATGATCTGCTTCGGTCTCGGTTGGGAAACCAGCAATCATGTCTTGAGAAATGGAACAATTTGGGATAATCGAATTGATTTTATCAATTAATGCCATGTATTGTTCACGTGTATGTAAACGATTCATCGCTTTTAAAATCGTATTGCTTCCAGATTGAACAGGTAAGTGAATGTGTTTGCAAATGTTGGGGTACTTCGCGATGATGTGAAGCACTTCTTCGTGCATGTCTTGCGGATTGGAAGTAGAAAATCGGATTCTCATCTTAGGAAATCCTATAGCGACCATTTCGAGTAATTGATCAAACGAAACTGCAGTAGCTTTTTGGATTTCGGAGGCATGTTCAAAATCTTTTTTCAAACCGCCACCATACCATAAATAACTGTCTACGTTTTGTCCTAATAAGGTAATTTCTTTGTAGCCGTTATTCCAAAGCTCTTGTATTTCATTCAAGATGCTTTGAGGTTCTCTGCTGCGTTCTCTTCCTCTAGTAAAAGGAACCACACAAAAGGTACACATATTGTCGCATCCACGTGTAATGGAAACCAAAGCGGTAATTCCGTTGCTCATAAGACGAACAGGCGCTATGTCGCCATAAGTCTCTTCTTTAGATAGAATTACATTGATCGCATCACGACCGTTTTCTACTTCTGCTAGCAAGTTGGGTAAATCTTTGTAGGCATCAGGGCCTACTACCATATCCACAATTTTTTCTTCTTCAAGGAACTGACTTTTCAAACGTTCTGCCATACAGCCTAGCACACCCACTTTCATGCTTGGGTTCACTCTTTTAACTGCATTATATTTTTCAAGTCTCTTGCGAATGGTTTGCTCGGCTTTGTCTCTAATAGAACACGTATTTACAAGTACAAGGTCGGCTTCTTCCATGACAGAAGTAGTATTGTATCCAGCATCTGATAAAATGGAAGCTACAATTTCACTGTCAGAAAAATTCATGGCGCAACCATAACTTTCAATATACAGTTTTTTAGTATTCCCCGTTTTATTATTTATTTGTAAGCTTTCTCCTTGCTTATTTTCGTCAATTATCTTCTCCATAAACTAAATTTCCAAAATCAATCTACAAAGATAATACTAAAAATCACAATCTGACAAGATGGCAGTTAATGTTTAACAAAAGTTTTTTATTTCAAATAAAAATGAGGACTTTGTTCTAATTTAGGTTGTCCATTTGGATTGATTCTCAAGGTTGGTTCAAGCAATATTTTTCTAAATTTCTTTTCAAAATCTTGATATTTAAAAAAACTAACTACTTTTGCACCATAAAATAAAATCGTAAATGGCAAAGAATTTAGTAATAGTAGAGTCACCAGCAAAAGCAAAAACCATAGAAAAATTCTTGGGTTCCGACTATCAAGTGGAGTCAAGTTATGGTCACATTGCCGATTTGCCTTCTAAAGAGATAGGAGTGGATGTCGAAAACGGATTCAAGCCAAAATATGAAGTTTCTTCCGATAAAAAAGCACTGGTAACCAAGTTGAGAGGATTGTCAAAAAAAGCAGAAATGGTTTGGTTGGCTTCCGATGAGGACCGAGAAGGAGAAGCGATTTCTTGGCATTTAGCAGAGGAATTGAATTTAGACAAATCGAAAACAAAACGTATCGTTTTTCATGAGATTACTAAAAATGCCATCCTGAAAGCTATTGAAAATCCAAGAGAAATCGATTATAACTTAGTGAATGCGCAACAAGCTCGACGTGTTTTGGATCGTTTGGTTGGATATGAACTTTCTCCGGTTTTATGGAGAAAAGTAAAAGGAGGTTTGTCGGCAGGAAGAGTGCAGTCTGTTTCGGTTCGTTTGATTGTTGAGCGTGAACGCGAAATACAAAATTTCAAACCTGTAGCAACGTACTCGGTTAGCGCCGAATTTGTTAACGAAGCAGGAAGAAGCTTTAAGGCAAAACTGCCTAAAAATTTCAATACCAAGAAAGAAGCTGAAGATTTCTTACAAAACAATATCGGGTCAAACTATAAGGTTGCCGATTTAGAAACGAAACCTACTAAAAAGTCGCCAACAGCACCTTTTACTACGTCAACTTTACAACAAGAAGCAGCAAGAAAACTGTATTTGCCAGTTGGAATAACCATGCAATTAGCTCAGCGTTTGTATGAAGCAGGATTGATTACTTACATGAGAACGGACAGTGTAAACTTGTCAAAAGAAGCGAGAGATGCTGCAGAAGCAGAGATCATCTCTTCGTATGGAAAGGAGTTTTCAAAACCAAGAGTTTTTACAACCAAAAGTAAAGGGGCTCAAGAAGCTCACGAAGCGATTCGTCCAACCGATATGTCGCGTCATACGGTTAATATAGATCGTGATCAAGCAAGGTTGTATGATTTGATTTGGAAGCGAACATTGGCTTCTCAAATGAGTGATGCCGAATTGGAACGAACCAATGTTAAGATTGAAGCCAATAACCACAAAGAACTTTTTGTAGCTTCTGGAGAAGTAATTAAGTTTGAAGGGTTTTTAAAAGTATACCTTGAAGGACATGATGAGGATGAGGAAGAGCAAGAAGGCATGCTTCCGGCTATGCGAGTGAATGAAAACCTCCAAAACAATTACATCGTTGCAACAGAACGTTATTCTAGGCCAGCTTCTAGATATACTGAAGCTTCTTTGGTAAAAAAATTAGAAGAATTAGGAATCGGAAGACCATCTACGTATGCACCAACCATTTCAACCATCATCAACAGAAGTTATGTTGAAAAAGGAACCTTAGAGGGACAAGAACGAAATTACGCTCAATTGACCTTACATTCGGGTAAAATTTCGGATAAGATGCTAAAAGAAAATTCGGGTTCTGATAAAGGAAAATTAGTTCCGACAGACATTGGAACGATAGTTACCGATTTTTTGGTTAAAAATTTCGGAGCCATTTTGGACTATAATTTCACGGCAAAAGTTGAGCAAGATTTTGACGAAATTGCCGAAGGAAATATTGAGTGGTCAAAGATGATGCAGGAATTTTACGATAAATTTCATCCCAACGTAAAGGAAGTTGAATCGAATGCCGAAAGAGAATCTGGTGAACGAATTTTAGGGATCCATCCCGAATCAGGGAAGCCAATTAGTGTTCGTTTAGGTAAATTTGGACCAATGGCTCAAATTGGAAATGCTGAAGATGAAAATAAGAAGTTTGCCAGCCTTCGTCCTGAACAAAATATTGGAAATATTACATTGGAAGAAGCATTAAATTTATTTTTATTACCTAAAAATTTAGGGATGTATAAAAATGAAGAAGTTGAGGTGAGTGTAGGACGTTTTGGACCATTTATTCGTTTTGGAAAAGCCTTTATTTCGTTACCAAAAGGAGAAGAACCTTTGGATGTTTCACTAGAAAGAGCACAGGAACTTATTGAGGAAAAATTAGAAGCCGATGCGCCTATTGCAACCTATAAAGGAGAAGGTGTTCAAAAAGGAACGGGCAGATTTGGTCCATTTATCAAATGGAACGGAATATTTATCAACGTAAGTAAAAAATATAATTTTGATCAATTATCTCAAAACGACATCATTGAATTGATAGAAGATAAATTGCAAAAAAACATCGACAAAGTCATTCATGATTGGAAAGAAGAGGGGATTATTGTTGAAAAAGCGCGTTGGGGAAGATCGGTAATTTTGAAAGGGAAGATCAAAATTGAGCTGAGTAAAGAGGTGGACGCATCCCAACTTACTTTAGAACAGGTACAAGAGCTTATTGAGAAAAAATCACCTGCGAAGAAAGCTTCTACCAAGAAAGCGCCCGCTAAAAAATCACCTGCTAAAAAGAAATAATCATGGGATTTGAATTTCTTACACCTTTAGATATTGATTTATTGATAGACATCAAGCGATTGTCTTCGCAACATCTTGCAAGTAAAGTAGTTTTTCATACGCAAGAGGATTTCCCAGATTTAAATCAAGTAAGCATCGCTATATTAGGGGTGCTAGAACATAGAGGAGGTGGTGAATTCGGCTTGCAACCCGATTTAGCCCATGTCAGGTTGGAATTGTACTCTTTATTCCCGGGAAATTGGCAGCATACGATTGCAGATTTAGGAGATATTGATCAAGGAGAAACGGTGGAAGACACCTATTTTGCTGTCCAACAAGTTGTGAATTCGTTGCTTAAAAAAAACATTGTACCCGTAATAATTGGAGGGTCTCAAGATTTGACTTACCCTTTGTACCGTGCGTATGATACTTTGGAGCAAATGGTTAATATTGTGGCTGTAGACTCTAAATTTGATTTAGGAAGAGGTGAAAATCCAATTTTGTCAGACGCTTATTTGTCTAAAATAATTATTGACGAACCCAACAATTTGTTTAACTTTTGCAACATCGGATATCAAACCTATTACAATTCACAAGAGGAAATAGATTTGATCGAAAAATTGTATTTTGACCCTTATCGTTTGGGAGAAATAACAGCTAACATTGCCATTTCGGAGCCTATTTTTAGAGATGCAGATTTTGTAAGTATTGATATCAATTCGATCAAGTCTTCCGATTCTGGAAATGTTTCAACATTTGTTCCCAACGGTTTTAATGGTAAAGAAATATGTACGCTTGCTCGATATTCTGGAATAAGTGATAAGGTTTCCCTTTTTGGAATATTTAATCAAACGTACTCAAAAAGTGAGGCAGTAATTATTGCTCAAATGATTTGGTATTTTATTGAAGGCTATCATTTCAGATCGAATGAGTACCCTTTTGGAAGTAACAAAAATTACAATCGATATATTGTTTCTTTTGAAGAGGGAGATGAATTGATATTTTATAAAAGCGACAAAACGGATCGTTGGTGGATAGAAATTCCACAACTTGTGAATAATTCTGCTAAGTTAAAAAAGCACACTTTGTTGCCGTGTTCTCATGAAGATTACCTTGCGGCATGTAATAATGAGATTCCAGAAAGATACTGGAAAGCCCAAAGAAAAAATATTTTATAAAAAAATTTCATTTTAGATAATAATACCCAAAAGTAGTCGTTATATTGGTGTTGTAAACCCTAAAAACAAATCGCTATTGTGTATTGATATTGATTTGTTTACATATTTATTTGAAAAAAACACGTTTAAAAAATTGTTTTTTTGAAAAAAAATAGATAGGTTTACGCCCTTAAAAAATAAGTATACAATTAACCCAAATTAATATGAAGAAGTTCATTGCATTTGCATCAGTTTTATCTCTTTTAGTTAGCTGTGGTAAGTCCTCAGATAAAGGTGAGCTCGTAGGAGTGAAAGGGAAAAAATGGCATTCAGAAAAACCATACGGAATGACATTGGTTCCTGGAGGTGCTTATATCATGGGTAAATCAGATGATGATTTAGCTAATGTTCAAGATGCTCCAACAAAAACCGTTACTGTTAGATCTTTTTATATGGACGAAACTGAAATCACTAATAGTGAGTACCGTGAGTTTGTAGAATGGGTTAAAGATTCAACAATTCGTGTTCGTTTGGCAAAATATGCCGATGAATTAGGTCAAAAACCAAGTGGAGCTAAAGGTGGTAAAAACGCTGGAAGTATTGGTGACTTTGCATTTAATGATGCTGATCCTGAAAAAATGTCGGCTTACGATAAATACATGTATGAGAACTATTACAGTGTAGGTACGTCAGATGATCCAAATGCTTACAGAAAATTAAATCGTAAAGTAGCTTTGATTAAAGACACTAAAAAATACCCAGATGAATATTATACAGAAGTAATGGATACGATGTATTTGCCTTTGTCTGAATCGTTCAATGGTTTGCGTACAATAGATGTTTCTAAGCTTCAATTCCACTATTCTTGGATGGATATTCAAGCTGCTGCTAAAGCTAAAACAGGTAAAAGAAGTAAATTCATCAAAACTGAAAATATCAAAGTATATCCAGATACTACAGCTTGGATCAAAGACTTTGCTTATTCTTACAATGAGCCAATGCACAATGATTATTTTTGGCATCAAGCCTACGGAGATTATCCTGTAGTTGGTGTGAACTGGAATCAAGCTAAAGCATTTTGTGCTTGGAGAACTTTAAAGAAAAATACCTATGTTAAAAAACAAAAAGGTAGAGATCAAGTAAATGCTTTCCGTCTTCCAATTGAAGCAGAATGGGAATATGCAGCTCGCGGTGGTTTACAATCAGGAACTTATCCATGGGGAGGACCTTACACTAAAAATGACAGAGGTTGTTTCATGGCTAACTTTAAACCTAACAGAGGTGATTATGCTGCAGATCAAGCGTTGTATACGGTAGAGGCTAAATCATACGATCCAAACGGATATAATTTATATAACATGGCTGGGAATGTTGCAGAGTGGACAGATTCTTCTTACGATGCCGCTTCTTACGAATATGTTTCTACAATGAACCCGAATGTTTCAGATAATTCTAACAAAAGAAAATCGGTTCGTGGTGGGTCATGGAAAGACGTTGCTAATTTCCTACAAGTAAGTTCAAGAAATTTTGAATACCAAGATACTGCTAGAAGTTATATCGGTTTCAGAACGGTTCAAGATTACATGGGAACTCAAATCACTGGAAACGCTAAAAAGAAATAAACCAAAATTTATTAACTAAACTAAATACTTAACAAAAAAACAATTATTATTATGGCATTAATTAACAAAAAAGTAATGAATTTCGCTTACGGTATGGGAGCGGCAGTAGTAATCATCGGAGCACTTTTCAAATTGATGCACTGGCCAGGTGCAAGCGCGATGCTTATTATTGGATTAGGAACGGAAGCTTTCATTTTTGGATTATCAGCTTTTGATGCAGGAGATGAAGAGTTAGATTGGACCTTGGTATACCCAGAATTAGCTGGTGGTGAGGCAAAAGCTAGAAAAGTAAAAACAGAAAGTGCTGAAGATTCTCAAGGATTGTTATCACAAAAATTAGACAATATGTTGAAAGAAGCTAAAATCGATGGTGAATTGATGGCAAGCTTAGGTAATAGCATCAAAAACTTTGAAGGAGCTGCTAAAGCAATTTCTCCAACAGTTGATTCTGTTGCTTCAACTAAAAAATATGCAGAAGAAATGACTAAAGCTGCAACGCAATTAGAAACATTGAATGGACTTTACCAAGTACAATTACAAAGTGCTGAGAGAAATGCTCAAATCAATGAAGAGGTTGCAGAAAACAACTTAAAATTAAAAGAACAAATGCAGTCATTAACCTCTAACTTATCTTCATTGAATAATGTTTATGGTGGAATGCTTTCTGCAATGAGTAATAAAGGATAATTAGTTTTATACTAAATTAATATTAATAATTAAAACTAATTAGAAAAAATGGCAGGAGGAAAATTAAGTCCTAGACAGAAGATGGTAAACCTTATGTATTTGGTTTTCATCGCAATGTTGGCATTAAATATGTCAAAAGAGGTGTTATCAGCATTCGGTATTTTAAATAATAAAATTGTTGAATCAAATTCGATTGCAGACGGAAGAAATGAATCTTCATTCTTGCAATTAGCTCAAAAAGCACAAGATCAACCGTTACAGTTCGGTGCAAAAAAGGAAAAAGTAGAAAAAATTAGAGCGCTTTCAAAAGACTTTAATTCATACATCCAAAATTTAAAAGATGAGTTTACAAAAGCTTATCCAGTAGATACAGATGGTAATCTTCCTTTCGAACAAATGGATAAAGGTGATGGTGTTGATGAAAAATGGTTTGGTGGTGATAAACCTAAACCAGCTGGAAAAGAATTTTTAGATAAAATTTCTAACTATGTAGCGCAATTGAAGCAAATTGGTGGAAGTGCGATTACAGAAGGAGAAATGAAAAAAATTCAAAGACGTTTCTCAACAGAAGCAGTTTTCTCTAAAAATGAAGGTAAAAAAATTGAATGGTTAGAATACAACTTTAAAGGTTTTCCTTTAATTGCTACAATTACTAAATTATCTCAATTACAAGCAGATGTTAAAACTACAGAAAGCGATATCATCGCTGGTATGTTCCAATCTGACCTTGTTGCTGCAGCTTCGTTAACAGCTTACCAACCGATTGTTGTTCCTGAAAAAACGGCTTTCTTTCAAGGTGAAGCAGTGAAAGGTAAAATTATCTTAGGAAAATTTGATCCAAATTTAGTTGCTAAATCTGTAGTTGTTAATGGTACTTCTGTAAGAGCTGAAGCAGGTCAAGCTAGCTTCTCTTTTGGAGCAGGTGCTGTTGGAGAACATGAAATTACTGGTTCATTCAACTTTGATGAGAATGGTAAAGTGGTTAGCTTGCCTATCAAAGGGAACTATGTAGTAGTGCCAAAACCAAATTCAGCAAATATTTCTGCAGACAAAATGAACGTAGTATATAGAGGTTTACCTAATCCAATGACTATTTCATTTGCAGGTATTTCAGATAATAATGTAAATGCTTCTGCTGCTGGATTATCTAAAGCTGGTAAGCCAGGTGCTTACAACTTAAATCCAGGTTCTGGAAATGAAGTTACAGTTAATGTTTCTGGTAAATTACCTGACGGAAGTAATGTTTCTGATAAAAAAGTATTTAGAATTAAAAACATTCCTGCTCCAGTAGGTGCTATTGGTGGAACAATTGGTGCTCAAAAAGGTCCTAAATCACGTTTAGAAGTTTCACAAGTGGCTGCTTTGTTACCTGATTTCTTATATGATTTGAGATTCCAAGTTACGCAATTTGCGTTTAAAGTACCTGGACAAGCTACCATCATTGTTAATGGTGATAGAGTAAATGCACAATGTAAAGCGGCTTTAGCTAGAGCTTCTAAAGGAGATGTTATTTTAATATCAGACATTAAAACTAAAATTGTTGGAGACGGTGCAAGTATCGTTACTAAATCGGCTGCTCCAGCAACTTACGAAATACAATAAAAATTTAAGTTAGTCGTTTAAACTACTTAGATAATACATTTATAATTATGAAATTAAGAAATTTTTTATTTGTTGTTTTAACTGTTACTGGAACTATCTGTTCTTTTGCACAGTCAAATCTTTTGAATGCGAAAACGCCAGATGAAATTGGTAAAAAAACAGCGGCTCAATTGAATTCAGATAATGATAAGCCATTACCTTATGGTTATGTTCATGATCGTGATGTGTTCATGGCTAAAACTACTTGGGAATTAATTGATCTTGATGAAAGAATCAATTTCCCTTTGTATTTTCCTGTAGATACTGCAAACATTGGCAAAGAAAGACGTTCTTTATTTCAAGTATTATTAAATGGTGTAAAATCAGGTAGAATAACTGAAGTATATGGTGATGATTATTTCAATACTAAAAAGTCGTTAAAAGACATGGAATCTGTTTTTGTGTATGTAGATACTACAGATGCAGGAAAAGATGAATTGAATAATTATTATGATGATTATAAATCTGGTAAAAGAGTTTTAGATCCTCAATATATCAGTAAAACTGAATTAGCTGCAAGTGATATTGTTGGTTACAAAATTAAAGGATACTGGTATTTTGATACACGTTTAAGTGAATTGAAATATAGACTTTTAGCCATTTGTCCAGTTGCAATTGAAGCACGTGACAAAGCTAAAGGTAACGAAGATCCTATTGAATTGTTTTGGGTATTTTTCCCATCCATACGTAATGTATTACATGAAGCCAAAGCTTTCAATGAAAAAAATTCGGCTATGCCAATCACATTTGATCATTTGTTGAATTCTAGAAGATTCAATGGCGTTATTTACAAAGAAGAAAATGTCTTTGGAGATCGAACGATTGAAGATTATATGAAAGAAAATGCGCAAATGCAGTTATTAGAATCTGAAAGAGTAAAAGATAAAATCCGTAGTTTCGAACAAGATATGTGGAATTATTAATGAATTTTATTCTTAAAAAAATAATGAGAACTCTTACCCAAAAGGTAGGAGTTTTTTCTTTTAAAGTCCTTACTTTGTAGTATTCAAAATTGCGTTATGATTGATTATTTAATTGTAGGTTGTGGATTGGCAGGTATTTCTTTTGCCGAAAAAGCGTTGCAGCACAACAAAACGATTCTGGTGGTGGATAACGATTCACAAAACTCCTCTAAGATTGCGGGAGGTTTGTACAATCCGGTGATTTTAAAGCGTTTTAGCGAAGTTTGGGAAGCACAATCTCAGCTAGTGACTATGAATGCCTTTTATGCGCAATTAAAGCCTAGAATCAGTCAGCAGTTTGATTTTAAAATGCCTATTGTAAGAAAGTTTTTTTCGATAGAAGAACAAAATAATTGGTTTGCCGCTTCTGATAAACCCGCTTTATCACCTTTTTTATCTACTCAATTGCATTGTAAAGAATACCAAGGAATTACTGCGCCTTTTGGATATGGAGAGGTACTGCATACCGGTTATGTAGATACGGCTTCATTATTGGAATCGTATCGAAATTATTTAACGACTAATAATTGGTTTCGCCAAGAATCATTTGATTATACTGCGATTGTTTTTGAAGAAGAAAGTGTCAGTTATAAAGATATTCAAGCCCAACATATTATTTTCGCAGAGGGATTTGGCTTGCATGCTAATCCGTATTTCAATCAGTTGCCATTA
>ERZ650308.1036-NODE-1036-length-14736-cov-4.241128_pt1 | contig 14736 bp, 16 predicted proteins | sample MGYA00376244_ERZ650308 | MGnify/ENA primary metagenome ERZ650308 (study PRJEB26733, sample SAMN07839295) | wastewater metagenome | biome: small river; feature: stream; material: water | place: USA: North Carolina | collected 2016-04-26 ...
TCTTTGTATATCTAAATGATTGTTGCAAAATAATTAGTGTCTCAAAAAAATAGCTTTCACACGCGCCGACATATTGATTTCTCGCTGTATGTTAGCTTAAATGAAATTCAAAGGAAATAATTGATACACTATGAAAAAAGCAGTAATCTACTCAAGGGTGAGTTCCGAAGGTAACCGCCAAGACAACGAAAGACAAACAAATGAACTTATTGAATATGCAAGCAAAGTGGGTTATGAGCTCGTTGGGGTATATGAAGAAAAAGTAAGTGGATTCAAAAAGAATGAAGACCGACCAATTTTTTCAAAAATGTTGGATGAGATAGAAAAAGGAGAAATTGACAAAGTATTGGTGTGGGAGTTGAGCAGAATTGGGCGTTCCGTTATACAATCTCTCCAAAACATTCAACTCCTAACTGATAAGAAAGTATCCATCTACATCAAGAACTTCAACTTGGAAACATTAAATGATGATAAAACACCCAATTCATTATCAATGTTTATGGTACAGATATTATTTAGCGTTGCTAATATGGAATCACAATTAACAAAAAGCAGGATGGCATCGGGTTATCGTAACCACATAAAGAACGGTGGTAAAGTTGGTAGAAAATTAGGTTCTATTGAAACAGAAGAAGAAACAATCCAAAAGCATTCGGATGTTTTAAAATTATTGAAAAAGAAATTGTCTATTAGACAAATAGCTGGACTCACTAATAAATCAACAAACACCATTTTGAAAGTAAAGTCCACCGCACTTAAACTTCAATTGATATGATTAATAATCTTAAACAACTCTCTAATGTTTCTGTTTTATTGAATAAGATTTTGAATACTTTGATAAAAAGGAAATTTGGTAAACAATATTCCATCCGTTTGAGTTCATTAAACATTATCAATAATAGAACAGGCGTATATTATTTTCATAATTGCTCGGAGATAATTTTTGTAAAATCAAATAAGCCGGTCTCTATTATTCAACTTATTCAAATAAAAGAATATTTGTTATTTTATATCAATTGTGTATTAAAGTGTATGGAAACTAAATCGTATATGGAGGTCACAGATATTGAAGTAGTTATAATTTGATTATAAGGATTTAACACTATTAAATAAAGATTTTAAATTCCTTATAATCAAAATTATTTTGCTACTTTTGTTTTGTTAGCTCAAATGAGTTTGCAAATTTTATCGATAATTAAAATTAGCGTTTGCTATATTTTCCGCTCTTGAAAGGTCGAAACTTCAAAACGAAACGGGAATGTATAAGTCACTCGCTCACAATATGGCGTGAGCAGTTCTATTACATTGTTTCGTAGGTATTCGACCACCTCCAAGAGCATTTGATAGCAACTTGTCTCACGCTAGTTTATTATAATTAATTCTACAAGTGAGACATAGTAGAGCTAATATAATAAAAAATGAAGAAAATAATCATTTTATTTTTTGTAGTAACTTCAAGTTATTGCCAAACAACAAAAAGTGTTAAATATCCAACAGTAGAATTAGGAATCTCTGAATGGATGGTTGAGAATTTAAAAGTAACAAAATTTAATAATGGAGACCCCATTAAATTTGCCAAAACAGATGAAGAATGGAAAAAATGTTCTGAACAAAAAATTCCTGCATACTGTTACAGTAATGAAAAATGTCAAGGTTGTGAAAAGGAAATTCTTTACAATTATTATGTCTTAATAGACAAAAGAGGTATACTTCCAGCTGGTTTTGATTTTCCTAAAAATGATGATTTTAAAGCATTAGACCAAGAATTTTCTTTGACTCCGGATAAAGTAAAATCTTTCAACTTTAAATCTGTTGGTGGTAGAGATGTGAAAAATGGCTATGGTTATTTTTCAGGAAGCGCAACTTTTTGGTTTAAGGATAGTAATTATTTAGAATTTGTAGAAATGGAAATGGGACTTTCTTATGGAGTTTCAAGTGGAGATTTTAATAATAAATGCCCAAATAATTTTCCATTAAATTGTGAGGGAAAATGGAATAATTTTGAATCTTATGATTCTATTGGGGGCTCTAAAATAGGAAATGGGATGAGTATACGATTAATTAAAAAGTAGTTTGATGAGAAATTTTATAACTAATTTATTGATATTAATATCATTAAATATTTTTTCTCAATCTACTAATGAGATTAAAGATTTTGATGGTAATTCATATAAAACAGAGAATCTGGGTGGTATACTTATTTCAACTTCTACTTTGAATGTTACTCATTTCAATAATGGTGATAAAATATTTGAAGTCAATAGTATAAAAACACTAAATGAAGCTACAAAAAATAAAATACCTGCATATTGTCATTTTAAGTTCGATAAATCAAAAACTACTCTATATAATTGGTATGCGGTTAATGATAAAAGAGGTTTATTGCCCAAAGGTTATGTGTTGCCATCGGAAGAGTTAATTTCTAAACTATATTATAATTTTAAAGAAAAACCAAACACTAATGTTTTTTCTAAACCGGTAGATGGAATTGTTGACACTTATACGCCTAATATTTTCTCGGAACACACAAATATTTACTGGTCATCAGATAATTGTGATAAAGTAAATAGTTTAACAGCACGACACTATGATAATTCCTTTATAAGTATGTGTACGTTAAAAAATAATTTTTTACCCTTAAAGTTTGTTAAGTTATCAGATGTTGTTAATACCTCAAGTAAATCTAACGACTATAAATTAAGCAAAAGTGTTCTTTCAGGACACAACTCATCTGTAACATCTGTAAAATTTAGTAAATCAGGGAGATATGTTGCTTCTGGTGAAGGAGGAGAAGAGGTTGTTACAAAATCTATTAAAATTTGGGATGTTTCTTCAGGAAATTGTATTCAAACAATAAATGGAGGTGGTGGTGATATTCAATCAATTGATTTTAGTCCTGATGAAAGTAGAATAGTAACGGGTAGTTCTGATAAATCTATAAAAATTTGGAATGTGTCGGACGGAAGATTAATTAAGCAGTTTCAAATTCTTCATTCAAGTTATATTTCTTCAGTTAAATTTAATAATTCGGGAGATAGGATTGTAAGTTCAGGAAGTTATGATGGAACTATTATTATATGGAATGCAAATACTGGAGAATCATTATATAAAATAAAAGTTAGTAATTCAAAGATTTCAGAAGCTGTTTTTTCTCCTGACGGAAAATATATAGTATGTGGAAATAATGATTCTGGAGAAAAGAAAATATTTGTATACAATACTTCAACAGGGACTTTGTTAAAATCAATTAATAACAATGATGATTATATTAATACCATTAATTTTTCAGCTGACGGGAATAAAATAGTTACAGCTTGCTATAATGTTAATATAATTGACTTTAAGAGTGGAAATTTATTATCTTCAGCTAAAGCTTTAAGTAGTTGGGGAAGTGGAGATGTGAAATTTGGGGAAAATGAAAATGCAGTTGAAAAATCTAATAGTGTTTTGGTAATTAGAGATATTACAAAGAGTAAAATGTTACAAACTATTAATGCGGAATCACAACTTATTTTTTCATTTGACGTAACAACAGATGGTAAATTAGCGGTTATTGGAACTAAAGAAAAATCCGTTAAATTATACAAGTTAGAAGCGAATACGAATAAAACAAATGCTAATCCAACTGTTGGCGTTAGTGATTTTGGAATTAGCAAAATAGCATTTGAATATACCGGGAATACAAAAAACAAAAAACTTCCACAGTTAAATATAAATAAGCAGAAAATTATTTCTTCTATTGGATACGCTTATTCAAATTTTGTTAATGATGTGGATTTAAATGATAATGAAATTGTCAAAAAAGAGGAAATTAGGATGATGGGATTGTTGAGTAAAAAGTTAAATATAGATAAGCAACAAATTGTATCGATATTTTTTGACGACTCTTCATATAATAACAAGTCAATAGTTGAAATTTATCGTATACTATTAAATAGTTTTTTCAAAGGCGATGCTAATATAAAAAACACAACAATGTTCACTTCTTTACCATTAAAAATTGAAATATATGAAAATGTATCTGAAGAGGAGAAAAAGCAAAATTTAATTGCAAGACAGAAAGCAGAAGAAATAAAAGATAACAAGAATAAAGGGATTCAAAATTTTTGTGTAACTACCTATGATGGAAAATATAAAATTTCATTATTCAATGACGGTAGTTATAATGCTTCATATAAGTTATTTAGTTCAACAGGTCAATTAAAGAAAACAATTTCTGCAAAATGGACAATTAAAGATGAAGGAGTTTATGGGTCAGCATATATTCTTTATATCAAATTCACCGGTGCCAATGCAAATTTAGGTAGCATGAAGTTTACTTGTCAATATGATGCCGGATGGTCATTACAAGCTATTATAGATAATCAGTCAAGAACTTGGGAGTATTGTGATTAAAGTAATAAATTAATTATTTTTTAATGGGAATAATCCGAAAAGCCAATTTAATTCTGAAGTAGGAATATTTTTAAATATTATATTATGAAAATAAAATTTTTATTTGTCTTGTTGTTTATTTTTTCAACTTTCTCATACTCTCAAAAAATAGTTAGTATGGAAGATTTTGAAGACAATCAAGAATCATATGTAGGCAAACAAATTACAATATGGGTTTCATATGAAAACCGTTGGAATGGTTGTCAACTTCGAAAATGTTGTGAAAAATTTAGTGGTGATTGGGTACTGTGGAAAGATTTTAGATGGTTTGGAGAAACTGGAAAAATAACAATTAATATTCCCGACCGTTTTTTTGATAATGATGGAATATTATTACCAAATGTAACTGACGGAGGTAGCTTATTAGCGACGGTTTATGTTTATAAGGGTCAAAATCATAAAACCCCACCAAGAGCAGGTTCGACTTATTCTGAAGGGGGTAGTACTTCAAATGTTATTTCATTAGAATTGGTTAGTATGAAAAGAAGTAAATAACTCTCAATAAATTAGTAATTATATGAACCCACAGAATAATATCTGTGGGTTTTTTTATATAAAATTAAGTTTTACAACAATAAATAGATGTTTGTTGTTGTTATAATATTAAAACCAATATATTATGAAAAAAACAATCGCATTATCCCTAATATTAATTGGAATATTTAGCTTCGGGCAAACACCTCCAAAAAAGAAACAACAAAAAGACATAGACAAAGAAGCTAATAGAGTAATAGATTCTTTATCAAAAGTTTACAAAGTAAAAGTATATTCAATTAAGAAAGAGAGGCTTAATGGTGTGGTTACAACTTCTATTGCATACGGGAAAAATGGTGAATTAGTATATAAAGTTATTAAGACGGAAAAGGCAACTAAAGAAGACGAGTAAAATCCCTTATATAAAATTTAATTATGAAAAAACTAATCTATACCTTATTAATGTTATTTTCATTAGTAACATTATCACAGGAGACCAAAAAAATAATAAGAGCTAAAGATACTGATACAGCAGTTAATATTAGATTAGATTCTCTTTCAAAAGTTTACAAGAGAGAAGTTGTGTTTTACAGTGTGATACAAAGAGATGGTAGAAAAAAATATCAATTACCTATTACGATAAAAATAAAAATCTTAAACATCAAGTTATTAGCAATACACCTATCGAATGATTTTATTTCAAGTAGTTGACAAAGTATTTCTTTTAATATCCCCAAATAACTCAATTCTCGGCTCAAATTTATAGTTGAACTCCCTTTCAAAACCCAATTCAAATTCAAAATCTTTTTGGTCTTTAGTTTCAATATTTAATTCAAGATACGGGACTATTTTTTTTACTCGGGCTTTAAATTCTAATTCGTTTAATTTTGATTTAGTTTCCATAACAAATGTAATCTGAATAGTTTTATTATTTGGTTTAAAATCATAAAATCCTGTGGGACTCAATTTTTTCCACCATTCTCTATTAGATAGGTTACCGGTCAAACCTGTCTTACTATTAGACAACTTCTTATAATAGTCACTTACACTTATTACTCTTCTATAAAATGTATCCGTTGAAAATGTAATTCTAATAACATACCAGTGTTTATTATCTTGTTGTTCTTTATATTCATTTAGTAATGACTTTATCCGTTGTTGTAGCTTATTCATAAATTATTGATTGCGTTTTATAATGGAGATAATACCCCAGACCTTTTTAAGACCCATTTTTACGGTATTTGTTTATTTTACTAGCTATGAAACCCAGCAAAAAGTTTCCGTTAAATAACCTTTGGGTACACTAAAATGGAAGTTTTACGGCGTTTAGTACAATTAAATGTTGTGGAAAATCTTTGATATTTCCATTATCATCAAATTTTACTTCCTCCATTGGAAGAAAAGGCATTTGACGAATCTCTAACGTGTTTACATATATTTCGAGGTCAGAAATTCTTTTTGAAGTAAATTGTTTTGTATTTTCATAATTGATTGAACAGAATTGAATCATCTCCTTAATATTATTCACTATAGTTCCGTTATCCTCAGATACTTGATAAAAGTGAACGTGTAGATTTGGATATTTTGCTTTCTTCGAATACTGTACTTCCGGTTTAATAAAAGTTTTTTTACCAATTAACTTTGATTTGTTCTCATCAACAATTTTTTTAATTCCCCTAATATTGTAGTAATTCATAATTGTTTCTTTATTAATAGGATTAACGGTGTAAACCCAATGTATTAATCTCAATGGGAATTGAATCCCGCTTTCTCTTATACTGTGCTCTTCTAACCCATTATAAAATTTTAATGTTCCCTCACTCTGTTGTGGAAAATCATAATTTACCTCAACTGCATAATAACCGTCATCTAACTTATTGTATTTTAATCCGAATATTGTTTTTAACTTTTTCATAATAATACTACTTTACTATAAGTATTTTGACAAAAACAAAAAGTCGGTTTTGTATCTATTTTTTTCCAGAATTTTTTTTCGGTTTTCTGAATATGTTTTTTGCGATTAAGTTTAATGGAAGGCATTATCCCCTACTTTTTACTCTATAATATTGTTAATTCAAGGGAGGATACGAGGGGGGGGTATTCCATTACAGGGAGGCAGGAATCCTTATTTTTTGGAATATAGACAATATAGTGTTACATTGCATAAATTTTATTAATGTTTTTATTATGAAAAAAGGAAATATAAAAGAATTTGATTTTAAAGGTTACGGATTTGATTCATCTTCGTCAAGTATTCCTTTTATTATACCATTGGTTGAAGTTGCTTTAAATAACTTTTATGAAAAGAATAAGGATATTATTGAAACGTATAATTTTTGGAAAGAGAAGAGTGAAGAACTAGAATATAGATTAAACTATTCTTATAAATTATCTGTAGTAAAAAATAGAGATTCCGATAAAAGTATCTTGGCAAGAGTAAAGTGGCGATTTAAATATAAAGGGGTATATAAAAAACCTGCTTACATTGGTGTTTATATAGGTTCATTAAAGGATTATCCGAAAGGACTGAAAGAACACAATATTGATGAAGTTGCAAAGCTTAAAATTGAAGAGTATTTTGAAAAAAAAATACCACTTCAATTCAAGGATATATTTGGAAATGAATACCAATTATAAATTATTTCATTTTTTAAATACTTAAACCGCTGTAATTCAGCGGTTTTTTATTTTATTATAAAATAATTTGAAAAAACATTTTATTTTTATTTGGAATGTATGAATTTTATTTACTAGATTTGCAGTGTGGAAATGATTCACTATCTGAATCAAATTAATGATGTAAGTAAAATAATTATTTAAGTTACATTATTCAAAAAATTAAGTATTGTGTTTTCCATTGATTCAGAGATGTACAAGGTTTACTATAGGAAACTAAAACACAATAAGGTTTTTATAATTCCCATCAAAGAATTATTATTTGTCAGTTAAGACGATAAACCGTCTTTAAAACCCTACTCGGAGGACAAACCGATAAACAATAAACAACCCGTTTCAACCAGTCGTAAAGGTTCATTCTAAAACCAATTTATTATGAACAAATTACAAGTGCCGAATGTTTCTGTGGTGGCTCCACAAATGTTGAAAAAAAATTCAACAACTCACTCAATGTATGTAATTCCTGTTAACTACGATGAAATTCGTAACAATATCCGAGAGTTTGGATTATTGACTCCTCTATTAGTGAATTTTGACTATGAGATTATTTCAGGTAATCTTCGTCATCAAATCGCCCTAGATTTAGGATTTGAGGAAGTACCGGTAGTTTTTATTAATACCCCTGAAGAGTTGAAGGCGGTGTTAACGATTTCAACCAACCAATTTAGAGTAAAATCTATGATAGAGATTGCCTCTGAAATTCGTTTCTATGATGAATATTATTCTATTGGTAGAGGAGTAAGAACTGACTTAAACCCACAAATGAAAGTGGTAAAGGAGGAGAAAGACACCGCGTATAAATCAATAGGTCAATACAAAATCAATAAGATTAAATCTATTGAAAAGAAAGTTATTGAACTTCACGGGGATAATGTTGAAAAATTAAATAAAGAATTATCCAAAGTTGATAAAGGAGATATTACTCTTAATCAGTTAGATAAAAAATTAGAGAGAGAAGTTCTTAAGAAATGTAATGAGGTTGTTGTTCCTAAAAAATATGATTTTATCACTGATAAAGTTAAGATATTCAATTCATCTTGTGAGGATTTGTATCATTTATTAGATAGAACAATTCAATTAATTGTTTGTTCTCCCCCTTATTTTCAAGCTCGTGTTTACAAGAATGGTGAGAACGAATTAGGTAGAGAGAATACACCTGAAGAGTTCATCAATAACTTGGTAAAACTTTTTGACGATGCAAAAAGAGTATTGAAAGATGAAGGTTCAATGTATGTGAATATAAATGATACTTGTAGAGATGGTGCTTATCAAGCGATTCCCCAAAGATTCGTTATTGAGATGATTAAGAGAGGATGGATTTTAAATGATGAGATAATTTGGACCAAAACAAATCCAAAATATTCTCCTGGCAAACGTTCTGTTCGTTCACACGAATATATTTTCCACTTTGTTAAATCAAAGAACTTCTATTATGATGATTCTTGGTTGGATGGTGTAGATGACAAAACAAATACATTTTCATACGGAACAAATAATTTATTTCCAAAGTTAATTTCGGGAATGGATTTTAGAGATGGCATGGTTAAAACTAATGTATCAACCACTCAATATTTAAGAAAAAAATGCGAAGAAAAAGGATTCTATCTAAATCATACAGCCGTTTTTCCGGAAGTAATTCCTATGATACCAATCTTATCAACTACAAAGCCGGGTGATATTGTTCTTGATTTATTCAATGGCACAGGAACTACAAGTGAAGTAAGTATAAAATTAGACAGAAAATATGTAGGATATGAATATAATCCTGAATATGTGATGGCATCTGAAATAAGATTGTCGGAGTATGAATTAGCAGACGTGGCATAGAACAGCAAACGAGGAAACCGATTAAACCCCGCATTAGGTAAGGCGTATTTTACCTCTAAAAATTTAGAGATATGATAAACGATAATGTATTATGGATTGATACTTCAAGATTAATTTTCAATCCTTTATGGATAAATAAATCCATTTCAAATAATTGGGAATTTTCTTGTTTGATGACTGAAATATCTGTTTATGGGATATTAAAACCTATTGTTATTAGTGAGGATAATGTTATTATTGATGGGAATTGTAGATTAAAAATCGCTAGAGATTTACAAATCGCTAGAGTTCCTGTGGTAGTCTTTCAAGAGAATAATTCACTTGAATTTAACACAACAACTTTAAAACCATCGACATTGATTGGTGTTCTTCAAATTATTGAAAATAAATATGGTTTAAAGTCATCCTCAAGATACAATAAAAGAAATGTACCAAAAGTATTAGTGGTCTTAAGAAAATTATTTTTCGGAGGTAACAAAAAACTTAAACAACTTTATCAACTGAATGAGTTGTACAATAAAGTAAAAAAATCATATCCTATAGAGTGTAATCTTATATGGAATGAACTTGATACTTTTCAAATAACACTTGAAGAAGGATTGAATAAAATGAATAATTTAAACGAAAGAAGAACGACAATCAATTTTAAATTGGATATTGATTACGAAATGGTAGCTTAAACTTTATACAAGTTATTCATATCCTTATAAAATTTATCGGTGTCTTCATAAAGTTCCAATGTTTCAAAGGCTTTAAGGTAATTTTCAGTAATAGTTGTACTGGAATGACCTAAAGCCTTTGATACTTTATATAAATCATTAGTGGTTTTTCTAAAATTATGAGCAAAAGTATGTCTTGCAGAATAGTAGGAAAAAGGTTTAATGTCTTTTTCTCGTGCTATTATTTTTAACATCTTATTAGTTTTAGCATTTATAGAACTTATTTTTTCATAAATTTTTTGTGCATCGGTTGCATCTTCAAAGTAATCACTAAAAATAAATTCATTTCTATTTCGTGAATATTTTTCAATTACAATTCGTAGTAATTTATCTCTATCACTAATTATTCCTTGAAATTCCTTAATTTCATGTTCTTTCAACTCGCGTTGGTTGATTATGTCCCGGTATTGTCGATATTTTACTTCAAGTTCAAAAATGTTTTTTCCATCTTTATTCTTACAAGCTTTATATTGTTCCGGATTTCTTGGATATATTGTTTCAGGGAGGTAATATTTTAAAATGTTCAAAGTTTTATCATTAAGATAACAATGCATCACCTGTCCTGTTTTAGACATAGTATACACCAACTCATTAAATTTCAGGTTAGACCAAGTTAGTCTAATGAGGTCATTAAACCGAATCCCCATAAGATAGAACGCCATTAGAAAATGAGTTAAAGCATAAAACTCATTTGACATTGGATTTATGTCAAAATGTAAGGATTCATCTAATGTGTGGATATCTGATAATTTCAGTGTAATTTTTGTTCCCCCATTTTCTTTTATAGGGTCAAATTTATGGTAAGGGTGAACCCGAGGCATAGTAAATCTTGGGTTGTCTTCAGCATAAGTTAAAGAAGTTTTTAAAACTTTATTGTAATTTTTTAGTGCGGCACTTGATAACTTCCTTCTATTAATTAAATATTGATTGAATAACCTAATATGTTCTTTATTGATTTCTTGAAGTGGTAATGAAATCAATTGTAATTCTTTAAGATGTTTAATTATTGTTGTGTATCTTTTAACAGCGGAAATTCTATTTTTGGACTGAAAATCCCTAATTCTTTCATTAAACAAATCACCAAGAGTGCCACTTGGGGTATCTTCTACAACATCATAATGGACATATGAGGCATTATAAGATTCAAGTAAGTTTGAAAGTATTGTATTGTAGTTTTCATGCATTGGATGACTCCTTAATACTCTTCTATTCTTCTCACTCCAATGAATTAAAGGGATTGCAAGACCAGTTGCAATGTATTTGTTTTTTCTGTCCGCATATAACTTTATCCTGATTGGATATAATCCATCAGAGTTTCTCTTTTTCCAAATAACTGCAGATACTTTCATTCAAGGATTATTATGTTGAAAATCAAATAAATTGCTTAAATTAGCTTTACAAGGTAAATTTAATTGTTTATACTATACCTGAAGCAAATATAATAAAAAAAAGTTGAGCAAAAGGTTGAGCAAAACCGCTTGTTCAACTTTACAAATACCCTTTTTTTAGTTGTAACTATTTGATTATCAATACTAAATTTTTTTAAATTAATGAAAATAATACCAGGTGGGACCACAAGTAAAATCAAGCACTTTCAATTCATTTTGAAGGTGTTTTTTATTTTTGTACCCTTCTGGTTTTTGTAAACACCAGTTAATCATAACCTAAACAAGCGCTTATTGTTTGGAATCAAATGGTTAAGTTTTGTTAAGTTAATATTTTTAGTACTTTTGTGGATATTTTTTAAAAAATTATAATAACCCCACATTATTATGAAAAATAAATTACTGTTTATTATTTTTTTCTGTATTTTTCAATTGACAAATGCAGCAACTGGTTTTCCTATCACACCAAATACAATCACTGTTACAAGTACGAGTGATGATGGAAGTGTCGGTACTTTGAGATGGGCTCTCAATTCTGCAAATGCAGACCCGTCTATTACTCAAATAGATTTTACATCAGGTTTGTCAGGCACCTTGTTGTTAACAAACGATTTACCTTCAATATCTACAGATATTACAATCATAGGTTCAGGATCTAATAATTTTACGATTTCCGGAAATACTTTATATACCATGTTTAATGTAGACAGCGGTAAAACATTAACAATTTCACATCTTGCCTTTACTTATTGTAAATCGAGTGATGCTTCTATCTTCAACACTAATAATTCAAATATTATTGCCTCTAATATTTTGGTTCAGGACAATAATTCTGGTAGCGCAATAGGTTCATTTGGAAATTCTACAATAACCATTTCGGACTCAGTTTTTATTAATAATTCACCTGTGTCAATTTTTATTAGTGATTATGGATCTACTCCTACAATAACTTCTTCAATATTAACCAATTATACCAATAGAATTACGGTAACAAATACTACTTTTGAAAATAACGGAGGGTTGATTTTTAGCACGGAAAGATATGTTAAAATTGACCAATGTACTTTTATAAATAATACAGGACAAATAGGTGCTTTTTATGGAGTAAACAGGTATCAAATATTAAATTCTACATTTACTGGAAATACGAATTCTATTTTATTAGAATTCGGTTCTAGTTGGATTGGTGACGGTTCACTTTTTGGGGAATTTACTTTAGGGGCTGATAATACACTTGTGGATGGGAATACTTTTATAGATAATCCAGGTTTAGTTATTGAACCAGGTGGGAGTTCCTATTATGATGCTAAAACAACCATCACTAACAATGTATTTTCAAATAATGGCACTAATTGGTCTGGCAATCCTTCTTTAACTCCAGCAGTTAATTGCAATCAAACAACAAGTTCTAATTCATTAAAATTATCTAATGGTTCTACTTTAGCGGCTAATTTATCGTCTCAGTCAAACTGGACCATCAGTGGAGGTGCAGATCAAGCGTTGTTTTCTATTGCGTCAAACCATATATTGAATTTTAATAGTGTTGCAAATTATGACAGTAATGCATCAAATAGTTATTTGGTAAATGTTACAAATGGCTGTCATACAATGAACTATACCATTACAATCAGTCCACTATGTGGTTCTTGGGAGTCGCAAGGTGGGGATGGTCTTACCCAAGCAAATCCTGGAAGAAGTGCTTATCAAATTAAAAGAGATTATCCTAATGCTACAGATGGTTTGTATTGGATTTCAAATCCAAACATAAATAATAATACGCCCTTTCAAATTTATGCCGACATGACTACTAACGGAGGTGGTTGGACATTGATTATGTGTAACAACGACAATGCTGGATGGGATGGATCCAATGCAATTTTGAGAAATGAGAACAGTCCAACAATAAATGGGGTTTATTCTATTATTTCCTATGCCGATTATATTAAAAAGAGCGCAAGCGGTTTTCAATACATGTTAGAAGCTACAACACGAGGGGATTGGGGTGGAATTTGGACTGCCAACCAAGCGTATAGTTTTGTGCATAATGATATTGATCAAACCGATGTCACACTTAACACTAAGTTTGGTAATTGGTGGGATAGTGATGATGCTATCGAACATAGATTGCCATGGTATTATTCGTCAGGACCTGGAGTAATTACTACCAGTTCGGACCCAGGTAATGCTTGGTGGGGAACCTTAGTTTCATTGCAAGGTTTTTCTCCTGCGCCTTGGTTAGGTTGTTGTGGTAATACCGACCCTCAAATCATTTGGTATTGGGTGAGATAAAAGTGATTCGTTGAATATAAAACAAAAGTCTTTCAAGTAATTGAGAGGCTTTTTTTGTGTTTTATTAAAAAGATGTTAGGTATTCGTTTACATTAATTGTTACTAATCTTCAAAATAATAATACAGAAATCAATTTTTTTTAGGTAAATTTGATATATTCGTAAAAAAAATACTTTTGTATCTTTGTAATAATTAATTGTTTAGAAGAAAAATAATTGTGAAGAAATTTTTATTTGTATTATTTATACTCCATGCAGCCTGTTATTCAAGTCCAATACCCGGAACTGAAGACGTGATCGATCCGCCACCTCCAACACCCATAGATGCGTATCTAATTTGGTTGATTGTTGTTATGTTACTTAGCGCTTGCTATTTATTGAATAAACCCAAAACACATCGCCAAAGAAATGAAACATATACTAACTAAATCCATCACTTTTTCTCCTTATAAAATGGGGATGTTATTTTTGTTATTGATACATTGCAATTTGTTGCAAGCTCAATTGCACAATGATGGTGTTTTACATGTCGCCGCCAATACCGTTTTATATATTAACTCGGGAACATTAACTTTTGGGAGTTCGTCTAGTACGACTACATCCAAAGCCCTACCTTATGTTTCTACAGACGGTAAAATATGCATTGGTCCAAATGCTAGTTTTTCTACAGACGGTACTAATACCAAATTCATTAATGGGTATACAGAAACTAAAAACACAACGGCTACTGTATTGCCCATTGGATCTGGATCCGTTTATGCGCCTATCAAAGTTACTCCATCGGATGCCTCGGGAGTAAAAGCTACCTATATTAATGCAAGCCCTTTAGTTGCCTACTCGTGCAGCGACCGCTACAAATGATGCTCAATCATATGGTTCATTGTACCAATGGGGCCGCGGTTCAGACGGGCACCAATGCGTCAACCGCTTTAC
>ERZ650308.1037-NODE-1037-length-14726-cov-6.925295_pt1 | contig 14726 bp, 20 predicted proteins | sample MGYA00376244_ERZ650308 | MGnify/ENA primary metagenome ERZ650308 (study PRJEB26733, sample SAMN07839295) | wastewater metagenome | biome: small river; feature: stream; material: water | place: USA: North Carolina | collected 2016-04-26 ...
GACCAATTAATAAGCCCGCCAACGTTTTCGCCCACAACCCAGCGCGGGCGTGATTCCCGAATTGCTCTAAGCATGTGCGGCCAGAGGTGCCGGGGGTCTTCGGTACCGAGTTGTTTTCCGGCGACTGAGTAGGGTTGGCAAAGTTACGGGAAGCCACCGGTGAGGATGAGGTCATCATTCCTCCAGTGGCTTCCATATCGTTTTGAAAGTTCAATATCAATTGTTGCATAATCCAATGTTTTTATGTCTGCATGGTGATATGCATCGGGCCAATAGTAATTTAAGACTTGATTGCAAAATGGGTTTATCTCACAAGAGAGGTAATTTTTCCATCCCATCTGTTCGGACGCCAAATCAAAGCCGCCTATTCCGGAAAAGAAGCTAAAATGTATCATGCGTTTCTCCCTTTGATTTTTCTCCCTGCCGTGAATTGATTGTTATGGGGCGAATAAAGTCGAGTGTGTTTCATAAGAATTGCCCCGCACGCAATTTCGGACAGTCCGCCGCTGCGGGGCTTTATAGAGTAGGGAAAGTTAAACCGAGTCAATGCAAATGATTCCGAGCGCCTGCAATCGCTCTTTTTGCTCTTTAAAGCAGGTTTCAATGCAGGTGTCGATCATCTCCGGTAATTCATCCGAAATCAGCCAGAAACGCGCCTGTCCGTTATTGGCCGACAGTTCAATACTTAATTCAATCGCTTCTTTTTCCCCACCTTCCATTAAGGGAAGAACAAGCACAATTTTCTTTCCTTCCAGATTGGAAGTCAGCTTGGATTGAACGGCGGCACTTTGTTGGCCCTTGGACAAGTCCTTTTGTCCCTGTGATTCCACGTAGACTTTATCGTCGAAATTCGAGAGTGTTAAAAGCAAATCGGCGTGCGAGGCTTTGTCGTAGAAAAAACGCCGCTGATGTCGGAATGTATCGTACAGGGTTTGACGCGTATAAGGCATTTGGCTGTTGATGTGAAGCGAGGCTAAAAACTCGTTCATCACCATTTTACCCGCGATGACATCCGCAAATTTGTTGCCATCGTTCAGGGTTAACACAATGCTCATGTCCTTTTTATTGAACACAGCATGAGCAACACTGAAGGAGTATTCCCCTTTTCTGTTTTCGGCAAAATCGGCCGGCGCATTAATGGTGCCGGTCAAAGCCAGTGCAATCGGGTCGTAGATTTTAGGAGCCTCTCCGATTCTTAAAACCGCCTCATTATCGGAAGCGGTTAAATTGATGTTTAAATCCTGTGGTTTCATTAGTCGTTGTAAGGTTTACGAATGTTAACAGAGGTAATAATTCCGTACTGATTTTTCTCTTCGCGGGTCATGTCGCGGGAGAACACCACCTGCCCGGCTTCATAGCCTTCGGCATTTTCAGTAGCCCAATAATCCATGCAGGCGTCTTCCTCATTGGCAATGATTTGCACTTTGAGTTTGACGCGCTTTTTCTTACTGATAAGCTCGGATAAGATTATCTTATTGGCTTCGGTTCGGTCTTTAACGCCGTGATCCTCTTCGATCTGCTGTTTGACCTCTTTTACCTTTTCTTTGGCCTTTTGGATTTCTTCGTCGTTTTTGGATTTTTCAACGCGCCGGGCTTTGATTTCCGATTCACTGAGCGGAATATCCAACCACTCGTAGCGAACGTCATTCATGGGAAGATTCATTGATTATTTGTTTAGTGGTGAAAACTATTTTTTGATTCTCTGTAAAATCTCATACACCGTCAAATCGTGCTCAGCGTACCGGCTATCCTGCCACGTAAAACCAAAGGCGGAGATAAACACCTTTTTTTTGCCTTTTACGAACTCTTGCCCGTTAAAAAGTGGCTCAAATCCATTTGCTTTCAGGGTGTCAAACACGCGGTTCAAATCCGTGTCTGACAGTCGTTCTTCTTTGAGTTGGTCGTTCATTTTTTTGCTACCTTTAACTGTGAAATATACACGCCCAGTTTGTGCCAAAACTCCTGTAATTCCTCGACGTTTTCGGTGGCCAGTGCTGTGCAGATTGACAGCATCGAAAAAGCAAAAGGCGTATTGGTTCGGTTGGCCTGCTGAATGTGTCCCATAATGGCATGAAACTCATCGCCCACCTCGTAGAAATCTTCTTCCAGCCCTGAGAGCGGTCGAACACCGTTGATTTCATTGAGCTTCCGGCACTTGTTACGAAGGTGTTTGACGGCCTCCCTGCTTTCTTTTTTCAAGGGCACATTAGGGGGGATGTCTGCCCACTTTTCCAACTGGAAGGCCAGCGTATTGACCATGAACATATCCAATTCCCACTGCTGAATCTGTTCGGGTTTGGTGAAGGTTTTCATCAAAACAGCGTTAAAGTGGTAGCCTGCTTTAATTCGACACTTTTCAGGTGTTTGATTCCATCTTTCCAGTAGGAGGTATTCAACTCACATCCCCAACCTTTGCGGCCCATTTTAACGGCCTGATACGGCACTGACATAATGCCACCGAACATATCCGCTACGATTTCGCCTTTGTTGGAGTACCGCTCAATCAAACGCTCAATAATATCCAACTGCAAAGGGCAAATGTGTTTGGTTTCGTTCTTTTTGGCCTGTTCACTGTTTAGGGTATTCATACGGGTAATATCCGTCCATACGTCGGGATTAACCGAAATCGGCGGCGTTGACATGAATGTGGTGGGTAGTTTGCCGATCTGTTGCAGCTTCTCACAGATTTCAACGTGACGGGCATAGTCATAGTTTTCGCTGTACTCCAAATCCTTCCACAGCTTTAATACATCCGACAAATCCAGTCTTTTCAATGACTCTGTGTCCAGCAAACGTTCCCCTGAAGACTTCCAATAGCTGTGAGCATCCAACTGCCACCGCGCCACTTTGTATTCATCCTTGGTATGGGTTACCGGCAAATCAGCGTAGGAGTTGGATGTATCAGAGGTGGGTTTTCTGAAAATCAAAACGTATTCAGGAAGTCCCACACCCATTTTTGTCATGTCCTTGCAGGCTTCGGTATGCCCCAAGCGGTAGGTACCGTTGTTTTCCTGCACTACATCCGTGGTGACGGTAATGCGGCCCATTAACTGAAAACCGTGCTTTAAAAAGTGCAAATTGGTATGGTCGCTAAAAGGCTCAATGGAAATAAAGCCTTCTCCGTTCATGTAGCCGTAGCGAATACGGTCTTTTACGTGAATGGCGGCAATACGGCCCGGCATCAGCGTTCGATAGATTTCGGGCGTAAGAAAATCCATCTGTTTAAAAAAGCCCTCATTGGTTTCATTGTGGCCGAAGCAGTTGTAGTTTTCGCTGTATTCATAGTGATTTCCGAATGGAATCGAACTCACGTAAAGTCCTATGCTGTCGTTGGCCAACCTTGGCAATTCATCCACGTTGTCGTTATTGACCGCCGTCCAGTTTTGGCCCTTTTGCTCTTTTCGACCGGTGAACATTTCGCGGGAAAGGTCTTCGCGGTAGAGCTCGCTGTTCAACCCGTGTTTTTGAATAATATCCGTCATCGAATTTTGAAGGTGAAGGTGATTGGCCCACTTGGTTTCCAACGTTTTCAGTATTTGGTCTTCGGCGTCGGTATAAATGATATATACCTCTACCTGATACTCCTGCATGAAGCGGTAGATCCTGTGTACGCTTTGGATAAAGTCATTGAATTTGTAATCAATGCCCACAAAAATGGCCTTGTGACAGTGGTATTGAAAATTGCAGCCACTACCGGCAATGGTGGGTTTGGTAGAGAGGTACCTGTACTTTCCTTCGGAGAAATCAATCAAATTGGCTTCGCGCTCGTCAATATCCTGACTGCCATAGACCGATTTACAGTCTTTCCCTAAAACCTTTTGGATTTGGTGGCGCTCGTTTTCCTGGTGATGCCAAATTACAAAGTGATCATCGGGATTCTCGTCGATGATTTGGCGCATCTTTTCAATTCGTGCCGGCATGGATTCACGCTTCTCTTTGGAGGCATCCGGCAGGGATTTAGAAGCGTCGGAGATCATGGAGATTTGACCGTTACGCTTATCCACTTTGATTTCACGCTCAAAGCTGACCAAATGCCGATGGATTTGAATGGGCGGTAAGTCGTAGCCCGTATCGTCAAAACCCAAATCAGAGGGTTTGGTAATAAAGCAGGCCCAAGAGCTCATCCAGTACCAAAATTCTTTTTCCCGACGTTCGTACAGGGTCAAATTCCCCGCCGTCGTTGAATCGCGTTTAAAAAAGCGCGTCAATATCTGGCCACGGTCCATAATGCCCAAAAAGTCGGCATAGCCCGTAAGCTCTAAAAAACGATTAGGCGAAGGCGTTGCCGTACACACAAACCGAAACGGTACCGCCTTGAATTCATCCATCAGCATTTGCACCGTTTGGGTATCAAGGCCCCGAAGAATTGAAGCCTCGTCAAAACAAACGACGGTGAATTTGGAAGGGTCAATATCCCCCTTACGGATCCTTTCGTAATTGGTAATGTAGAAGTGTTGGTCTTCGCTGATTTGGTCGCTGTGGGTAATGTACTGAATGCTGTTAATCCCTATTTTACGGCCGTCCCGTGCAAATTCGTGTTTAACTCCCAGAGGGCATACAATCAGAGCAATCCCCCCTTTGTGATTAAGCACCTGACGCGCCGTTTCCAACTGGATTAAAGTCTTGCCTAATCCAAACGATAAGAAATCGGCACGTCGACCGCCTTTGCAATTCCATTGAACAACCGCTTTTTGATGCGGTTTCAAAAGTGGGTGAATCTCGCTGAGCTCAAGGTCAAAACCGTGCTTTTCGGCCAGTTTGATTTTGCCTTTTAAAAAGTCTTGATAGGCGCTCATAATTTTGGCCCGTTTTTCTGATACACCAATCCATCCGGGTATTTTTCGAGCACCTGTGGCAGCTTATTGGGGTGAAATTCCAATACAGTTACGGGCCTCATGTTTTTAACCTGTGCCCTAATGAAATAATCGGGCGTTTGGGGAATGATTCCCTCAAAAACAGGTTGTTGCAATTTCTTATTTCGAGCGGCAACGTTGTTGAGTTGTACAGGCATTTGTTCTAAGGTTTTAGCGGCGGCAAGTGATATTGCCGCCGTGTGAATGATTAGGATTCGGTGTTTTCGGGAATGGCAATTATATCTTCCGCTTTGGGGAAACCGAAATACTTCAGATGTGCCTCGTTGTTGATAACCTTCTCGTATGCCCGTGACATTACCTTTATGTCGGCGTGGGGATTGATGGTTTCCGCCCGAAACACCGGACGGTCGTTGACATACTCACGGTAGCGGCGCGTTACTTCTTTTGGGGCAAGGTTGTAAGAAAACCGCCCGATGTACCAGGCTTTGGAAGGGTCTTTTTGAGAGCGTACGTATTCGGCTTTCACGGTCAATACCACGTCCAACAAAGATATTTTCTCGTAGTGCATGGGTTCCATGAGTCGAAAAAGCTCTGCCACGGTGGTATTGTTGAACATAATAGCTGATACGCAGTTTTGAGCGTCAATAAAAAACAGTTCCGCCCACATTTCTTTTTCGGTGCGACCAAAGAGGGTATCTTCAAAGAAGCGGTACGAAATCGGCTGAAAGATGAAGTAGTTCAAAGGCTTTCCTTTGTCGTCCATCAGAATACGCTCCCCGTAGAGGTTGAACTGTCCGTTTTGACCGTTAAAACGATACTCACGGGGACGGCCGGGCAAATAGGTATACATATCGGCTACTACTTCTTCGCCGGTATCTTCGTCAACAATAAGCTGTTGGTAGGATTTTAATTCGATAGCAGTTGTGTCCATGATTGTGTTTATGATTAAGCGGTGGTAACGGGCAGGTTTGCCGTAAATTCATCTATCCATTGCAGGGTAAGGGCGGCAACGGCGTTGTTTTCGGGAGTAATACCCGGACGAATAGCCAAAAACCAACGCTCCGCCGGTCTGCCGCCATTGGGCAGAATGCCCGGCATTGCGCCATAAGCACACTTTCTGGTATTGGCAATGGTTCCCACCAAACAGGCACATTCGCCCTCATAGGTAACCCCGTCTATTTTTCCTTCCATTAAGGCAGCACGAAGTCCGGAGATTTCGGCCGTGGCGTATCTTAGGATTTTGTAAAAATCCCTTTTTATCGCATTCAAATCCGCAAGGGTCAAATCCGCACGGGTCAAATCCGCAAGGGCCAAATTCGCACCGGTCAAATTCGCAAGGGTCAAATTCGCACCGGTCAAATTCGCAAGGGTCAAATTCGCATCGGTCAAATCCGCATCGGTCAAATCCGCACGGGTCAAATTCGCATCGGTCAAATTCGCATCGGTCAAATCCGCAAGGGCCAAATTCGCACGGGTCAAATCCGCACGGGTCAAATCCGCACGGGTCAAATTCGCACGGGTCAAATTCGCAAGGGCCAAATTCGCACCGGTCAAATTCGCATCGGTCAAATTCGCAAGGGCCAAATCCGCACGGGTCAAATCCGCATCGGTCAAATCCGCATCGGTCAAATCCGCAAGGGTCAAATCCGCACGGGTCAAATTCGCAAGGGCCAAATTCGCACCGGTCAAATTCGCACCGGTCAAATTCGCATCGGTCAAATTCGCACGGGTCAAATTCGCATCCTCTTCGAGGGCTTTTTTAAGGGTCTTTTTGACGGTATTTCCCTCTGTTTCATAAGAGAAAAGTAAATCTCCGTAGATACTTTTTATTTCGATTTTCATTGTGTTTATAATTGAGTAGGAACAAGTGTAGGTAAATCCAATAGTGCAATAGCTTCGTCCTGTGCCTTTTCAAACTCCCCCTTTGTGCAGGGAATGCATTTGAGTTGCGCAATGATAGTGGGCGTAAGGCGACGTCTTTCGATAATGGGATTGAAGTCGTAGAGGCTTACCACCTTTACTTCGGTTTCGCTCAGCAGCTTAAAGAACTGACCGCCGCCTTCGGATTTAAAAAATTCAGATTGATTTTCCATGATATGGTTTTGATTTATTGTTAGCAGAAAATTCGATACAGGGCATAGCCGATAAGGGCTACGGTGCCGATGATGACGGCAAGCATGAAGACAAACATCTGTTCGTATTCGTCTTCGGTAAGGTTTGGCTTTTGCATATCGGTAAGGGGTTTAAAGGGTTTTGAATCGGTTTTGAAAATTGGAGGGCAGGAAGCCCCGCCCCCAATCGCCTCTTATTACTCATCGTTATGAAAATTCTTTGTTCCCCGCTCTTGCACCCCGCAACTGCCGGGTCAAGAGGTCTATTTTTCCAATCCTGTCTAACAAGAGCGGGGGACTGTATCTTTGCCAAGGTTAGGAAATAGCGGGGTGAGCAGTACCCACTCCTTATCCGTGCATTCCTAAACCCTTAATAATGAGTCAAAATCAAATGAAAAGCGTAGCCCTCCTGAACTTCCTCTTCTACCTCAGTTGTCACGTCAAACCCTTCCTTTTCGTGGAAGTTGTGAATAATACTGCTCAGGACGTGACGCGGCAAATCGTAGAAAGTCAATCCTTTGTCGTAGCCGAACATGGCAAACATGGCACTCGTTTTATGAATCTCGAACCATCTTCCGTTTTGGGTATAGCGCAAAATGCTATCTTCCATTACTTGAAGGTGATTGTTATAATGAGGGTTTGACGGAGTAAGCGGTTGTGTTTGCATTTTTTTGTACTTTTGAGTTCTGTTAAAGTTTTTTAGGTTTTTGAAAGTCCCGGCGTTGGTGCGTCGGGGCTTTTTTTGTTTTTACCCTGATTGGATATTCAAAGGTACATAATGATATTATAAATACCAAATTTAGGTATAAAAATATCTGAAATATTATTTTGCGTAACATAAAAACCAATTTGATATTTATAATACTAATTGATTTACAGGTAGTTGCCCTTCGATAAATTTTTTTTGAGAAGCGGTTTTGATTTTGTAGAATTGAGGAAAAACCAATAACTCTTATGAAGAATATTATTGAAATCTGGAAACCTCTTTCCGGTACTTTAAAAACAGTTATAGTTGGAGTGGTCCTGTTTTTGGGCTATGTTATCTACAAAAAAACAACGACCGTAATCCCTACGCTTAAATTCTCCAATGTCAAAAGCGGACAAACCACCAAAGAAAAAACCTTCCTTATAAAGGGTAAGCTCACCCCCGCCAACACGGTACTTTATCTATCAGATAGCAGTTTAAAAAAGCTACCTACGCAAAATGGGGAATTTGAGTATGAGGCATCTCTGCCCGATTCTCTTAATAAAGTGGATTTTGTCATTGAATACAAAGACCAAAAGATCAATAGATCCGTCAGTATCATTAGGGAGTTTTCTGCCGAAGAAATAGCCCAAAGAAAAAAGGAGTTAGAAGAAAAAATTGCCAAAGAAAACAAAATGCGTGCCGCAGCGGAGCGCACCGAATTAGTTGAGAAACAATTCAGTCCATGGGACGGTTCGCATATTAATTTAGAAAAGACCATAAAGTCCACCATGAACGACCCCGCCAGTTACGAGCATGTAAAAACCACCTATTCTGACCTTGGCGAAAATCTAATAGTTCGCACCACCTTTCGGGGAAAGAACGCCTTTGGCGGGGTAGTTACCAATACGATTATGGCCAGTGTGGATGTGAACGGAAACGTAATCAAGCTAATAAAGTAAAATGCCGACTTAGATTCAATACGTGGAAATTGTCCGTTTTGGGGAAAGAAATAAGCCAACCCCGCAAAGGATTGGCTTAAAGGTGTTACAGTAACGAAGCTGTAACGTAAAACCTTTTGTATGAAAAAGACAGTGCGCGCGAATGTAGAATCAGGTCAAAATTTCATTCGCAAAGGGTCCGGTAAAGCAATCATGCCGGAACCAAAAATTACTAAACTGCTCGATTTGATTGTCAAAGCGCTGGCAGTTCTTCAGGGAATTCTCACAATCCTTGAAAAAATCTTTGGTTAAAGCAAAACGCCTACTGACATTAAAACGTTGGTGGGCGTTTTTGTGTATACAAAGGTAGGTATAATTTTTGACCGTTATCGAAAGTATCAAATCACATCCTCTAAAACCCTATTTTTTGCAACAATCCTCTCAAATAGGATAATATATTCCTCTTCGTGAGAGCGATTCCGCAATACATTGCGCATACATTCCAAATCAGCGTCGGGCTTCATTTTTAAAGCCAAATCACGCCAATACTTGGGTATTTCGTCCCGAATGGCGTCCATCCTTTTTTCGAGCGACCCGTCAATTACTCTTCCCATATCTATACTATTTTACCGTTCAATCAATTATTAATGCCGATTCTCACAATTTTAATTACCTAAACTTGGTATTAACAATAAATCTTATACTTTTGAAGTACCAAAAATAGGTAACTATATTTAAAATAACAAATTGTTACGATGAAAATAGGACAAAAACTAAAAAAGCTACGCAAAAACGCCAACCTTACACAGGAGCAGGCTGCCGAAGCCCTTGGTTTTAAAAACCACACCTCGTACTCGCACTGGGAAAATGACAGAAATTCACCCAGTATCTCCGATTTGGAGAAGATTGCCCAAGTTTTTAATGTATCCATCGAAGAAGTTATTTTAGACGGACCCATTAAGCCCTACAAAGAAGTCATTCCAAGAGAGTTTCAGCAACGACTTGAATTTTTAGAGCGCGAAAACTCTTTACTCCGTGCTTTGGTAGAAGCAAAGGGGGTTGAGCTGGGAAAAAATAAGGGTGCCACCATCAAGCCTGATTTCAACCTTTTCAGAAAGAGCAACCCTAAATTTTTCGTATGGAACCGGGGTATTTCCAAGAGAAAAGGTCTGTAAATAGGTCGCACCCCGCGCAATAAAAGCGCAAAGGGCTGAAATTGAAGTAGTTGAACGCGGGATAGTCAGTCCCGTCCGGACCGCCAGAGTAGTAAAAACAAAATAGGGTCTGGTAGTTCAGCTGGTTAGAATACCTGCCTGTCACGCAGGGGGTCGCGGGTTCGAGTCCCGTCCAGACCGCGAAACGCTTCAATTTCGGCATAGAAAAAAGGTCCCTTTCGGGGGCCTTTGTTTTTTGGCACAGGTCCCTTTCCAAGTCATATCAAAAAGCGATGCGCAAAAAGCGTATACATTCCCTCACTTTACGCGCCTATTTACGCTGCTTGATAAGTTTTTGGGTTATTTCTGTATATTATTGTACGATACTATATAAAGGGCATACTCTTTGGGATAGAACGGTTCTTTCACCTAAACGCGTAATGCTATGTCTTACTTTGCAAAAAACAATGCGTATCCTATTTTGGTACGACAAAAACACCACCCATCCCGACGAGGGCAAAATCTCATGCAGCGTCCTGCTTAAAGGCGCCGAAAGTTATTTCACTACCGGCATTGTCCTGAAAGAAAGCGAACGAAAGCTGCATTGGACCGGCAACAAAGGGCGCTTTCAAAAGGAAAGAAAATCCTACCACGCTGACAATGCTCATCTGTCATTGATCGAGTCCCGATTAAACGAGATCTACGACGGGCTGATGGTCCTGAAGGGGTTTGAATTCATTGATGCCAAAATGATTGCCGACGCCTACCGTTTTTTCGACCGTCCCGAAAACGCCAAACTCAAACCCGACCGTGAAGGATTGCGCCTGGCACTGGAAGGAAAACACGCCATCGCTCCGACATTGCTTGAGATCGTGGAAAAGCACAAAAAAAACAAGTCGCGCACGGTTTCCCCCGATACGGTCACTACCTATAACACACGTATCAAAAATCTGAGGGCCTTTCTGGAAAAAGCGGGCAAAAAACAACTTTCCGCCGATGAGTTTCGCCCCATGTGGTGCCGGCGCTTCTGTGAGTACATGTACAGCGAAGGAATGCACGTCAATCATGTAGCCCGTCACATTGGCTTTTACCGGGAGGCTCTGGACGAAGCCGTCACGGACGAAGACATTGCATATAATCCGATGGCGAAATTTTCCGCCGAGCGCGACAATACCAAAGACCTTCGTCATTTGCGCCCGCACGAGATTGAAAAACTGGAAAAATTTGACTTTTACACCGCCACCACCAACCGCGAATATGCTCAAAAACTCTCCAAGACGCGCGATATTTTCCTTTTTCTAACCTATACCGGTCTGCACATTTCGGACTACTTAGCCCTAAGCATTGATCATATCGAAACAAGAAAATCAGGTCTGTGGGTTATTAAACCCCGCAACAAGACCAAGCAAAAGGCCTACATTAAGGTAGAAGGAAAGCTGTTGGAACTATGGACCCGTTACGGCGGGGTTCGGGGCCTTCCTAAAATGAGCAAAGACGATGTGAACGATAATCTGAAAATCATTGAACAGATGTGCGGCTTCAACGTGGGCGGACTTTCTACCAAGATTGGCCGCAAATCGGCGGCTAATCAGTGGCTTAATCACGATACGATTGATAAAGACAGCATTGCTCTGAAAATGGGACTGAAATCAACGCGCCACATTGATGATTATGCTGAAATGACCATTCTTCGACTGGAAAACCAACCCAAAAAACCGTAGCTATGCCCCATCACTCCGATGCCCTTCGTAAAATCATGCTTCGCCGTTTCATGGTTGAGTACCAAGTCCGAACCGGTCAAACGCTCACTCAAAATAAATTGGCTCAGTTATTGGGCATTAAGCAGGCTCAAATCAGTCAGTACCTAAGCTCCGAGCGCAAAATTACCGAGCGGCGCTGGTTGGATGTTGTGCGAATATTGGGAGCGGAAGATACAGCTACCTCGGAAGATTACGCCGAATTGCAAAAGCAGTTGGCATCAAAAAAAGACCATCACGGCCAGTTGTTGCGGGAGCATTTGAAAAATCGGAACATTGCCCATAAAGAGGCCGCCGAGCGCTTACAGGTCAGTGCGGCGGCGGTTACCAATTTTCTGTATTCGGAGCAGTTCAGGCCTGAGCTTTTGCAAAAACTCAAAGAAGGGCTTGGGTTTTCACTGCCCGCTACCTATAACGCAAGAAATGCAGTCTTTCTGCATTCCAATCAAAAAACTGCTGATTTCGGGGGTCAATACTTTGATTTAGGTCAAATCGGCGCTGAATGGGATTTGAAAAAAACAATCGTGGTTCAAATTGAGTCCGACGATTTGGCCCCGGCTATTCCCGTGGGCGCTAAGGTATTGGCGGTTTTGGTCAAAAAAGAAGAGTATGAAAACGTCAAAGGGCCAAGTGTTCTCCATATTGGGGAAGACTTGGCCCTTGTCCGGTCTTTTGAAGCAATCGACATTCCGGAAGGTGACATTAAGGCTCTGTACAAAATCGTGTTAAGCCTTGTCAGTATTCAATAATGTACCGATCCGCCGTAATGGTCAGGTTGGCACTGGCCGTGCCCAAGCCCGCAGTGATGACAAAACTTCGCGTGGAGGCAAGAGTAGGCACGGTTGTCGCGTCAAAATTACCGATTTGAGTCGTGGTCGAACTTGCTGCCAATGCGGGCTTAATGGTCATTATCATTCCTCCCGAAACGGACGTATTGCTTTGTAAATTGAAATAGATTTCCATCCGAAAACTTCCGCTCGAAGCGTCGGATACAGGAGAAAACAGGAGGGCGGATGAAGGCAAAGGAGTACCCCCTAAATAAGGACTTACAATAATGTTTTGGGGGCTTCCTGTGTTGTTGAGGTAGCGCCCAAAAATTCGCACTTTCACAGGGCGAACGGTGGAAAAAGACCCGCCTGCAATGGACTGCGAAACAATATCGCCGGAAGTGGAATTGGAAAGTGTACTGCCCACACCCATAAAAGGAGCACCGCCCCCCGGAATGGTTACGGTGTTCACCGTCCCCGAATTGGTCATGGTAACGCCCGGACCCACGAAATTAATTTCCGTGATTGCTCCCGCCGTACCTGAATTAGCCCCTTCGTCCTTGAATTGGATATTGACCTGTTTGCCGTTCAGTGCCGTTTGAGTAGCCGTGGAAACGGGCTTATTGGCGTCGCTCGTGTTATCGGTATTATTAATGGAAAGCTGCGTTCGTGCCTGTGCAGTAGTAATTTCTTCCACATTGCCCGTAGAAGCCGAAATTCGCGCCAACCATCCCCCATTGGATATGTTGACGAGTTTGGGAAAGGTCACGGCATTGTTGGTAATACCTGCGGTCGCTATCGTGCCAAAGCCAATAGCCGTTCCGTTTCTTCTAAGTACTTCCCCGTCATTGCTCGCCGTTATATCCGCAACGTTGGCCGTGGCATTGGTCGCGTTCCCTACCACCGACAGCCCGGCACTTTGGCGGAATTTGGCATTGGAAATTGAGTTGTTGGCAATACTCACATCTGCCCAATAAGGGTCTGCCCCCGCCCCGCCTGTGGTCAATACGTAGCCCGCCGTACCGGGTGCTAAGGCACTCCAGTTGCTTACTCCCCGGTAAGGAATCGCCCCGCGTGAAGTCGAAAGCCAGTTCATTACCTGCGAAAGTGTGAGTTGATGCACCTGTCCCGTTCCCGCGCTATCCCTGCCCAAAAGCCGCTGCGTGGTGATGGATTGGACTTTGGGTAGCGTCACCGCACCATCTGCAATGTTGACCGTTTCAATGTCTCCCAAAAGGTCGCTGATTGACAGGGTAACAACGCCCGTTTGCCCGTTGACACTCGTAACGTTTTCCAAGAGCACCGAGCGTTTGTAGCGCCGTCCGTTGGCTGCTACAATGGTGTTTTGGTTGTCATCCGAAGTGGACGTATCGGCAGAATCGTAGTAGAACCAACCCTGCTTTCCGCTATTCAGCACAAAGACGATTTCGTATTTTGTGTTATTAATAAGGCGAATTTGAGCAATGGTTTTGCCATACATTCGCTTATTTGTCGTGTCTATATGGTCCAAAACATCCGAGAAAATTTCCCGAACTTTAACGGCCTGAATCTGATTGGCCCCATTGGTGGGAAGCTTGGTATTGACCTCCCCTCTGATTGTTGAAACGGGTTTTTGCGCCTGCGCGAATCCTGCAAGCAATAGTAGCAATAAGAGTATTTTTTTCATAATCCTGTATTTGACGCGGCCTTTTCCACGTGGTTTTCGTCCAACCAATTGAGAAAATCAGCCCAAAAACGGCCGAACTTCGTTAGCGTATTGAGTGCTTTATTTATTCCAAGTACTTTGCTGATCGTTTCGTTGTAGTGCCCAAATTCGTAGCCATCCTGCTGCATGGTATCATTTAGAAATGGACCAAAAAGTACATTCGCCGTCTGGTCTATCAGTATGGCGATATAATGCAACCGAGTACCTCCATGAAACAGGCTTCTGACGGAATTGTACAGAATGGCAACCGGCATCAACAGTGCCACTACCACGACAGCTAAAAGAAAAAGCAGGTAACCTTTCATAAATTTTTCAATTGAAAGTGCATTCCATCCGTCCGCGGCATAGCCCAATCCCCACCCCAATCAAAGCCGCAGACCTTAAAACAGTCGGCAAACTCTTTAGAGAAGGAGGGTACTTTACCCAAGCCGTTCCATGCCGCGTTCAGGTCAACGGCTACCCCCCAACTGTGCAAACTCCGACTTGTCAAACCCCTCATTTTTCTGATGTTATAGCAGCCGTCCCACGTGCGTATTTCAATGTGCAGGTCCCTTTTAATCAACAATCGAAAGGCATTTTCGAGTGGAACGGGCATCAGCCGATTGCAATAGATTTTATTCGGAAGTGCAGGAATGGCATCGTTGATGGAAGTGGGTACATCCCACAAAACCATCAGCCTTCCTTCCCATTCCAACGTAGGTTCCGGCAGTCCGAAGCGCTTTTGGCAATCGCTACTGGTCAGCATCTTTTTTGCCTTTTTTACCGCCGATTTTCCCTACTACTGCATCCGCT
>ERZ650308.1038-NODE-1038-length-14723-cov-4.585629_pt1 | contig 14723 bp, 19 predicted proteins | sample MGYA00376244_ERZ650308 | MGnify/ENA primary metagenome ERZ650308 (study PRJEB26733, sample SAMN07839295) | wastewater metagenome | biome: small river; feature: stream; material: water | place: USA: North Carolina | collected 2016-04-26 ...
GGCGGCTCAAGATGCCGTTAAAAATTACTCAGGCAAGGAGATTCACCTCGCGCCCTGTTACAACTATTTGATTAAAAAAGGCAAACAAATTTCAATCCAAGAAGTTGACTCCATCGGCATTTTCGGAACACCAGAAGAATACAAATTCTTCGTTAAGAACTCTTTGAAATCTCTGCCCGCCAATAAAAAAACTGTGGGCGTGTGCTGTGACCATTCGGGATATGAGAGCAAGGAGGCTTTTAAAAAGCTCGCCGCCAAACTTAATTTGAAGGTGGTCGATTTCGGAACGTTCTCCGCTTCTGATTGCGACTACAGCGAACATGTCAAAGCTACTTGTAAAGCCATCCTTGAAGACAAATGTGATTTCGGTTTTGGATTCTGTCGTTCTGGGCAGGGAGTAAATATCGCTGCGAACAAAATTCCTGGCATTAGGTCCGTCCTGTGTTATAATAATTGGGCGGCGGCAGTAGGAGTCAAGCATAACTGCGCAAACTTTTTTGCCATGGCCGAAAAATTTAGCGGGCCACTAGAAATCCATAATGCCCTGGTTGAGGTAATGACGAACAGCTTTCAAGGCGGAAGGCATCAAACAAGATTAATGAAGAATGAACATTGAAGATTTTACCAGAGGATGGATCGTGGGAGATTTTGCGCCCGCACTAGTCCAGACCAAAGATGTTGAAATTGGCATCCTTGACCTTCCGTATGGACACAAGGGAGACGGCCATATCCACAAACTTCATGTGGAGCACAATCTCATTCTTTCTGGAACCGTTAGAGCCAAAGGGGAGCTTTTTTTCGATGGGGATATTTTTACTTATTATCCAGGAGAGAAATCAGACGTGGAATTTTTTGAGGACACGAAGCTTTTGGTGATCAAAACACCCGCTACCAAAGGCGACAAACACTATGCTTGAACCGTTAAACAAGTATTCTCGGCTAAATATTATTGACGTTGGCCATCACAAAGGAGACTGGATTCGTGATTTTTCGCGGCAGATACCAAAGGATAAGTTTGTCTACTGTGTGGGCATCGACCCCATTGACCACAAAAGCGAATGGAACAACTTATTCATCCAAAAGGCCGTATCTACCAAAACGGGCACTCGCAAATTCTATACCTACAGCGAGCCAGGATGCAATTCGCTCAACGAGATGCTTCTTGAGAATAAATTTCAGCGCCCACAAGAAATCAACAAAGTGGGAGAAATTGAAGTCGAATGCGTTACCCTGGAGAGCATCCTAGATGATCTGGGACTAGATATGATCCATTATCTAAAGGTGGACGCACAAGGTAATGATTTAGATGTCGTAAAGAGTGCTGGTGAGTGGCTAAAAAAATGCCTGTTTGTTCAGATGGAAACGTGTGTGGCGACTCAGGACGATAATATGATGTATGAAAATCAGAATACCCGCGCCGCAGATATTTCCTTTATGGAATCACAGGGTTTCGAATTAGTGAAAGAAATGGATCATTCCAGCGTATCTTGTCCAGAGGCAGATTTGATTTTTTATAACACAAGACTATGACTGACCTTATTATCCAAGGACCGCAGAATGAATATGGCGGCGAAATTATTGACCTATACTCTCAACTGCCATGGGTGAACAAAGTTGTTGTGTCGTGCTGGGATAATGACTTTCCTTTTATTTTGGACCAAGAAAAGGTTAAAGTTGTCAAATCTATTCTGCCCTCCAACAAAGGAATCGGTAATCGCAATTGCCATATCGTTTCTTCTTTCAACGGCCTGAAGCAAGTCAAAACAGAATTTGCCGTCAAAGTCCGCTCCGACCAGAAAATCTCCCTGGACAGCATGAACCTCATGTATGAACGCATGATGGAAAATCCAGACAAAATTGGCGTGCTGGGTTTCTACAAACCATTCCCATTTCATCCTCGCGACCATAGTTTTTGGGGCCGCACAAGCAGCCTGATTGAGCTTTTCGACATTCCTTTCGATCCATCCTGGCATCATGTGTCAAATCCAGTGGACGCTTGGCCACATCCTGGGTTTTATTCATATCAAACCCGCGCCGAAAGTTATATTGCAAGCAACTATCTCGCAAAAAAAGATGGCCGCGTTCAAATTATGCTCGAAAACCCGAGTATCTATCTATGGGATTTCGCGCCCCGCTGGGATAAGGCTTTAGAAATCAGCGAAGAAGTTATGCCGAAATATTTCTACCCTATGCCCCGTATTGATATGGAGTGGCCGAAACACAATCTGTCATCTTATCCCTATGATAGTTGCGCCGCAAGCTACGGGGAATATCAGGCCGAAAATTAATATGCACGTCAAAAAACACCAAACCTGCCGAATCTGCGGAAATCCTCATTTGACTGAGGTTCTAGATTTGGGAATGCAACATATCCAGGGAGCCTTCGAACATCCGAATAGTCCGTCTCCGCCGCGTCGAAAAGTTCGCAATAGGATTGTGCGCTGTAATACCAGCAAAAATGAAAACGCTTGCGGGTTGGTTCAGGCCGACTCTTCGGTGTCTCCCGAGATTCTTTATCGCAATTATTGGTATCAGTCTGGGATTAGCCAGACAATGAAAAATCATCTTAAGTCTATTGTGGATGATGCGTTGGAAATTACGGGTTTCGAAAATGGACTCGTCCTAGATGTAGCCTCAAATGACGGAACATTGTTGCGTAGTTATCCCGACTCTTTTGAGAAAGTTGGCATTGATCCGTCCAACATCGCCTTCGATCAAAAGGATTTCAGAGTCATTAATGACGTTTTCCCTTCAATGAAGCTTAATCTAGAACCGTATGATATTATCACTTCTATCGCGTGTTTTTATGACGTGAACGAGCCTGAAGAATTCGTTCGAGAAATTAAGGGGTATCTTGCTCCCGATGGCATTTGGATTCTGGAAGTGGCTTACCTCAAGTCGATCTTGAAAAATCTAGCGTTCGACCAAATTCTGCTAGAGCACTGCTCGCATTATCATCTTGCGCCGCTAGAATACCTTATCAATAATTGCGGCCTGAAAATCTTTCGTGCCAAAGAGACAGATGTAAACGGTGGGTCGATCATGTGTTATGTTTGTCACAAAGATTGCGTTAAATATGATAAACCCAAATACCAGGAAGAACTCCGAACACTTCGGTTTAATGAATTTGAATTAGAGCTAGATGAAGCGAAAACTTATGCCAGATTTAGGGACAACGTAACAGATTGTCTTTTCAAACTGCGAAATGAAATTAAGAAAATAGTAGAATCTGGTAAAACGATTCATCTTTATGGCGCATCTACGAAAGTAAATGTGATTTTAGAGGCGGCAAAAATTGGTCCTGAATTAGTTGCTTTTGCTGCCGAACGTTCGCCAGAAAAGTTTGGCGCAAAAACGCTGTCAAATATTGAAATTTTATCAGAAGCTTCTTCAAAGGCTCTCAATCCAAATGTATACTTATGTTCTCTTATCGGTTTTAAAAAAGAGGTGCTAGAACGCGAAAAAGATTTCATTAATTCTGGGGGCTCGTTCTTATTTCCCCTTCCAAGCTTGTGTATGGTGGATAAATATGGAGAGCATATTCTATGACATTAGCGAGAAACGGCCAAATTATAAGAGAAGACTATTTTAAGGATATTGATACTCCTGAAAAGGCATATTGGCTAGGGTTGATTGGGGCCGATGGATGTGTATCTAAATACAAATATTACGAATCATACAAATTCTCCATTGCCCTACAAGAAAAGGATGGTGAAATTCTTTCCCTTTTGGGAGAGGTTACTGGGGCCTTGGCCAAACCATTTAAAAGAACAAAAGAAGATTATAATCGTCAAGACCAAGTTAGGTTGGTTGTGTCCAATAAGGAGTTCTGTTTAAATCTAATTAAACAAGGAATTGTCCCAGCAAAAACTTTAATTTACCAATTTCCCAACGAAAGCCAGGTGCCAAACCATTTAATTTGGCATTATATAAGGGGCTACTTTGACGGAGATGGATGCATTTTCTTTAAACAAGAAAGGGAAAAGCAGTTGGACTATTGTGTTCAATGGACTGGGACAAAAAGTCTTTTAGAGGGTATTGATACGCGCCTAAAGGATGTCGGTGTCAAATCTCTATTGTCTAAAAATACTAACGACAAAGTTTATACTTTGAAAGTTAGCTCTCTAAGAGATATAAAGAAAGTATTTAATCTAATGTATAAAGATGCGAGCCTCTTTCTTCGCAGAAAGTTTAATAAATTTAATGAATTATTTGAAGCTACTCCCCAAAGATTATTTAGGGCGGTTCACGAAAGCGGAATCGTATTCGAAGAGTATAATGGGTTGCGAAAATTTTGCAGGCAATTTAAACTCAGCCACGCTTTAGTATACAAACACTCTAAAATTGGTGGACCGCCATTTAAAGGGTGGGAATTAGGTTACATTAATAAAGAAGGGGAATTCCAATATCCATGATTAAAATATCCGTAGACCATGCTTATGCCTTCGACATGCTAGCCATCCTGCTAGTAAAGTCAAAAAAGCAGAACAACATCCAAAACGCCCAAAATTATTTTGCCGCCGCTAGTGAAATCAAGGATCAAATTGGCGTAGATAAGATGCAAGAGGTTCTAAACTCCCAAGAGTTCCATGACTTGCGGGACATCAACTCGGAAATCTTCGATCTGGTCACAAAAGCCCAAACAGACGAGTGCTTGGCTTCTGATATTGACAAAGGCAACTATCAAAGATACCTCGCCAAGAAGATTGTCCAAGAAAGATTTTTCGGCGGCGAATTAAAAGAACAGAAGATTGGATACTAAAATGCTAATGACGTAAAAATTAAGTGTAATCACCATAGAGACGAATGCAGTCCTATGATAATTTACAGAATTTTGAATAAAGTCAATAATAAATCCTATATAGGAAGCACGGAAACATCCTTTAACGAAAGATATAGGCATGGAAAATGGTGGAAATGGTCTCATAGTCTGCATTTAAAATCCGCCGTCAAGAAATACGGATTAGAAAATTTCGAAGTATCGTTTGTCTGGGAGGGGGAGACTACCAAAGAGGGTCTGATAGAAAAAGAACGCGAGGCTATTCTCGAATTTGATTCTATGATTCCTAATGGATATAACCTTATGTTTGGCGGAAAAAGTTCAAAAACCCCCACTCATGTAAAAACATATGACTTAATAGATAAGGGCGGACGCGAACTTACGGTTAAAAATCTAAGCCAGTTTTGCCGAGAAAATGGGCTGAACTATGGAGCTATGTTGAATATGGTGTCTGGAATCAATCGCTCTTCTCAAGGATACGCCCTTAAAGGAACTGACCCCTCCAAGATTACGGTGTTAGAAAAGATTATTAAATTAGAAAATATCTTTTCAAATGAAATCGTGGAATTCGAGCGCGGCTCCAGAGAAAACAAAGAGTTCATGGAAAAAGAGGGCATTAATATGCCAACGATTAATAATCTTTTGACAGTGGATACGCGAGTTTCTAAAACTGGATGGAAAAGATTTGGCTCGGGGGGAACAATTGAGAATTATAGTGGACCAAGATACAAAGCGACTTTTTATCATACGGATGGAAGGGTTGTAGAGGTAGATAATTTTTATAGATTTTGCCAGGAAAATAATCTTAATCGAAGTTCATTTTATAACATGGTTAATGGGAAGGCTTTAGTTTCAAATGGGTGGTCGCTTTATCCCGATGAAGAAAAACTAAAGGATAAACAAGCCAGACAGCGTGGTAGAAAAATAACAATGAAATCCCCAGATGGGGAAGAAGTTGAAATAAAAAATATTTCCCACTTCTGTAGAAAGCATGGTTTTAATTCAAATTCCTTCTTTCCTTGGCTAAGAGGAGATAAAAAAACCTCATTTAATGGATGGAACTTTGTGAAATAGTTAGTATATTGCATATGTCAAAAACAGTATTAATTACAGGTCAAAATGGGCAGTTAGGTCAACACCTAATTAAGTTCTTTCAGGAGGAACATCCTGATTTCAAGATCGTAGGAACAGTTCGCCAAAAAAGTTATGACGTTCAGCCCAAAATCTTTGACGATTCAAAAGTTGTAACCGAGGTTCTTGATCTGGCAGATAGCGCCTCAATTGAGGCCACTATAGTTAAACACAAACCTGATTATATTTTCAATACGGCGGCGCTTGCATATGTCACTGAAAGCTGGCGCTCTCCATTGGCATATGCTTTTTATGATGGTGTGGCGGTGGTCCATTTTCTTGAAACTATCCGAAAACACGTTCCTCATGCTCGATTCATTAATTTAGGAACAAGCGAAGAGTTGGGATGCACATTGGAAGATTCTGACACGGGTTCTCAGGACGAGAAAACAAAGATTGCTCCGAAGTCGCCCTATGCCGCCGCAAAAAGTTATGCGCGTTATATGGTTGACATCTACCGCAACAGCTATAATCTCTACACCGTCCAACCCTGGACCTTTAATTTCGAGTCCAAATTGCGCGGCGAAAAATACGTAACCCGTAAAATTACTAAGGGCGTTGGCCGAATCTATCGCTCTATGCAAAACAAGGATTGGGATTTCGCTCCGATTGAATTGGGAAACCTGAATAGTTCTCGTTCATGGCAACATGCGGCGGATGTAGCAGAAGGGCTATGGCTAATTGCCAATCAGCCTGGAGAAGCCAAAGATTGGAAGCCGTATGTCCTTTCGGAAAACGCAACCCATACCATTCGAGAATTTGTAGAAAAAGCTTTCGCGGCGGTGGGAATTAAAGGCCAGTGGTTCAATTATACGGGGAAGCCCGTAGACGAAGAATTTATCTTGTGCGAAGAGAATGGCTTGGCGACAAAAAAGAAGATTACTCTTGTTAAGGTGAATCCTGAGTTTTTTAGGCCACATGACGTTTCATATCTGTTCGGAAATTCAAATAAGATTCGAGAAGAATTGGGTTGGAAACCAAAAAAAACCTTCGAAGACCTTTTGGCGGAAATGTCAGAGTGGGATATAAATAACCCTTGACTTGATCCCTAACGCGGCTATTATATATGCCGATGGTTTCCGATCAACAAATTGTTTCCGCCTTAATTAACCAAGTCGCTAAAGCGGCTGGGGGAGATAGCGAACGAAATATCACGACTTTGATTTCGCGCCCAATGTGGAATGCATTTTTGAGAGGTATTGGCGAACCAGAAGATAGTGCTCCGACAGATTGGCTTGGACTGGAAAAAACTATTCGAGTTTATGGGTCTAAAACAATAGTTATTGACCGCGATGATTTTTGGTCGCTATCTACAAAAACTCCATTGATTCCCCTAGATGCCGCGCCCTAAAAAAATCAAGGTTCCCCAGTCCCCGAAGATCAACAAAACCAAGCTACTAGAGCGGCTGGTTGAAAAACCTCAATTTGCGATTCGAGAATGGATCATGCGCGAAATGGTATTTTTAAAGCGGCTCGAAGAAAAATATCCGCTGGAGTTTCTTAATATCATTAATTTTGGAAAGAAATTGCCCTCGTTGGCCGTATTGTCAAGTGAATGGGGCGTTCTAGAATTGTCCCGTAAGTATCATGCCTTTACCTATCAGCCGCCGAAAAAATACGAAGTCACCTTATCTGAATCCAAAGTGGGCGAAGACGTATATATTGAGCGGCGAAAATCTCTAAGAGAACTACTATAACATATGGCAACAATCAAGAAAATTCTTCCCCCAAAAGACGGTAGCAAGCCAACCAACCAAGCAATGAAATCTTTCCTTAAAGATTCAATTCACTACAACGACGTAATCCCAAAAGAAGCAATTATTTCTTCTGGCTCTTTGATTTTGGATGCTGCGTTTAAAGCCCGTTCGGGAATGATTATTCGCCTAGTGGGTAAAGGTGCCGAGCTAGGAAAGACGGCGCAGAGCTTTGTCTATCTGGGAAATTATCTAAAGACGATGCCAAATTCCAAAGGCATTTATGTCAAGGCGGAAGGCAGGCTGTCCAAGAAAAAACTCGAAAAAGCTGGATTAAATTTCGTTTACAACCTGGAAGAATGGGTCGAGGGGACGGTGTTTATTGTTTGCTGCAATATTGCGGAGTCTATTTTCAAACTTCTTAAAGACCAGTTGGAAGAATCTTATCAATCAGGAGGCCATATTGGCTGGATTATTGATTCAATGGACGGGTTAATTCTAGAAGACGATTTCAAAAAAGGCATCACGAATGGGGGCATGGTGGCTGGCGTTCCCAAGCTCACCAAGCTTTTGTTCCGACATATCGCGCTTCCCAACGCTCACTACGACTCCCTGGGCATTATCACTGGCCAATACGCGGCGCAAATTAAAATTGACACATACGCTCCGAACGCTCCCAATCAAGGAAGCTCTTCTAATGGCTCATCCGCGCAACACCAAGCCGATTATGTTTTGGAATATCAGGCGGTCAATCAAGGTGATTTAATCACGGAAAACGATGGAAAACCCGATCCCGTGACAAATAAAATCCTTGGAAAATTTGCCCGCGTCAAAGTGCTGAAATCCGCTGATGATGTTACTGGGTTCACCTATTCTATTCCAATTCGTCGTGGTAGTGAATATAGGGGCGCTCACCAGATTTGGCAGTCAAAAGAAATTGCCGATCTTCTCATCGCTTATGAAATGATGACGAAAGGCGGCGCATGGCTTACTTTTGAAGACGATGTAATTTCAGACGCCAAAGAAAGCGGTATTGAACTACAGCCTAAAATCAATGGTATCAATAAACTCTACGATTATATTGAGGAGAACGAGTCTATTATGGAATTTTTCCGAGCGAAAATCCTAAAACTTATTGATACGGAATAAGCCATGACCAAAAAAGAACAACAAAAGCTTCTACATAAAATTGAAGTCAACACCTTTCAGTCAGTAATGTCTGAGGACGCTGACTGGATTAAGGACGAGGTTTTCCAACATTTCCGAGAAGTCTATTTAGAGGCAGAGGAAAATCTACAGGAGTATATTTTGGCACCCCTATCAGGTAACGCAAAACTTTACCCATGACCTTTATAGATTCTAGTGGGCGCAAAAAAACTTTAAAGGCCGTCAATAAATATCTAATAGATTGGCGCGGGAAAAGTTTATCGAAAATTCAGCGGGCGGTCAAAGAATTTTTGGAACCTTACTGGAAAAATTGCATGGTGTTTGAGGAGTTCCCTCTCGTGGGAACAAGAATGAAATTTGATATTTATAACGCTACGCGCCGCATAATTTTGGAAATTAACGGTTCTCAGCATAGTTCGTTCAATCCGTTTTTTCAGAAAACCCGCGCCAATTTTCTCGGCCAAGTCAAACGAGATTTGGAAAAGGCAGATTTTTGTGCCCGAAATAATATCGCCCTTGTCGAAATCACCGAGAAGGAGTTCTACGGCAAAACCCGACAGGAGCTTGAGGAATTTTTCGCAGAGCAAGGCGTGATTCTCTGAAAGGATCGGCTAGTATAGAGCGTAACATATACGCACATGGCCTTCCAAATCCCTGACCCATTCCTAGCTAAACTTAAAGACCTATCTGGCACAGAGAACGCCTACAAAGGATTCCTCCTTTTTGTATTAGATGAAGAAAAGAATCCGCGCCCCGTTCTAATGGTAGATGACACGGCCACAATGTTAGCCTTAAAATTCGCCGCGCAAAAATGGCTTGACGAGCACAACGAACAACAAATGTTCATGAGCGGCGGAAATGACGAAGAAAGTGATTGATTTGATTACCAAACACAAGTAACCTAAAAGGGGCGGGATTCAACATCCTGAATCAACCAGAACGTGCGAATGCCGCTGGTAAATGCGGGGAGTTATGTGTCCCGTCCGCTCCACCAATTTATAAATATGATTTCCGAACCCCAGCTAGAACAAAATTTACTCGGCGCTCTGCTCTGCAAACCAGAGGAATACATTCAAATCCAAAGTTTCTTCTCTGAGAAGGATTTCGACCCAGAGTTTGATCGGCAGCACCAAAGTATCTTCACGACTCTCAGACAGGCCGTAGAGAAGAAAGAGCAAACCAACGCCACAATCATTGCCCAACGGCTGAACTCCCTGGGAATCAAGATTGACGGGGACATTTCCATCGAGAATTATGTGCTGGCGCTCTCTAAGCGGAAATACAAGGATGGCGATGTTGTTAAATTCGCTCTTGAGTTAAAAAAACTATCGGTTCGTCGGTCTTTTTATGAGACTGGAGAAGAGTTGAAGGAGACGATGAAGAATATGTCTCCATCGGCATCTTATGTGGATATTATCGAGAGCGCCGATAGAGTTTATAACAAACAAGTAAACTATTTCGAACTCGACGGAGATATTCCAGTCAATATTTATGACGATATGGAAAGTATCGTGGAGAATGCTGGGCTAAATCAGGAACCACCCATCTTTGGAAAGTTTCCCCTGCTCAATAAGATTTACGGAAGCCTCCATAAGGCGGGCAACATCACTTGTGTCACTAGTAGATCGGGCGGCGGCAAAAGTACGCTCGCAATGGACGAAACCTGCTTTGTGGGCGACAAATATGATATTCCCGTGTTGCATTTCGACAACGGGGAAATGTCCATTGAAGAGCTAACGTATCGCCGCGCATCTGCTATCTCGGGAGTCCCCCACTACCTTATTGAGTCGGGCAAATGGAGGAACAGTCCTGAAACCGTAAAAAAAGTAAGAGATGCGCTGGCTAAAATTAAGGGCGGCAAAAGTAAATTCTATTATTATTGTGTCGCTGGGATGACGGCGGATGAAATGGTAGCGCTGGCGACAAAGTTCTATTATTCAAAAGTTGGGCGCGGCAATAGAATGATCCTATCTTTTGACTATATCAAGACTACGAATCAGCTTGGCGGCAACATGACAGAGTGGCAGGTCGTGGGTGAAATCGTTGATAAGTTCAAGAAGTTTGTTCAAAAGGACATTCTCTTTGAGAATCGGCCTATGATTAGCATGTTCACTTCGGTTCAGAGTAATCGAATGGGCGTGACCACTAATAAAAAGGCTGACCAAATTATTGACGATGAAAGCACCGTGAGCTTGTCAGATCGAATTATTCAGTTTTGTTCTCATATGTTTATTCTGCGGAAGAAAACTATGGATGAGATTGCTGAAGAGGGTATTCAATTTGGGACTCACAAGTTTATCTGCATCAAGGCTCGTCACCTTGGGGAAGATATTCACGGCCACCTAGACCCCGTTAAAGACGGCGACAAGCTCCGCAATAACTTCATCAACCTAGAGTTCGCCAACTTCGCTATCACAGAACGCGGCGACCTTCGAGATATCGTAAACGCAAAACAATCTCACGTTTCTCTTGACAGTACTCCTGTTGGGCGCGATGATTCATCTTTATTTTAACCATGATTCGAGAACTCAAACATTTTGAATTTACTTGCGAGCACTGCCAACGAGATGATCAAGAAAGTCAGTGGATTGGCGGCGCGAAAAAATATCCAGAACTTCCTAACGGATGGGGAAAGGTTTATTGGACTGAATATAAGGGGACCGTCAATGAATTTGAAACAAAGATGGTTTGCCCCGATTGTTTCGCGGCGGTAAAAAATGGGAGTCTTCCAGAATATTATTAATTTTGGGCGCGCAACAAATCTATAGAATGTTTGAACCAGGAAAAGTCCGCGAAGTCCTGGAAGCTTTGTCTTATCCTATCATTGATTGTGGAAAATTTTATCGCACCAAAGCATTATATCGGGGCGGAAATAATCCTACATCCCTAGTCGTCTATAAAGATACTGGTTTCTGCAAAGACTTCGCGGAAGATAAGGGCTTCCCCTTAGTTCGCCTAGTTTCCCAAACCCTCAACACTAACGACCCTAAGATTCTTGCCAAATACGTCTCTGGCCAAATCCACACTGAGCGCAAGAAAGAAATACCCAAATTAATTATGCCGCGCATCTATGATCCTGAATGTCTTAAAAGGCTCTTTCCTAATTATAGCTTCTATAAGAAACGTGGAATCTCGGACTCTACCCAGCAGAAATACCAACTAGGTTTGGCCCACGAAGGACAGATGTTGCGGCGCTTTGTTTTCCCTATCTATGATGAGTCTGAGCAAATCATTGGATTCTCGGGTAGATCATTAGACTGGAAAGAGGGCGCAACGTTCCCCAAGTGGAAGCATATCGGCCAAAAGAATTATTGGATTTATCCGTTCTTTCATCCTAACTTTTCTGCGGCGCGTGAAAAAATAGATGGCGGCAAAGAAATTTTTATTGTCGAAAGCGTCGGTGATTCTATGGCCCTAACTGAACATGGTATAGATAATCACCTTGTTAATTTTGGACTAGGGTGTTCTCCCGCACTACAAACTTTTCTTCTAGAGAAAAACCCCAAAAAAATAATCATCGCCACAAATAATGACTCAGACGGAGAAAATCATGGAAAGATTGCTGCCGTCAAAACGTTAATCAAGCTGTCAGGAGTGTTCCCCCTATCCCAGCTAGCAATTAAACTTCCCACGTTAAATGATATTGGAGAAATGCATGAGTCGGGAGTAGACGTTGCCAAGTGGTCGTGGAACGAGCCAGAAATGAGCCTAGAGGAAATCAAGGAGTTTATTCAAAACAACAAACACGTTCTAAATTCAGTCAACGTAGAAAAATTTCTTAAAAAATTGTGAGTTTCAAAATTACCCTTTCGACATCGAAGATTAAAACGGCTCATAATTGTTCATGGCTTTATTGGGTAAAATACGGCCCTACAAGATTGCCCGACGCTTCTAACTCTGGAGCCAAGACTGGTTCTATTGTTCATATCGTTTTAGAATGTCTCGCTGTTAATAAGCGCCGAAAACTAGCGGAAAAGATCATTAAGTCCCGTGATCCTTTCCATGGGAAAGCTTGCCAGGGAATCAAGCATCTAGTCTACAAATGGGCGCGCAAATTAGATATTGACACCCCCGAACACATCGACAAAATCAAAACCTTTATCGTCAATGGCCTATCTCACGATTTCTGGGGAGAAGATCGGGGCAAACCAATCGCTACTTATACAGAAAAAGACTTCGATTTTGAAGTTGATGGCCGATATAAAACAAGGGGCTTCATTGACCGACTGTTTATTTACGCAGGCGGACACGCCCTTATTCGAGATTACAAAAGCTCTAAGTCTACTTATTGCGGTTCCGAAAGTACGACCGAAAATCACCAGGGAAGCAACTACTGCCTCGCCGTTCGAGAAATGAGCGGCAAAGGACTAATTCCCAAAGTAACCAGTGTATCTGTAGAGTTTCTTTTCCTAAAGTTTGATTGTAGTCTTGAATCAAAATGGGAAACTGGTATTTATCAAGGGCGCGAAACAAAAAAACTCTACCATAACGGCGGCGGGCGCATCACCCTGAACTACGATTGGGCTGAAATTGCTGGTTTTGAATACGAGTTAGAAGCTGATCAACAATATTTAGAGAACTTTACGGAAGAAGATGCGGCGAAAAATTTCGCGGCAGATAAACCTGATCCCTCAGATGGGAGTTTTGGCGGCAAAATGATGTGTGGGTTTTGTTCTCAACCTGGAGAATTAAAAAAAGATGGCTCGCCAAAATATAGTTGCGCCGCTCGCTGGCCCTTTAACTACTACCACATCCTGAATAAAGACGATAACTCTTTTGTGGCATCATGCTTTTTGCACGAACGAGAGAAACTAGAATACAAATATCCGCACGACAGATACCTCTGGATAGAAAAGTCGTACGGTGGTTGCAAAAGATGGATGAAAAATAGTTGACAGGCGGAGCGTATAGGGTATAGTAATTTATGAGCGATTACTCCCCTGACCACTGGCTAAAAGACCAAATGCGTGACGAAACTCAACCAGCTAATCCTAAATTTTTGTGGCGAAACACGCCCAACTCTTCTGGAGGAAGAGACATTGGGTTTGTCGAATACCAGCCTACCTACTGCGCAGTCGAAAAACAACTACTCCACGATTGCATCCAGGCTCTTGAATCTGGCTTAGAAAATACCCAACATTGCCTCATTGAACATGATAGTTCTTTGGGTCGCGCCACTATTAAAAACGAATCAACTGCCCGACTCTATGAAAAAGAAATCCGCATCGCTGAAAAATGTCTGAAAGGACTGCGGGAAATTTACGTTGGTGCCGAAACACATTATCCATAAAATTATGAAAGTAATCGCCACAATAGAACAAAGCGTCATTCTTGATGATAAAACGGCCAAAGAAGTAGCCGAAACAATAGTCGGAAGACTTCTTAATCTTCCAAGATGGGATGAACTTGATATTGATAGAGATGGCATTCTTACTCGTTATGTCGATTACCGCAACTGGACCGAAGAAGAACCAGTCCGCGAAGCTACTGAACTCGATAAAGCTATTTTTCTTGTCTTGAATGAACTGAAGAAATGATTCCACTTTTTAAATCCACCTACTCTCTAAAAAGCATTCTCACTCTTGAAAAACCAGGAGACTCCACTGTAGACGGCCCCGATTCAATTTTTGATCTGGTCAAGCAGTATAATCTAGACCGCCTAGTATTGGTTGAAGACACAATGATTGGCTTCAAAAAAGCCCTGGAAACAAGCCAAAAGCTTAATCTTCCTCTGGTTTTCGGAGTGAGATTTCAAATCTGTAATGATAGAAGCGCCGAAGATAAAAAAAGTTCGGCCCATAAAATCATTATCTTTGCCAAAAATGATGATGGCGCTAGAGAGTTGATGAAGCTGTATTCGGCGGCATTCTCAGAATCGGAAGGGTTTTTAGATTATAAAGTCCTGGCAGAACGATGGAGCGCTAATCTAGATTTAGCGATTCCGTTTTACG
>ERZ650308.1039-NODE-1039-length-14715-cov-10.218145_pt1 | contig 14715 bp, 19 predicted proteins | sample MGYA00376244_ERZ650308 | MGnify/ENA primary metagenome ERZ650308 (study PRJEB26733, sample SAMN07839295) | wastewater metagenome | biome: small river; feature: stream; material: water | place: USA: North Carolina | collected 2016-04-26 ...
AAGTGGGCAAAGGCGATGCCACCGGCAAGAGCATTGCGCAAAAAGCCATCGACGCCGTGCAGTCTGGCGAAGTGAGCTTTGTCCCCGAGAACTGGGTGAACACCTACAACCAGTGGATGAACAACATCCAAGACTGGTGTATCTCGCGTCAGCTCTGGTGGGGCCACCAAATCCCAGCGTGGTACGACGAAGACGGCAACGTGTATGTGGCGCGTGACGAGGCGGAGGCGCAAGCCAAAGCCCCCGGCAAAACTCTCAAGCGTGACGAGGATGTGCTCGACACCTGGTATTCATCAGCACTCGTGCCATTCAGCACCATGGGTTGGCCAGTAGCTGGCGAGGGTGTCGGAGCCGGACGCAGCGACATTGCGAGCGAAGCGAGTGGGAGCAAGGCCGGTTCCGGCACCCTCGCCAGCGGCATGAGTGACTACGACTTGTATTTACCTTCGTCTGTCTTAGTGACTGGCTACGACATCATCTTCTTCTGGGTCGCCCGGATGATCATGATGACCACGCACTTCACCGGCAAAGTGCCGTTCAAGCACGTCTACATCCACGGCCTGGTGCTCGACGCGCAAGGCAAGAAGATGAGCAAGTCCGAAGGCAACGTGCTCGACCCGGTCGACCTGATCGACGGCATCACGCTCGAACCACTGCTGGACAAACGCACCCAGGGCCTGCGCAAGCCCGAGACCGCACCCAAGGTGCGCAAGCAGACCGAAAAAGAATTCCCCGAAGGCATCCCGGCCTACGGTGCCGACGCCTTGCGCTTCACCTTTGCGGCACTCGCCAGCCTGGGCCGCAGCATCAACTTTGACTCCAAGCGCTGCGAGGGCTACCGCAACTTCTGCAACAAGCTGTGGAACGCCACCCGCTTTGTGCTGATGAACTGCGAAGGCCAGGACTGCGGCCTGAAAGAACACACCAAGGAAGAATGCGCTGTGGGCGGCTCGGCTCACGGCTACATGTCCTTCAGCCAGGCCGACCGCTGGATCGTGTCGCAACTGCAGCGCGTGGAAGCCGAAGTGGCCAAAGGCTTTGCCGAGTACCGCCTGGACAACGTGGCCAACACGATTTACGACTTCGTCTGGAACGAGTTCTGCGACTGGTACCTGGAAATCGCCAAGGTGCAGATCAACACCGGCAACGATGCGCAAAAACGCGCCACCCGCCGCACCTTGATCCGCACGCTCGAGACCATCATGCGTCTGGCGCACCCCATCATCCCCTTCATCACCGAAGAACTCTGGCAAAAGGTGTCGGTGGTGGCGGGCCGTCCGGGTGCGTCGGTCAGCATCTCGGCCTACCCCGTGAGCCAGCCCGAGCGCATCGACGAACAGGCCGAAGCCCATGTGGCCAAGCTCAAAACCCTGGTGGACGCCTGCCGCAACCTGCGCGGCGAGATGAACGTCTCGCCCGCCACCCGCATGCCCATGTATGTGCTGGGCGACACCGCCTTCATGCAAAGCGTGGCGCCGGTTTTGCAATCGCTGGCCAAGCTGAGCGAAGTCAAAGTTTTTGAAACCGAAGCCGAATGGGTGGCTGCTGCGCAAGCCGCACCCGTGGCGGTGGTCGGCGAAGCGCGCCTGTGCCTGTTCATGGAAGTGGACGTGGCCGCTGAGAAGATTCGCTTGACCAAAGAGGCCACCCGCCTGGAAGGCGAGATCACCAAGGCCAATGCCAAGCTGGGCAACGAAGCCTTTGTGGCCAAGGCACCGCCTGCCGTGATCGAGCAAGAGAAAAAGCGTGTGGCCGACTTCGGTGCCACGCTCGACAAAATCCGCCAGCAATTGCAGCGTCTGGGCTGAAGCCCTTGGACAAGGAAACCACCATGAGCCACACCGTCATCCGCAAAGCCGTCTTCCCGGTCGCAGGCCTGGGCACCCGCTTTTTGCCCGCCACCAAAGCCGCGCCCAAAGAGATGCTGCCCGTGGTGGACAAACCGCTGATCCAGTACGCCGTCGAAGAAGCCTACGCGGCGGGCGTGCGCCACATGATCTTTGTCACGGGTCGCAGCAAGCGCGCCATCGAAGACCATTTCGACACCGCCTACGAACTGGAGACAGAACTGGAAGCCGCCCACAAGGACGAGCTGCTGGCGCTGGTGCGCTCGGTGCAACCCGACGACATGGTCTGCGCCTATGTGCGTCAAAACCGCATGCTGGGCTTGGGCCACGCCGTGCTGTGCGCCGAGCCGCTGGTGGGGAACGAGCCTTTTGCCGTGCTGCTGGCCGATGACCTGATGGTCAACCAGGGCCCGTCCATCCTGTCCCAAATGGTCGATGCCTACACCAAGCAAGGCCGGTCGGTGTTGGCCGTGCAGGAAGTGCCGCTGGACCAGGTCAAGCGCTACGGCATCGTGGCGGGCGAGTCCGCTGGTCGCCAGCTGATCCGCGTCGAGCAGATCGTTGAAAAACCCAGCCCAGACAAAGCCCCCTCACGCATGGGTGTGGCAGGCCGCTACATCCTGACGCCCGGCATCTTCGACGAGATCCGCAACCAACCCACCGGCGTGGGCGGCGAGATCCAGCTGACCGATGCGATTGCGCGCCTGATGCAACGCGAAGCGGTCTATGCCTTCCAGTACGAAGGCAAGCGCTACGACTGCGGCAGCAAGGAAGGTTTTCTGGAAGCGACGGTGGAGTTGGCCTTGCAACACCCGCAAGTGGGCGCGTCTTTCCGTGAATACCTCAAAAGCCTGAGCCTCTGATCAGAGGCTCGGTATCAGCGGCGTTTGAGCCCAAACACAAACGCCGATTCGGTCTTTTCCTGCAAGACCAGTTCATTGCCGGTCTGCTTGGCAAAGGCTTCAAAGTCGCGCCATGAGCCAGGGTCGGTCGCAATCACTTTGAGCACCTGGCCACTGGTCAAATCGTTCAAAGCCTTTTTGGCCTTCAAGATGGGCAGCGGGCAATTGAGGCCGCTGGTGTCAATTTCCTTGTCGAATTCCATCGCTCAATCCTGATTCGGTTCCTGGCTTTGCGCCTCGCGCTCGGCCCAGCTCATGAACTGCGGCTCAATGCCTTGGGTGCGCAGCCAATCGCCCATGGCGTAGCCCGTGCCTGCGGGCCAGCAAACGATGTCGTGCGGCGCAAACATCTTGTATTCGGCCAACTCGGGGGACAAGCGCACGTTGCCCTCGGCGACCGCGTGGTAGGCGATGATGACCTGGTTCATGCGCTGGAAGTCGTACACGCCGATCAGCTGGAGCGACTGCACTTGCAAGTTGGTTTCTTCGGCGATCTCGCGGCGGATGCCGTCTTCGGGCGTCTCGCCCGCTTCCATGAAACCGGTGATCAGTGCAAAGCGCCGACCGGGCCAGGCCGCGTTGCGGGCCAGCAAGATCTGGTCACCCACCTGCACAATCCCGGCCAGCACCGGCGTTGGGTTGTTCCAGTGCGTGAAGTCGCAGGCGGTGCAACGCAAGCGCATCACCTCGCCCCCGTCTTCCATCTGGGTGAGCCAGGTCAAAGGGGTAGCGCACTGGGGACAAAAACGAAATTCAGCCATGGTTCATCCTGGGTTCAGGCGGGGAAGACCCCTGTCGACAAATAGCGATCACCGCGATCGCACACGATGAACACAATGGTCGCGTTTTGTACGGTTTTCGCAATCTCCTGGGCGACCCAGCAGGCCCCGGCCGCCGAAATACCCGCAAAGATGCCTTCGGTGCGGGCCAGCTTGCGGCAGGTTTCTTCGGCATCGCTTTGGCTCACATAGACCAGCTCGTCCACACCCGCCGGATCGTAAATTTTGGGCAGGTATTCCTGCGGCCACTTGCGGATGCCCGGAATGCGAGAGCCCTCGCTGGGCTGGGCGCCAATCACACGGATCGCCGGGTTCTTTTCTTTCAAGAAGCGTGACACGCCGGTGATGGTGCCAGTGGTGCCCATGGCGCTCACAAAATGGGTGATCTTGCCGCCGGTCTGCTCCCAGATTTCAGGGCCGGTGGTCTCGTAATGGATGCGTGGGTTGTCCGGATTGGCAAACTGGTCCAGGATGCGGCCCTTGCCCTGCGCGGCCATGCTGTCGGCCAAGTCGCGGGCGTATTCCATGCCGCCGCTTTTGGGCGTGAGGATCAGCTCGGCGCCAAAGGCCTTCATGGTCTGGGCGCGTTCGATCGACAGGTCCTCGGGCATGATCAAAATCATGCGGTAACCCCGGATGGCCGCCGCCATGGCCAGGGCGATGCCGGTGTTGCCCGATGTGGCTTCGATCAAGGTATCGCCGGGTTGGATCTCGCCGCGCTCTTCGGCCCGGCGAATCATCGACAAGGCTGGACGGTCCTTCACGGAACCCGCAGGGTTGTTGCCTTCGAGCTTGCCCAAAATCACATTACCGCGGGGGCCCATGTCCTTGGCGCTCAGGCGCTGCAATGCAACCAGGGGGGTCTTGCCGATGGCGTCTTCAATGGTGGGATAAATCATGGCCGTACTTTGCCATAAGTCGAGTGCCCCTTGTGCGGCAACACACTGAAGCCCTGACAAAGCTTTCATATCGTCAAAACACTGGTTGCCTGCAAGAGGTCACCAGCCTGAAATGCGTTCAAAGAAAGGTGTTTATATGAAAATCAAACAAGCATGTCTGGCCGCCCTGGTCTTGTCTGCAGCGGCGGCCCAGGCGCAGTGGTACGGCGAAATCGGTGTCACCCCGTTGTCCGTCAAAGGCACCGTGGAAGGCAACACCCTCAAAGCCCATCCGACCATGATTGGCATCGTGGCGGGCTATGAGTTCCACCCCAATCTGGCGGTCGAAGGCATGGTGGGCACCAATGCGGATTCCGACCCCATCAGCCTGAACGGCAGCGAAGTGCCAGGCACCAGCCTGAAAGTCAACTATGCCTATGGCCTTTTCATCAAGCCCAAAGTCATGTTGACGCCAGAATGGGAGCTGTATGGCCGTCTGGGGGTGATTGAAAACAAGACCACCGGTCAGGTCGGGAACTTGTCCATCACAGACACCGACCACGACGTGGCCTACGGTGTGGGCATGAGCTACCACTTTGACAAGACCACCTATGGCTCGCTGAGCTACACCAACTTCTACGACAAGCAAGGCACCAAGACCCAAGGCGCCACGCTGAGTGTGGGCATGAAGTTCTGATTTTTTGTGCGTGGCAGCGCCAACCGCCTGAAAAATGTGCCATAATTTGCGTCTTCACAAATACCCGCCCGGGTGGTGAAATTGGTAGACTCAGGGGACTCAAAATCCCCCGCCGCAAGGCGTGCCGGTTCGAGTCCGGCCCCGGGCACCATCTTTGGAAACCCAGCAACCATGCGGGTTCCAAGCGAATCAAGGCCAACCTTCACGGGTTGGCCTTTTTTCTTGGGCGTTTCAGCGGCGCATGGCCTCCTCCAGCAGGGTCTGGTAGTGCCCTCTGACATGGGGCGCCACCACCTTGGGGTACACAGGGATAAATTGGTACCGATCGCCCTGGCCGAGAAAGCCCTCCACCCACGCACCGCACATCACGCCGTCTTCGCGCAATGTGGCACCCTGACTTGGCCATGCAGCGTACAGTTCTTGGACGGCCTCTGATCGGCGCTGCACTGCATCGGCCAACGCAGCCGCCCCGGTGGGCGACGGCTGCTCTTTCATGTAGACCTCGGTCAACACTTCAAGCCCTTTGTAAAACTTGGGCCCTTTGCCGGGATCATTTGCAAAAGCTTGCGACAAAACGCTGAAGATGGCGGCGCAATGCATGGCCTGCCCGGCCAACCGGCTCTCTTGCGCTGCCATGGCATGGGTATTTCCCAAGAGCACCGCCAAGAGCCCCAGTGTCACGCGGATCACGTTTTTTCTCATGAGCGCTCCTTTATTGACGAAACTCAAACAGCATTCAGTCAGTCCAAGCCAATTGCGATAAATCAATCCACGATTTATCGGCAAAACGGATCATGAACACATCTGCAATGGAAGGTGAAATCATGAAAATGTTAATCGATCTCTTTTCGACGGACTACGGCTTGATGAGCTTGGGCGTGATTGTTTTCATGCTCTTGATGGCCGCGTTCTTCTTGCGTCTTTTCTTGAACAAGATGAACAGTTCTGCCTGAGACAGTCCATCGAATGGGGCAATGCCTTCCGAGCGCAAGGTCCGCTGAAGTGCAGGCGGTCAATACAGTCGCACGGCGAGGGCACCTCAGCAGTCCTCGCCTGAACTGCTTTGGCCCCCTGCCACCAGGCCTCATCACGCTGCGGCGCAGCAGCAAAACTGCACCCGCGTTACCCAGGGGCTTTGAGATCAGTCGGATTTCCATTGCTGATGGCTGATATATTCCCATTCAGGGCAACAAGCGTCCGCAACAGGAATACTTCAATGCACACCTCCAGCGAACTCCAAATTCATGGCATTTTTGATGCCAACACATGGACTGTGACTTATGTGATCCACCAAGGCGCGGGAACTGCCTGCGCGATCATCGATTCGGTGCTGGACTATGACCCCAAATCTGGCCGCACACACCACAGCAGCGCAGATAAAGTCATCGACTATGTTCAAACACACCATTTGCAAGTGGCTTGGATATTGGAGACGCACGCACACGCTGATCATTTGACGGCTGCGCCTTATCTGAAAGCGAAACTCGGTGGCCAAACAGGCATCGGCGACCACATCACTCAAGTTCAGGAAGTGTTCAAGGGCATCTTCAACCTGGAGTCTGACTTCCCCACCAATGGCGCCCAGTTTGATCGGCTATTCAAAGATGGGGACGAGTTGCCCGTTGGCTCAATCACGGGAAAAATCATCTATGTCCCCGGCCACACGCCAGCCTGTGTGGCATTCCAGTTCGGTGATGCTGTATTTGTAGGCGATACATTGTTCATGCCTGATGTGGGAACTGCTCGATGCGACTTCCCTGGTGGTGATGCCAAGACACTTTACGCATCTGTCCAAAAACTATTGAGCTTGCCCCCGACAACACGCTTGTTCATGTGCCACGACTATCCACCCAAGGGGCGCGAGGTGGTGTTTGAAACCACCGTGGCGGCACAACGCTCAAGCAATATTCATGTGCACGATGGTATCGATGAAGCCTCTTTCATCAAGATGCGCAGCGATCGCGACAGCACTTTAGAAATGCCTGTCTTGATTTTGCCTGCGGTGCAAATCAACATTCGCGCCGGTGAGTTCCCCCCCAAAGAAGACAACGGCATTGCTTACGCCAAAATTCCCTTGAATGCGCTTTGACATGACGATGACCAAATTCTTTCTATCCTTGTGCATGGTGCTGCTCACCGCCTGTACATCGGCCAATGATGTCAACAAAGTTTCACTGGAACAAGCACGTGCCGAGCACGAAGCGGGCAAGGTCACACTGATCGACATTCGGGAGACGTCCGAACACCGCACTGGTGTCGCGCCTGGGGCCGTGTTGCTGCCCATGAGTGAGCTGCCCCGCAGACTCAGCTCAATCCCGCAGACACCAGACAAGCCTGTGCTGTTGATCTGCAATACCCAAAATCGTTCCAAAGCCACGCTCAGCGAACTTCAAAAACGAGGCTATCAAAACATCCGTTATGTCGAAGGCGGCATGAGCCAATGGGCGGCCAAAGGCTGGCCGCTTTCACGCCCACAACCCTGAACAAGGACGACAAGATGGATGCCTTTCAAGACCATTACCCCGAGAACGTCGCACACTGCTACGGCTGCGGACACCTCAATGCGCACGGCCACCAGATCAAAACCGTTTGGGATGGCGACGAAACCGTCACACACTTTCAACCCGAGGCATATCACACCTCCGTGCCGGGCTTCGCTTATGGGGGCTTGATCGCCTCTTTGATTGATTGCCACAGCACAGGCACTGCGGCGGCTGCCATGTACCGCCAAGAAGGCCGCGACATGGACTCCTTGCCTGCTTTTCGATTTGTGACCGGCTCTTTGCATGTGGATTTCCTCAAACCCACACCGCTGGAGGGCGAGATGGTCATTCGCGGCCGAGTCAAGGAAATCAAAGGCCGAAAAGTGGTGGTCGAAACCACGGTCTTTGCAGCAGGCGTCGCGACTGCACGCGGCGAAGTGGTGGCCGTTCAAATGCCCGAAAGCTTTGGCCAAACCCCAAGCCAGAAAGAAGCCACATGAAATTCATTCAAGACTATTGGCCCATGATGGCTTTGGCACTTTGGTTTGGCTACAAATGGTGGAACGCAAGACGTGTCATCGCCTTGCTGCCTCAACTGAAAACGGAAGGGGCCATCCTTTTGGATGTTCGGTCAGAAGCGGAATTTGCCTCCGGCAATGCGCCCGGCACACGCAACATCCCGCTCAATGACTTGAGCCAACATTTGAGCAGCATTCCGAAAACTTCACCCGTGGTGGTGGGGTGCGCGAGCGGCACACGCAGCGGCATGGCCAAGTTGATGTTGAAGAAGAACGGCTACCAACGGGTTTACAACATTGGTGCATGGCGCAATTTCATGTCTTGAACACGGATCGAGGCATTGCAACCATGATGAACAGCCAACAACAAAAAGAGTTTTTGGAGGCCACGGCCTGGTTGCGCCCGGTCACACGCTGGGCTGCAGCCTTTTCCATTCGCTGGTCGGGCATTTTGCCTGCCGGCATCAGAAACTTGCCATTGAAAATCGTCAAACGGATCTTGGCGAACTATCAAACACGAATGAGCTCAGGCTGCAAGACGCACCGCTGATGCGCCTTGCAGTGGATCAACGCGGTTGACCAAAATCGAGGTTGTTGCAAGCCTCGCACTCGTCCTGAAAAATGCCCAACTTGACCAGCAAGGCATGGACCTCACAACCCAGACAAAAGCCCAGCACCGTTTCCATCCACATGAAGCCCAGGCACACCCAAACCATCACCAAGGGCAACCAGCGTGGCAAATATTGTTCGGTCGTGGGCAGCACCTGACTTTGGAAGATGAAGTTGACGGCTGCGGCGAACTTCTCGGGGTGAAAAAACACAAGGCAAACACTGATCATGGAGGCCCCAATGGTCCATGCAAACCGTTTGGGTGCCAGAGGTTTCCACAAAGGACGCGCCTTGCGAGCCAGCAAGGTGGACAGCCAGATGGTGGGTGACAGGTAGGCCGTTTTGACGCTCATGCCAGCCAGCATTTCAAACAGGGCATAAAACAACAACCAGGTTTGCACGGTGTAGTCGTAGGTGCGGCGAACGGCTTCGACCATGTAAAGGATTCGGTTGTCAAAGTCGGTTTCAAACGTGTCCTTGATCACTTCCCCGGTCACGATCCAGCGGCTGCCGAAAACGATGTCCCACAAGGTGAAGACCATGAAGATCGGTATGGCCAGCATGATGCCCGCGCGGATGCGCACAGCCGTGTCGTTGATGAATGGTGTCATGTCATCACGGCTTCTGAACCACAGCAGTGACCAAGAATTGACAGCCTCAGTATTTGAATTGGCCATGTGTCTCCCCTTTTTTTAAACCTGTCAGAAGGCGTCTTTTTCGGCTTCGAGATACGCCAAGCTGATGTATTTGCCGATGTTGCCTTCAAAGCCCTGCATGGTCTTGGCACGAGAGGCGACTCTGGGATCCTTGAGCACCATGCTGCGGGCCTCTGCCTCTGATTTGCCGTCCTTGACCGCTTGCAAGCAAGGCTCCCAGATGCCCGCCATGAACTCGCCATAGGTCTTGAGAAGATCTTTGGCGCCTTGACCGTGGCCAGGCACCCAAAGCTGATCACCGGCTGCAGCCATCAGAGCGTTGTAGTACTTGAATGTGCCGGCATAGGAGCCTTCATCCATGTTGGCAATGCGGTTGCCCATGGCGATGTCACCCACGGCGGTCAGCTTGTCTTCCACCACCTCCACACACAAGTCCGATGGTGTGTGGGCCGTGCCATAATGGTGCATCCGGAAACTCACATCCCCTATGCGAATGACTTGTCCGGGCTTGACAACGGTGTTGGGCAAAACCACTTCGGTGCCCAAAGTGGATTGGTTGGTCCAGCGCTCCATGAGGCCGCGCCACAGGTTGCCCTCGGCCCCTTTGAGCTTTTCAATCGTGCTGGACAAAGCATAAATCGGCAGCTGCTTGCCGTAGGCTTTGACGAAGGCGTGGTTGCCCAGCCAATGGTCGCCATGGTAGTGGCTGTTGAAGACCGCGGCGACCGGCTTGTCCGTCACTTGGCGGATCATGCGGATGGCCATTTGACCAATTTGCAACGAAGCCCCCGAGTCGACCACCACCACACCGGCAGTGGTCACCACGAAGATCACGTTGGACATCATCCCGCGGTTTTCAGGGGTCGGAAAACCATCGGGTGAAAAGATCATCCAGACATGTGCAGACAGCTGTTGGGCTGGAATGTCCTTCACCGGCGGTCCTTCAATGAAGTCCTGCGCTTGTTGAGCCAACAATCGGGCCTCAGGCCAAAGCGCCACACCGCCCATCGCAGCACTGGCCATCAACAAATGTCTTCTTTTCATGACGAATCCCCTTCAACTGCTGCGCTGACAGCCGAACTTCGGCTTGTCAGCGCCCTTTGGCCAGATCAGGCCACGTAACCCTGATTGGGCAATCCACCTGTGATCTTGGGAGCATTGAGCTTGCGGGGTTTGACGCGGCCACCGGGCTGCGTCTTGAGCCAGGTCTCGACCACTTCCCACACTTGTTTGTTGCCTTGGTTGCGGGCTTCTTCGGCCACAGGCGCCCAGCCAGCGACCTTGTATTTTTTGCCCGCGTCAATCAACTGCCCATTCAGGCGCATGTCGCCAATGCGTGTGCCGATCTTGCCCAAGGGGTTGCAGCTGTAGCTCAAGCCGCCCACGCGCACCATGTCACCACCTTGTTGGTAGTAAGGATCGGGGTTGAACAGGTTGTCGCACACATCTTCCAGAACCGTTTTGATCGTCTCACCGGTCATTTCGGTCACAGTGGCATACGAGTACGTGGTCGCGGTCATGTCCAGCAGCCACTCACGGGTGATGGCCTGGCCGGGCAACAAGGATGTCCCCCAGCGGAAGCCGGGCGAGAACGCGATTTCTGCGCCTTGTACGTCCAGCAAGGCGTCCACCAAGAGCTGGTCACCTGTGCCGTTGAAGTTGCCACGGCGGTAGAGCAAGCCTTCCGAGATGCCCAGCTTTTCGGACAGCTTGGCTTCATAGGGCGCACGGATCTTGGTGATCAAGGCATCCATCTCTTTGTCGGCGGGCAGCATGTTCGAGAACACGGGCAGCAGCTTGTAGCGGAAGTCGCTGACCTTTTTGTCTTTCACATCAAAGTCGAGCACGCCCAGGAACTTGCCATTGGAGCCTGCATTGGTCACGATGGTCTTGCCGCTCTTGTTGGACACCAGTGTGGCCACCGGCATGCCATCGTGGGTGTGACCGCCCATGATGGCGTCGATGCCGCTCACACGGCTGGCCATCTTCAAGTCCACGTCCATGCCGTTGTGGCTGATGACGACGACGACCAGCGCGCCTTTGCCACGGGCTTCGTCCACCATCTTTTGCATGTTGTCGTCTTGGATGCCAAAGGCCCAATCGGCCACCATGTAGCGGGGGTTGGCAATCGGGGTGTAGGGGAACGCCTGGCCGATGATGGCGCAAGGCACACCATTGATCTCGCGAATCACATAGGGCTTGAACACCGGATCACCGAAGTCATTGGTCTTGACGTTTTGTGCGACGAAGTCCACCTTGCCTGCGAAGTCTTTCTCGACAATTTCTTTGACGCGCTCCATGCCCAGGGTGAATTCCCAGTGGCCCGTCATGACGTCCACGCCCAGCAACTTGCAGGCATCGACCATGTCCTGGCCATTCGTCCAAAGGCATGTGCCCGAGCCTTGCCAGGTGTCACCACCGTCGAGCAGCAATGCGCCTGGGCGGCTGGCTTTCATGCGCTTGACCAAGGTGGCCAAGTGCGCGAAGCCACCCACCTTGCCATAGCGCTTGGCCGCCTTTTCGTAGTCCAAATACGTCAGTGCATGCGCTTCGGCAGAACCTGGTCGGATCTTGGCCACTTGCAGCAAATGCTCACCCACCAAGTGAGGCAAATTTCCCTGCATGGAACCAATGCCCATGTTGATGCTGGGCTCGCGAAAGTAAATCGGCTTGAGCTGCGCATGGCAATCGGTCATGTGCAAGAAGGACACATTGCCGAACTTGGGGATGTCATACAGGCCATTGGCTGCGGTCGCTGCACTGGCTTCCGAAAATTGGCCCATGCTCATGCCAGCCATGGTGCCGGCGCCCATCACTTGGATGAATTCACGTTTGGTCAGATTCATATTTGCACTCACTGATGTATTGATGGCAAAAAAACCCGGACAAGCCGGGTTTGATGTGCATTACTGGTTGACGGGTGACTTGGGGTCAAGCAACAAACCAACGATGTGGCGAACTTGTGTTTCGTTCAAGATGCCCATGTGCCCGGCTCGGGGCATGTTGGAACAGGCGTTGTAGGCCTTGGAGTTCCAGATCTTGCCCCAGGTGTATTCCACAATGGGTTTGCTGTCTGGACTGTTGGGATCGGTCACGCCACGGATCTTGCCGTAGTTGTAGAGGCTCGGGCCAATCGTGCCGAAAGAGATTTCCTCTTTGCTGATTTGGTGACAGTTGTAGCAGTTGCCGCCGTTCACATCGGTGGCTTTGTCTGTCCAGGTCAATCCTCGGCCGCTTTGCGCGATCTTCTCGCCTTCCTTCCAGTCACCGATGAATTTGCCATCTGAAGGCCATTTGATGGCCTTCAGGTTGATTTCTTCGAGGGCCTTGGCAGTCTTCTCGTCCAAGGGGGTGCCAGCGACATCGGCCTCGCTGCAAGCGCGGTTGGTTTCGTCGGTGTTCAGCACGCGATCGGCCTTGGCGATACCTTCATCGCGAAACGATGCCTTGACGATTTGGCGGGTCAACTCATTGAGCTCGGCCACCGAAGGGCCTGAAGCACAACCCACCACCAGCAAGGCCGCTGCAATACTGGACAAAACAAATCGGATGTTCTTTTTCATGGTGATCACCTTCACGTTAGCGCTTGATGGCAGGAGCCACAGAGGCTGAACCCTTAGAGTTCACGCCCAAGTAGGTGGCCAAAGCCAATGTGGCATCGCTGCCAAAGCCTGGATAGGGGAAACGCTGCTGGCGGTAGCAGTCGTTCAAACGCAATTGCATGCCCCACATTTGACCATTGGACACGCGGTAAGCTGGCCAAGCGGCAAAGCCGACACCGTCACCAGGATTCTTGGTCAGCATCGGCAAATCTTGCAAACGAATGCGCTTGCCCTCTTCGCCGTGGCAGGAGGCGCAAGAAAAGTCGTGGGGTCCACCACGCTGGAAAAATAGGCGCTTGCCCACTTCATAGAAAGTCTTTTCCTGAGGATGCGCTTGCGACAAATTGAAGCGCATGCCTTTGGACTCGGAAGCAATCCAAGTGGCCAGTGCGGTCACATTGCTTTGCTCGCCTTTGCCAAATGGTGTTTTATAAATCTCGGCGGCGTTAAAGCCTTGCAGTGTCTCCATGCAAGTGACCAGTCGCGTTTCCAGATCTTGGACACGCTGGGTGTCAGCAAAGTACCTTGGCAACTCCACGAACACACCCTTGACCACGCCAGGGCCTTTGCCCAAATCACACTTTTCAAGGCTGGCATTTTTGGGACCACGCTTTTGTGTCCACAAGCCCTCGCCTTTGGCCTCAAACAATTCAGACGGGTTACCGTCTTGCAACATGGCACGGTATTCATCAATGCCTTGGCTGGCAGTTTTCTGAGCCATGACGGGGAAGACCGACAGGGCCAAAACAGTGGCCATCGTCATTGTGGTCGCGTATTTCATGCGGCACCTCGTATAAATTCTTGAAACGAAAAAAGGGTGAAGGTCTGACTTCACCCTTTTGAACACACCCACGTTATCAGGAAACGGTGGCTTCGTCTGTACGGGTATCGCCCTTGCTGTCTTTCCAAGTCACAGCGACTTTATCGCCCGCCTTGGCACCCTTGATGGCGAACTGCATAAAGGGGTTCTTTGACACAGCGGGGCCCCATTCAGCGGCCAGCACTTGCTTGCCGTTCAAAGCAGCAGTGACTTCCTGGATATACCAAGCTGGAACCAGTTTGCCAGCAGCGTCTTTGCGCTGACCGGATTCCATTTCGTGGCTCATGAGAACACGGACGGTGGCTTTGTCGCCAGAAGCTTGGGCACGAATGCGCATTGGATCTGCCATTTTTTACTCCAATTCTTTCAATGATTTGTGGATCGGATCAGTGAGCGTTTAACCGCCGCAACCGCCCAAAGTGACTTTGACTTCCTTCTTGGCGAAGAAAGCTTTGCCATCGGCCATGATGGCGACAGCGTAAACATCCGAAGATTGACCCATCTTGGCACGTGTGGCAAAGTTGGCATCAATGCTGTCGCTCACATGGAACAAGGCGACCAATGCTGCAGGGTTCTTTTCAACGAGAACCAGCAATTGCTTAACGCCAGCCAAAGAGGTGCTGGCACCCAATGGAACCACAGCGCCGTTTTCAGCGATGTCCGGACCGGTGATGGTCACATCCTTGCTTTCGGCCAAGCTGGCAGCGCCAGCGGCTTTGGCCGCATCTGGAACAGACTTGGCATCAAAGGCCACTTTGTTGAACGCGGCTTGTGCGAACTGGGGGAAGCCAGCCGTGGCCAACAGGCCTGCCACTACAGCGCTTTGCTTGAGTGTCTCGCGACGGGTTTGCATCTGATATCTCCTTGAAGTTGAGTGATGCTATTGAAACAGGTTCAGCAGTGCAACAGGTATATCCCGTATTA